>JGI24158J21664_10005286_pt1 | contig 16849 bp, 8 predicted proteins | sample Ectturendosymbi3_FD_21664 | JGI IMG/M metagenome (IMG submission 21664)
CTTGAGCAGTTCGGTGTAATGTGAGCGTTGACGATCGACGCAAGAAAGAAAAAAATGTGATCTATAGCTTTGACAAGTGAAATAAGGTAGTCGAGGAGTATTTTTGCCATGCTGTGCCATCATAGCTCTGTAAGGATCCTGACTGCACGTATCAATGCTCAAGTTTCGAAGTACAGTGTATGCCATAGAGGTAAAACCAGAGCTGTCGAATGGCTCGCAAAGCATTTCACTACAGGAGATCGATTTTGTGTAAATACGCATTTTCAATCCTTATTCAAATAGAATCATTTGGATAAGGAGATTGTTAGTAGTACAATAATACTCAAAATCTCGTCGTTGCCACTAAATTGCCCCCAGAAATTCGTCGAATGAATCCTTGAAGATCATATAAATAAGCTGTTCAACCTGACATTCCGGCTAAATTTGGTTCATAACCGCTTGCTGTCGTAGCGGAGCACTGCTGTCAATCAGGTTCAGGTTCCTTCTCTTATCAGCTGGAGCGCGACCACAGACCAATTATAAGTTATGTGTTGGATGATATTCGTCGTCGTATCATCTCGGGTCTGGCCACAGTCAGCCACTGTCACAAATATCCAAAACCATTCAACTTTACAAAAATATATCCTTCTGTTAATCTGGTCTGCTGCGGCAGTTTATGATCATAGAAAGCGATCTCAAGACAGTGTGTACATAATCACCCGCTCTACTTATTTCGACGCTTAAGCAAAAGTATTTGGAATGTTGTCACGAATTTGAGTCTACGTACAAAGCCCTGTCGATATTCTTTGTAAAAACCACTCATGCAGTACATTTGGTTGCAATTGATCTTGTTTTCATTCTGATGAGCAGTTAGATAGCACACGTTTGGGATCATTTTGGGTCAAGTACCAAAATATAGACAATTTTCTAATCTGCATACGTTCTGAGCAAAGCATTTGCAACATGTCAGCCTTTCCCTTAGATTTATTCTTCTGCTATTAAACAAGTGTGGCAATTTGGGAAAATTTTATTGCTAAATCTCTGAAATGTACTTGAGTGCATTTATTAAAAGTGCAGATTTTCTCCTTTACTGCTGCAACAGTTTTCTTTATTTTAAAGAAAAGGCGTCCTAACGTAAACCTCTAAGCAGTTGACGAACACCTAACATCTAAACATCTAAAGGTACTTTATTTTCCGTTAACATAATGAGGAAAAGCCAAACATTGCAAACAAAGATTTTTAGTTTGTTTCAGGCAACTTTTGCGAAATGGAAGTAGGTGAAATTTGTCTGAGAACAAATTGGGGACAACTGATACTCGCGAACCAATACGCATGCGATTAATACCAGCATGTGAATAAATATACTTTGAGAAAAAACGCCTTCTGAAGCTTGAAGGGAATGGAAGAAAATAGGTTTCTCGCTTTGCTTTTAATCTTTTCTTATTCAGTTATTTCAACGAATGTAGTCTGTTCGGAGTAAATCTGCTTGGATTAATCGTGCCCGTCGTTATGCGCCGCGAAGCACTGAACGAGACTAAAAAGACACCTGCCGTTTGTTACGTGCTTGATATTCACATAGAATTTGCTTCAGGTATCTGGTCCTAAAAATGAAAAAATTGTAACAGGCTTGTCTTGGAAGGTCAAAAGCTCTAGACAAAATCACAGTCTTGTTCTGTGAGGAGGGCATTGCAATGTTCTTTTTGTTTAGCTCGACTGGAGTGATGGTCAGAATTTTGCAGCCGAACACGGAGTACCACCTATTAATTGAAGCCGTGGGTCGTGAGGCGTCCGCCTACACCGAATTATCGTTCTCAACACCCAGAGGATATGCCGTTTCTGGAGAAGTGCAGTTGGAAGAATTTGATGATGTGCAGCGATTTCTTCGCGAAAATGAGTCGACTAAAAAGCTTTTTAGATTCGAAAAGGCCATGTCTACGCAGATACCGCAGCCTACACTAATGTTGTCACCTGTCTTGACAAATAGACCGTCTGTTTCAATCAGTCCTACAACAGAACATGTTTTCAATCAGGCTGATGACATATCTGTCCAGCGTGACCGAGATCATTCGATGGTTGTGCCTGAAATAAACACAAATTTAGAAATGCTGGATGGAGCCAGCTTTCTGTCTATCAACGAACCGCCGACCGTCAGAAGTAGTGAAAGGCACAACGTAAACGCTCCAGTTGCAGCAACCGACGGGTTTTTGAACAGAAGGTCGAGACCGGCTCGTGAATCGGAAAGAAGTGCCGCTTTGCTTTCAGAGGAAGCGTTGCCACGAGCTACGTCTTTACGGCACGAAAGTGGCGGAAGACGTGTTGCTGATGTTTCTTCTCAGGAGCGTAAGTAAATTCTTTGAAGTTTTATTCATGCCCATCAAAAGAAAATGCCTCCAAATTAATGAATACGCAGCTCATGTACTTGCTCTTCAACGTAGGTATCATCACAAGCTAATCAACTCCACTGACCCGTCTTTTCAGGAAACTCAGAAGCCGAAAAGAGCGGCGAATTGGGGCAATTGATTGCAGCTTCGAGTTCCGAGGCAACGCGACCTCCCATCATCGAATCATCATCTAACCAAACGGACGTGTCTGTAATAAAAGTTAAAGACGACGTGGTGCATCTTCGATGGGAAAAACGTCATGTTCGGGGAGCTCGTGCAAGGTTAAAATTTTTATATTGAAAACTACGTTAGTACAAACAGTATCACTTGCATGATGCGCTTTTTCAACTTGCAGAAAGCTAATTCTTCAAATTTATTGCTTGTTTTGTATCTTTGAGCCACTCTCGGTCATTGCTGAATGATCCTCACCGCGTGTTTGTCATCGCGACACAAAAACTAATATCTATTATGGTATTTTACCAAGCGTCAGGTTTTTATAAACATGTCACAGTTGCCACACATATATGAAATTGCAATAACGTATTTGTTCTTGCATCGCCGTTTTAGTACCATGCCGGTTTGTTGGCAGCTGAAAATATCATCTTTTGAAATAATTTAGCGCATCGTTCGAAAATATAGTTTTCACGTAACACGATCAAAGCGAAGTCACTTAAGAGTTCTTACATGTTGAAGTGATCAATCGAAGTGCATAGCTCAGAATATAAAATCAAGCTTTACACGTGAATCTTCCGAAAACAAACCGACGAAGGAAATCAGTCCTGTACCGACGCTAAGACCGAGAACACACAAACCTGTGTGAAGCCAACACTGAGACCAGGAGACGTACTCAAAATTAAAATCGAAAACTTTCAGACTAAAACGCTGTGAAACAAAAATTATTACCAAGTTAGAAAAGTAAGTACTCTCCCGGTTAGAAAATTCACAACTAAAGTCAAGCCTGAATCTTGCGACATTTCAAAAATCAAAACCTATCGAGATTCTTTCTCAAGAAAAACACCAAGACCATCCATAGCTGGTCACCGTCTGTAGGTATGTTTGGTGTCTGCCCACCACAGCGTTTACCTTTATGTGTACTTTAGGCAGGGCCATCTCTTGTGAAGGCAGGTGGTGCCAACACCCATTTTCAGTTAAGGTGACCAACTGAAAATGGTTGATAAATTTTTAGGTTTTCGCTACAACTGGTCTCGCGTTGTCTGTTGGCACTCCATCGGCGTAAGTTTGGATTCGCACCTGTGTTACAACAATTCTTGAAAACTTTGTCCTAAATCCCACCCTGTTTTGTTTCAAAAGTTTAATGTTGCACTACGGTCAAACTTAGGCTCAGGCCCGTAACCAGCGGGGGCGCGAAGTCCCCCTTATAAACTTTTTCGCCTCCCTGGAAAAATGTGTTAGGCGTGGTTCAAACCTATTGGATATAGTTCAAAAATTTTTGGCCCCTCTCGGAAAACTCTTCGCTCCTCCTGGTGTCCCAAGCAAGTTACGGGCCTGCTTAGGCTTATATGAAATATTTGAGTGAGCTGGATAAGACGTTGTCAGATAAAGCTAATTTGAAGGCCCACAACTCTGTAGTTTTGGGTGCATTTTTTGTGTGAATCTGGTTATCACGACCGAAACGAAGAAACGTGCATCAGAAATTGCACTTTGTAAAAAGATTTTCATCAAAAAGTTCCTATTGCGTATCGAAGTGGAAACGTAGGTTTCAGAAACGAGGATTCACACTGGTTACTTTTGCATTAGCAAACGTAGTTTTACATACCGAAAAACAATCGCAGAAGCAATCGTTTATGAAATGAAGCGAGTAATCGCTGCAGCCATCAGTTAACGCGAACGTGTTGTGTCAGCAATGTTGGAGAAAAATATGACGCTCACGTAAGTGAAAAGGTGCAGAAAGTGAAACAGTGTAAAAACAAGTAAATTTTTAAGATTCCTTTTCCCTGGAAGGCAACAGCCGTGCATAGGGGTGCCGTAGCAAATCGATTTACTTCGAATTACTAGTCTGAAGTGCGCATCGTGACAGAGAATTTTCTATTCCATTTGAACCGATCCTTCATATGATGTTTATTGGCAGGTACTGGCCAAAAACACCGTTGTGTAATTGCGAAGTTTGTGATGTTCGGTCAGGTTTAAAGCTGAGATGTTTGCGAAGCGACGCGACGGTTCTTTCGTGCTCGAACGTCGCAAGTCCATGGGATTTAAGAGGAATCTGCTATTCGCTAACCTGCATCCAGCAACATTGTACAAGTTCGTCATCAAGGGAATCGTGAAAGCTCCTGTGCGGCATGAAGAAGTGATCGGCACCGTCGTTGTCAGAGTAAGATATTGTGTTTCTTGCTTTAAGATGTTATTTTGTCACGAAGCAAAAAACTCACAAAAGCATGAAACTGTTCGACACGTTTACAAACGTCGACTACTAAAACTAAATGCTTCGACCACAAAACAAAGCACCATTTATCACACGCTGTGGATTAAATAAATGCGCTGGTTTTTAAGTGATTTGTGTAGGTGTGATGATGCACTACTGCGCAGCATTGAAAACGTCAAGATTTTCAAAATCGATGCATTTGGTAATCCTAGAATTTTTACTTGCTGATGGTTCATGCCATTATTTTAGTGATATTTTGTAACTTGTCCGAACAATAATTCTTCCACAGACTAACGCTGGGTTTAGCTGCTGTAAGTGGTGGTTTTCAAAATGATTGACGTCAAACTCATAACCATAGCGCTTAGTTGTATCAGGGACTGCTGACTGCAAAGTGTTTCCCTCAAATATTTGACTTAGGAGTTCGCTTGCGACACCTTTCTGGCGTAATCTAGTATTTTAGTTGCGGACCGCAATCATTTATCTTTTGCTTCAATCAAATTAAGCTCGTCGATGAACATTGCATTTCTTATCAACATTTTTTTTCTCTAATCTGCTCTTGAATTTGGAAGAAAGTCGGACGTGCCTTTTTTCTAGACCAAAGTACAGCATCCCCAGTTGCGTCGAGTGAAGCGAACGGGAACGGACTATGCCAGACTCCGGTGGAAGAGGCAGCCGCCTCCCGCAGCTGACTACAAGATTGTGCTTCGAGAAGATATGTCCGGTCAGCGGCGGGTCGTCAAAACTGTTACTGTCCCTAGAGCGTCTTCGTCCAAGTTCACCACCATTACCGGTAAGATGAAACCATATAGCTTGAAATACCCACAGTGCTATTCTGCTTGGCACGTACGTCGGCATTTCTGCTTCTCAAAATGCATGTTTGTGGAGTTTTTGTAGTTTACTCGCTGGAAATATGCTTGCTCTGTTATTTCGCTTTGCGTTCTTCTTTTTCATCAAATTTTAAAAGCTAATGAAATAAGAAAATACATCCACGGTTGCTTTGTTCCTAAACATTTCTATGTATAATTTCGTGTTTCATTTCCGCTCAGGTCATCTCAGAGAAACAAAAATAAAATCAATAGGCGTCGAGTTTGAAATTTCTACCGGCGTGCAAAATTCATGACGTCACAAAATATGACGTCAAATCCTGCTTAAATTGGTAAAATAACATCGGTTGAAATATCCCTATTTCACATTTGTCCGAAAACGTTTCAATAAACATAAGAACAATGTCTTAGTACTTGTTAACAAAGAACTGCTCAATTAAAAAATGAAAAGTTTGTGGAGTGCGGCGCACGCCGGCACTCCTTTGCTCAAAACGAGTCTTCGAAGCTGATCCACGTGTTATCGTTCGTTCACATTTACCGTTTAAACTTGGAGAATGTGTTCCCTTACTATGGAATGTATAAAGCCCCAGGCAAAAATGTACAATTTTGTGACAGTCTTTAACAACGTTCTGCTTGATTTCGGGAAATTAACAACGAAACCAGACAGTTTGAAAGTTCACAACCGAAAGCGGCCATGCATTTTCAAGAGTCATTGTTACGACGCACGAAACGACACTTTTGCATCATCAGCTTTATGTAACTTGGTATTTCACGCAAATGAAAAAATTCGTGACAGGAAAGTTGTTAACATCGAGATGTAGTCAGAAACCACTTCGCTAAAGCCAAGGCATAAAGCCGACAAACCATTTGATGCCAGGAGCGATCCTTGTTACATACCCATCGCACCAGCTTTCGTGTAAAATCGCGCTGCTTATCCTTGCCTAAACTGACAGGCTAGATGCATATTAGTGTCGCATGTGCTTGCGCTCGTCATCCACACACACAACTATTGTTTACTGTTTAATTATAAGCATTTTTTACCAAAAATTCACTAGTAAGCGCTGCGTTTAAACGGGTGGAAGTCACTGATCCGTAAAGGTTGGCTCAAGCGTGCGGCCAAACCAAAGAAAGCGACCCAGTGGTATTCATGGCTTATGACTTTGGCTGTAGTGGTGATGTGCATGGAATTAAGCTTCTTGTTTTCATTTGCCTGACGCAGCACACATCTGAACGTTGCAACAAAGTAGCAAGATGTTCACACACTGTGTATAACCAACGTCGATTGATCAAGCGGTCTATGCTTACATTCGTAAATTGCACATTAAAATTTCTCGCGGTTTAGTTCGCTGCTTGTAACGAATTTCTTACATAGCTGTTTGGTCTAGACTCTAGACTAGACAAAGACCCACACTGACAGATAGTGGGATGAACTTCGAAATGGTAACAATAAAAGCAGCAGTCTTCCGTTGCACTGGTTTCACATGTAAAATTATATTAATTGAAATCAGCCAGCAATGTTATATCAAAACATTTAAAACCACATTGATTTGGGCTTAACTTCTTATGATGTCGATTGGAAAGGCATCAAGCAAGCTGGTCCAGAAACTAATGCAAAATCAATAAGTATCAACCTCAAAAGAATTGGTGTCGATTAAACAGATGTCAAACGGATGTAACAACGGATGCAAGCGAAAGATTTCCTTGAAAGGTGCGGAAAATATTGAGTCATGAGCTTCATTTTCGCTTTTCTCATTTTTAAGAAAGTAATAGGGCTATGTCCTGAAAGTAATGGGGCTATGTCCTTAAATCATCAAATGATTTAAAGTAAAGAGACTCAACGTTTGCACAACTTCACGCGATAAGGTTTGTATTGTTGCGGTCGGAAAGCCCGAGGCTCAAGTGTGCAAAGCTTCACACTGTGGCAGCAAGCAACAATAGAGATCATGCGCCGTAATCACTCTTTGCTTACGCTTGTCGTTGTGTTCAATCGTTCACAAGCTGGTATCGGTAGAGATCACACGCCGCAATCACTCTATTATTGCTTGTTCGCGCCACGTATATATGGGTGTTGCTCTTCGCGCACGTGGTGAATTGCACATTTTAACGCAACGCCAACTGAGAAGTTGCAACAGCATTTGAATCCTTCGCGGGTTGAATTTTTTTCTGCTCCCGCCCCGCTTCACATGCACTGGATCAACATCAAGTTACCCGCACAGAGAATTTCTTATCCCGCGCCCGCCCCGCACCAAGTTCAATCCGCGCCCGCCCCGCACCCGCACGCATAACTCTACCCGCTTCGCGCAGGACTCTAGCATGTATGCGATAAGTTTTTCTTAAAAGTTCAACTGAACCAACTCTATGCCATATTAGCCGTTTTACTGAGGTAAAGCTTGATGCATAGATTGCAAGTAAATTCTTGCTTGAATTGACTACATAAAGCCGTGTTTCATCACGTTTCAGCCTTATTGTGACTCTTTCTGGTTTCACGAAAAAGTGCTTGGCAAAGCACCAAAGCAGCTTGTCTGTTTAGTTTTAGCTTGTTTGTTAAAATAATGTAGTTTTACACATTCTTTCCGCACCATTTGTCGTCGCTTTTCATGTCGTTTTAGATCGACTGTACCTTGCATTTTTCCTCAGGTCTCTCTCCTGGAACGTTGTATGATGCTGAAGTTACGGGTTTTTACAAAGACTTGGCAAGCGACAGTTCACATATTAAGTTCTCCACAAGTAGGTTCTCACTTGAATGCAGCGGTTCTCCCCTGGTGTGTGTGATAGCTTGGGAGATTGGACACATTTGGTTGCATCCTTTGCATGGTGCACTATTTTTTATATTCTTGCTTTAAATTCGCTTTTGGTATCATCGAACTGTTGCCTTCTACTTCTTGCTTAAATTTTGAGAACTAAAATGTTTCGCCAAATAATTCTGTACGAAAAATTACCGTTTAGTTTGCAACGTTCCTGACAAAGCAACCCATGCAGTGTGCATTTTTGCAGTTTTGGAAAGTTTTTCCCATAAGTGGTAGTACCAAGATAAGTCTATTAATAGTTTTCCTTTGTCTGCTGCCGGTTTCTACAACAGTAGAAATCTCTCGAGCATCTTCTAAATTTCATGTGTATTTATATAAATAAGTCTGGTGTTCTCTAACTTTAAACGAAACAATGGCCATGCATCTAATTTATGAGTCAAATGGAAAATTTGGCTGAAGGAACGTTTTTTAAGTATCGATATTTTAGTACTTTAGTTCAGGCTGATATTGCTTTCAACTACAAAATTTTAAAGTTGTATTAAAAAAACAAAAGTTAAAAAAAAATTTAAGAAAAATATCACTTCCCTATGGTTGAGACTCAATCGGAATTAAGCCGCTGACTTCAGGCTTTCTAGAAATTTGCTTGTTAGTCCCAATTTCCAAGGGCGCAAATACCTATTTTGCCCCCCTGTGGACGCCCATGGCTGTCGTGCGAGTATAACTGAAAGCAAATTGGAATCACAAATACTATTACGGTCGTCAGCATGTCTCAATCGTGAGGTTCTTAATGTATAAGAATTTTTAAATTAGCCATTTTATCCACTTTGATTCTTCTTGAGTTAAACGTGGATTTACCATTGCGTAAGCGGCATGCAGAAAATATATCATTTCGGGTTTTACCTACGTTTTCAAGCGTTTAGCACATCGCTCGAAACTTTTTTTATCCCACTGACCAGTTTCATGTCATAGATAACATATTCACAGATCAATAATGCCGCTAAAATTATAAGATTTGTCGGAAAGTTCTTAGCTTTAAGACTGATATTCATCATCAAAATACAAAACCAGATTTTTCTTCTATTCCAACGTCCCAAAAAGAAATTGACGCACTAACCGTGATCAACCGACTGATGTTATAATGGAGTAGGATCATTACAAAGGGTGGAAGTTTGGGACAACTTCTCTCCCCAAACTTCTGTGGCGCTCGTTTGATATTAATGCGCCCTTTTTTAGTGCTTATAGAAGTGGAAACAGAGGTTGAAAATACTCTAAATCAGGGGTTCTCAAGCGTTTTTCTCCCGTTTACCCCTTGCCAGCTTCCTAACATAAAATTAACCCCTGCTTTTTGTTTACTCACTAGCGCTGCAGGAAAAAGCAGTGTTGTAACTTCCGCATCATTAAATTTACCCCCAGGATAGGTAAAATTCACCCCTAGAGGATAAATTTACCCCTGGTTGAGAACCCCTGCTCTAAACTAAATAATTCTTTACACTTCGCTCAACTGCAGGATTTACGTGCCGGACTTTTAAATTGTCGAATTCAACAATGCTATTCCTTCGTAATAATACTACTGTTCGGTTATTTTTCCCTGGTGAAAAATACCTAGCATGACTCTGGTCATCACAAACGCATTCGCTTTCGCTACCACAGCGGGCTTCTCGATTTGCCACTGGTTTGTGCAAAATTGATGAATTTTTGTTACAAGTTTTTTTCTTTGATACCTGATGTCAGCCTTGAAAGGAAAGTCAGTAGCGAAAATTGGAATCTAGTATGGAAAACTGAAAACTGAAGCAAGATCCTAGATGCCTCTAAAGCGAAAAACAGGTTTCAGGTCTGTTGCCAGTGCAATCCATGAGTCCTGCAACATATAGATGAGTGGTTGAGTTTCTTGTCAGAACTAAGGCTACTGATTGAACCATAGTGCGGCGTGTGTAAAGCAAGAGCAGCAGTGACTGATGACTATGTAGTTTTGATCCTTATGTTGCAGTTGCAAACCCTAGACAGTTCACGCCGGCCACGAAAAGACAAACTTAACATGGTTAGCGAAACTGACATCGACAACGAACTGCGTTGCTTGTTTGCTAGCTCATTCCGCTTAAAAAATCACATAAATTAGAGCAGAGGAACAATCTTCTAGTGCAAATTATAACTTTTTAACTGGAAACTGTGGTGTTGGCTGAGATTCGTAGTTTTCAATTGGTTATGAGCTGATTCTCACCACGGGCCTGAATAGAAGTGTTGGTCCAGGACCGCTGCACAAGGTGGATCGGCAATTTGCAGATGGTCTGGGCTGCAATGTTATACATTCGCTGACAACGAGTGACGAATGCGTTTAAAAAATACAAATTGAAAATATCCGTAGCATGTTACAGGATATCCACTGTATGTTACAGCAGAGAAAAGGGAAAAACGTAAGCTGTCAAGTTTTAGAAATTGTCATCTGAAAAAACGTCTGCTATTGCTAAAGGATGCCGTAATATTTTGCGGTTGTTGTAGACACAGATTGAATCGCCACCTTGTACCTACAGTGTGTTATAGAAAGAGGCTGCTCCGGAAAAGAGCCGATGATAAAGAGCCCGACCAGGGGTCTCAAACACGCGGGCCACATGTGGCCCGCGATGGCGTTTTGTGCGGCCCGCAATACTTTTTGGGAATTTCAAATAATCAACATTTACGTTATTTAGTTTATTCACCGGCGTTTAAAAGTACACGGCTAGCGAGTGAACAAGAGACGGCTAGAAATGTTTTGCCTATAACTCAAGATACCTTTAGCAGGAAATAAGATGTAAAAGTTGTTTCTAGTAAAGTTTCACCAACGATTGTTACGTCAGCGTCATAACGCGGCCCTCGGGTTACTTTACAAGTCCTCATTTGGCCCTCGGAGCATTTTGACTTTGAGACCCCTGAGCCAGACGGTACAGATCCAAGCAGTACTGTAGAGAAGTCCAGTCCCTTCGCCACGGGGTGCTTGGTGGGCTTAGCCACCCTAAACAAAACACCAAACTCCCAAAATTGAAATATGAAACACTATAAATCAGTGGAGTTTTCATCAAAATTCCCATGTCAAGACCCCTCCTTAAACGTTAAGCCCCCACTGAAGACTTTCTGGCGATGTTTCTGGGGAAGTCACATCACAGGAAACAGGTTCTAGTCTTTTCCAGGTACTAAATCAAGAAAGCAACTGCCAAGGTGTGACAACTGTGCAAAACCAAGACAAGTCTCTAAGTAACCAGCTGTGTGATGATGGCAGAAACGTAAGCGCAGCACAAGATAATNAAAAAGTCANGAGGACCTGCTGCAGAGAATGTTGATGAGATGGAGGCTGTTGATTTAGCAAAACGCCAAGAACGAATTGTAGAAATCGCGATGCAAGGTGAATCCAATGAAGAGAGTTGCAACAGAGTATTTGGGGCATTTAAACGTGTGAAGACCTTTTTGGCGCCCCCTGTATGACTGCCCCCTAAACCCCTGGTCAGGATCTGCCACTGGATCATAACAACCTAGCAAAAGAATCCTTAACTTGTTTTCCGTTCTTGGTTAAAATCTGACCTACACGTTTCCATGTAAAACATTCTGTCCACTGCCGAATGAAAATTCGTTATTTTTTCCATTTTTTTCTATCAGTGTATTACGGTATGCTTCTGTGCTCCACCAAAGTGTAAGCTCTAGAACTGCTGTGCGGTCATTCGTTTCTTTGTGCTCGACCTGAAAAACGTCGTTTCCATCAATATTTTCCAACAGCATTTCGGGTGTAAAATCACTTTTTTTCATATCCTACTGCTGTACATCTTCATTATTGGTGAATGCCAGTAGCGTAGCCAGCCCAATTTTTTTGGGGGGTGGCAAAATGTTTGATTTTAGGCGAGCGACGGTATTTTGTTTGGGATACCGCCACTTAAAGCACAAAATGACTATGTATGCTAAATATTTGGGGGGCCATGGCCCCCCTGGCTACGCGTATGGTGAATCCACTTGCTTAGTTGTTTCCACGTGCCATTTTTGTCTGATCTTTCATTTTTTAACAGACTAAAATTTTTTCAAGCTGTGTGGATTTCACCCGTCGTGCTTTTCAGCCGTTTTGTACAAGAATGCAGCTTGTAGGGTATTTCAATGTTTTTAAGATTTGATATTTTCTCTCATACCAGCAGCTATCAGTGCGCCAGCAGCTGGAAGTGTTTTGTTAATTTTGGCCTCTAAATTTTGAAAACTATTCAACTTCTCTTTGCCACTGAAACTTGCACTTGATTAGAAGTTAAAACTTACGTGACTGAATTTTCACAAATTTGTTATCAAGTTTTTGGTTGTTAATCGTCTTTAGTGTAGATTTGGCAACTCAGTTTATAGCGTTTTACTGGAACCAACAGGACCTTCACCACCAGTAGATTTATCCGCAACTCTGATCAGTGGTGACTTGTACCAGATTACGTGGGAGCATCCAGATGGAGGAAGAAGTGGATATGATGTCAGGTAATGTTTTGGGAACAGAGAAAATATAGGTACATAGCACATGAATTAGAGCAAGAATAAAAGAAAGGAAAAAGTGTGTTATTGAAAGCTATATAATTCATACATACAGTGACTTGTTCGAAGCAACCTAATTTCAACGTTTGTTACATTGGCCGCGGTTTTTCGTAAGAAGTGGCGTGTTTTTTTCTCTTATTTTGACCCCCTTGTCGGTCACAAGCATCCGAAGTGACCAGTACGTTATTCGTTCCCAAAGCATATTTTATTTTAGGCATGGCGGTCACAATGAACAGACTCATTCGAAGTTGGGTGGGAGCGCATTTTTCATATTAGCATAAGCGCTGCAATAAACTTCGGCGAAACGAAATGTGTTACTGTTCCGACGTCCTAGACGACATTTACTGGTGGTGTGCCTCAAACACACATTGATTACGAAGCGTGCATTCTATTACTGTTTGCGCTGTTTGTACTTCGAAAGCAAATGTGGGAAAAAGCTCTCAACTTTACCGTACCTTCAAGCACTTGTCATTGCACCATGGGTGAATGGAGTAGAAGTGAAGTGACATTGACTTATTTTCATGTAAACTAACCCTATCACACGACATCAAGAAAGATAAAACGCTATCGAAAGGAGAAGCTTTTGCGTAAATGGCTAGCTGCACAATCCAGTAACGTGGATTGAATTATAGCAGAAAGCATGCTGAATGAAATCTACGCTTACTTTTTGGTACTATCAGTTATTACAACAACGGTATAGTCGTTCAAACTAGCTCAAAATGTCATCAATAAGAGAGATCTGCTTGTGCCAGTGAAAAAAACATTTATCTGTGCTAGGTATCAAGTGGGAAGCGGCAAAAAAATCTATGTACGAGCAAGACGAACGGACAACAGCATAGAAATTAACATACCAGATGACGCAAAAGCAGTTATTACGGGATATACGCTATTGGGTAAGTTCAACCACATTTGCTCCTAAGCTTATGCTATGAATGCGCGCTTACTGTCGTTTGCTTTTTACAATTAACAAAAGTTGAATGAATCTTCTGCAAATAACTTCGGTATTTGGACTTGAATAGAATTTTAGACAGAAAAACATTTCACCATCGTTTCCATCAATATTTTCTTCCAGCGGTCTAATCAGGATGTTAGATTGGGGGTGTAGGCAAAAGTTGGGTTTTAAAAACCAAAGTTGCACAGGGTTTCAAGTATAAATCTTTGTTACTTTAGACAACTTGTACGTGGTTAATGTAGTGTGCTATGTGCCTTTCAAAATAGAGTATTTTAGCAGTACTTTTTATCAAAGCAAATAAATTATACAAAAGCGGTAAACCCTTCACTGGTGCAGATAAAAAGGCAAATAAAGCACATGGGCACACACAACACGTAATGACAAGATGAGATATTGCATCCCAGAAAAACCCATCAAAAATATGATTAAGTGTGAAATTTTTTATATTAGAGAGAAAACTACAGCAAATCGTCCATTTTTTTGCAACAATAATTGTTACGCAATAAAACATTCCATTAACTGCTCGCTGTCTAAACCTAGAGAAAAAAGGATTTTGTGGCGTAAAAGGATTATACAACCTTTGCTAAACGCTTTACAACGGCAAATGTCGTCTTGGACATGGTGAGGCACAGGTTAACAAACAGTCACACATCAAATTCAGCTCAGGTATTCATCGCAACCTTTTCTCAGTAACTTCAAGGCCTTTAAAATGCTTAAATATACGTCGCACGACGAGTCTGGTTTCAGTCCTTTGGCGGCCGGCACATCGTGCCTCTTCCCGCCCTCGGTACGCCTTCGCATTAAACGTAACATGGGGCGTTAAATATAAACACCTCCATGCAAGGGTTCAAGCAGAGTTGCCATTTTCCTGGACCGAAAAATAAGCACGCTTTCGGATAAAATACCGTATGTTTCAATAAGCAATCAAATATAACTTACAGTGCAAAAGCAACTAATAGAATGTCACATACAACCAATTGTATATACAACCAATTGGCGATTAACATACTCATAAGATTGCATGTGAATGAACGTTTGTGATGTCACAATGAACCCATGTAATATAGCTCAGTCATTATTACAGGACCTATCAAACGGAAACTTAATTTCAACAACAAGAATCAGACACTAAACAATACAAATTTCGCCCTCTCAGCAGGCATCTTCAGCTCTTATTCGAATAAGTCAGTGATTCCCAAACTGTGGTACGCGTACCATTAGTGGTACGCGCAGGCCTTCAAAGTGGTACGCGAGACCCTTCTGTTCTTCTAAACAAAAATAATACATTCTGTTTTCACTTATCGGGTTCTGTTAATAAACTCCTGAATTTTTGTGTACTTCCCTTATTAGTTTTGAAAAATGGCCATTACAGTTTCTCACAACCATGTTGTTCATGCCGCATTTGCGTCAAGTCTGGTTTGCCAAACTTTTGATCGAATGATATTGGGTAGATTGAGTTTCCTTGGAACAAGGTGTTTTCAAGGTGGTACGCGGTGAAAACACAGGGCCCACAAATGGTACGCGATCAGAAAAAGTTTGGGAACCGCTGGAATAAGTGAATATAATCAAGAGTTCAACGCAGATATCAAAGTATTCGGTTTGAGGGAGCGCTTGTTATCTCACCGCGATTGATATCCAATTTTAGGGGTTTAGTTTACTTTTGAAACGACAAATGCAAATGAAATCTCAGTGGGTCATAAATGACATCTTAAATATGTGTGACGTCCATAAATAACGTCACACTAAATTGGGAAGGTGGTTAGGTTTTTGTGACTTTTTGTGACAAGTGAGATGGGCAGTGCAAGATATCGTGAAGTCACAGACCACTGTAAGCTGAACTATATACCTTAAAACTCGAAAAAGTGTAAAACTCGTTTCAGAAATGCTTTGGGCCACATTCATGACCAAATTGGGTGCACAGAATGAAGGTTCATAGTTAGGCTTAGCCAGGGAAGTAGTGCTAACAAAAAAGGTGTGGGAACGCATCTAAAAAAGTAGCCATCTGAAAACAGCTTCCAATTCAATTTAAAGCAAAACGTGAAAAAGGTGTGGGAACTCAGTTCCCACGCGTTCCCGACCAACTACACCCCTGGTCCTAGCATCAATACAGCAAAAGCTATCCATTAGCAAATACCTCTCTACATTCAGTATCCACCATCGCCGTCGCAACTGCTGGTCTAGATATTTTGTGGTTCAGAAGTGGCAATTCTAATTTAGATGGCATCCATAGCAGACACAATGAACCAGTAGAGGAGATCTTAACAGCAACAGCTTCAAAAAACGCTTTAACTTGGGATGACCGTTCATCACGGTTTTTGGGGTCGTGTCGTTATAAATCACTTGCTTGTCCCACAAAACAAGGTTTGCTGCAGAAAACACCAAAATGTTGTGTTTGCGTAAGTGTTCCTTATAGCGAAAAGCGTGATAACGTTGCAGTAACGTTCGATAAATTACTTGCTCACCTGTTTGCATTTAGCATATAATTTTGCACGAAATAACAAGAGTGCACACATCTTCTTCTAATTTGAGACATACTCGAATTATGGTGAGTAGTATTTCAGGTTCACAGCTTGAATTGCACAGAATCTCTGTTTGGAAAACATCACAATAACTTGCACCATTCATAAAACTAAGCAAACATTTTTCAGAAAAACGACGAAGCCTGTGGACAAGAATATCCATAAAAACAAAAAAAGACACCAACTCACAACCAAAAATTTTACAACGAGAAACTGAACCGGATGAAGACACAACAGAGAGCGAAAGACAACCAGACCAAAGTAACGGAGCTCCACAAGATCAAGATGATCACACAAGACCAACACAGGATCGTGACAGAAGGCCTGGTGAAGATGTAAGGAGACCCGATGATCGTGACAGACAGCCAGGTGGTCGCGAGAGACAACCACAAGACGTTGACAGAGCTCCAAACGATCGTGACAAACGACCTGTTGATCGAGAAAGAGATCAAGATGATCACACAAGACCAACACAGGATCGTGACAGAAGGCCTGGTGAAGATGTGAGGAGACCCGATGATCGTGACAGACAACCAGATGGCC
>JGI24158J21664_10005287_pt1 | contig 16849 bp, 8 predicted proteins | sample Ectturendosymbi3_FD_21664 | JGI IMG/M metagenome (IMG submission 21664)
GATAATTTACCAGTAAGACAAAGAAAAATTCCAATAAGACTTCTTAAAAATGATTAGAATATAAAATTTCATCTTTATTCTTTGAAAGTTTCTGCAAATGTCAAAACTGCTATGCTATGTTTTTGAAAATTTTTGAAAAATGCGATGTTTTGGTGGCGCTAATGCTGGATCAGACACAAATTGATTGTCCCTTTTTACCCACTGTCCCGCACTACCCCACTCTCCCCTAATGTAAAGTTCAGAAATGCCTCGGAACTCTCTTGATAAAAAGTTTTGCTCATAAGAGTTCTATACAGAGATAAAGTAATGCGTTATGGCTGATCAGCTACTCTGACGTGCTGCTAGCCTTTACGGCTTATCTGCATTTTCTAACCGACCTACGGTGTCGCAAAACTCTAAGAGAAGGAGCTAAAACGGAAATTCGGAACAGTTGTGAACAATTAGTTTAACGTAAAAACATGGAAATCATCAAAAACTACTTGACAATAAAAAATAGCAAATCTAGGAAATATATCAGCTGATAGCCATATAATCAGCAGGAAGGCGCTACACTATTTCACTGCTAGTCAGATACAACGCTAATCTCAACTTTCGCTCATTCTGCTACACTGTAGCAGGTTGTCAAACTCATTTTCACTGAGGGCCATATCAGCGTTATGTTTGCCCTCAAAGGGCCAGTTGTAACTGTTAAGGCAGTGCAAATGTGTTTTTTGTCTGCATGACCGCAAAAACCTGCAGACATACTGAATACATTACTGCACATTCAAGCTAGCATGTGTATGTGACTAAATAATGTATATTTTATTTTATCGCACACTCGTGGTCCATATCACAAGCCCAATCGAATAATACAAGAATACAGAAATGCGTAGCTATAGCGGATAGCACATTACAGAATATGTGTTAGCTCACAATCAACACTGAAAGGAGCAAAGCACTTTAATAACGCCCCAACTACAATGCCCTTAATCATCATCATACAGGGATTCGGCAGTGGGAGAGAAATGAAAGCATTCTAACATCAAATTTTGGGGTAAACAGCTAAGAGAAAAAATAAAGAACAAAATAAATCGGATGGGGATGCACATTGACGCACAGAAGAATGCAAATTATATCGATCAAGTTTTCCTAGGTTCAACTTTTCTTCCACAATCAACTACGTTAAATGCGTAACCAGCATGACTGTGACGTAATAATTGTTATGCTGCAGTGAAAGGAGCATGGAAACTTCGTATCTTTTTTAAAAATAGGGAGGCAAAGTTATAACATGATAAAGACCATCATTTGCCTTTATACACGGGTTTAAACCACTACTGTTCCAAAAGAGCTAAGTAGGCTGAGGATTAAAATTTAAGCTTCGCGTGCCACCAATTTGACAAATGTGTGCTACAGCATGCTGCAGCCCAACAATACCTGTCGAAAGCATCTCCTAATAATTTCTTTCTGTCAGAGAAAGAAAAAATCTTCAATACGAAGGCAATGGTTCCCTGCAAAAGATCTGCCACAGTTGTAAAAAAATTGACAAGTAAGACAAAAAAGCAAACCGAAGTTGCTTCAGGGCAGAGCCGTCGCCAGAAAGTCGTCAATAGGGGGATTTTACGTTTGTGCGGGGGAGGGCTTTACATTCGTGCAGGGGGGGCTTGACATTCAAATTTGACAAAAATTCCACTAACTTATAGTGTTTCATGTTTCAATTTGAAGGGCTTGGAGCTTTGTTTGTAGGGGCTAAGCCCACCAAAGCCCCCCGGGACTGTTTCAGGGCTTTGTTAGCCTGGTGCACTTCGTGGTTGCCACGCAAAACACATCCAATCCACGGTCCCAACTGTTTCACAAGTAATGACAAAAACCTAAAACTTTCCCGCTGAACCAAAGCCTGGCATGTGCCAACTATGTTATTTATGTAGCCATATATGCATGCATAGGCCATGCAAAGTAGGCAGTAAAAATAGGAAAAGTAATGATGAGAAGGGTAGCGAATAAGCATAGAAAGCAAGACCCAGTATCGAAAATTAAAAACAAGAGCCTTTTCAGTTTGTGAGTATTTGATTGTGATGTTCAAGATAGTTTATTATTCCTTATAGTTATATTAAGCATGATACATGATTTTCTTTCATTTCATATTGTTGTAAGCAAATGCGAGTGGGGTATTACCTAGCTGGTTCAAAGTGTAAACCTAATTCGTGCCAAAAAGTCTATTACTCCAATAGGCCTAAATATTTTTTTCTTTGCGTCAATAGGGGTACCAAGGGCAATATTTTTAAAACTTGTTTTGGACTGAGTGAGTACGTTTGGATGGATGAAACAAGTTACAATTTTGCTTTTCAAATTTCAAAGTAGTGCTTTCGTTTTTTAAATCTCTAAATTTATCTCCTCTTGATTCTAAATATCTGGAGAATTCTAAATCAATTTCTTGTCGTGTGAGAAGAAAAGAACTAGGAAAGGTGCAGGTAACGTGACAAAAAATGGCAAAGCTTTGTTAGTCAAAATACGCCAAATATGTGGCGAAGAAATTTGAGTGTCAGTGCTTAATATGAGCTTATTGCCTGGCGTTAAAATAAAAAGAATGCAGTGGAACAGGTGAGTGGTAGACAGAAAAATATTTTAAAAGATTGTTACTTCATTAGCAAGTGCTTTAAACGACGAAATAGCCTACCAGGGAAAAAGTCAAGATTCGAAAGCAAATTTTCCTGAGGAGTTACCACTTTGCTGTGCTGTTTTGATTAGTGCTGCTATATACACTCGCCTACGTCGAGTTGTTTAAAAAAAAAATGATTCGCCTCTTTTCCACGTTCTCAAATAGCATACTTCAATACTGACTAGCAGACCAGAACATGGGAGCTTCATCAGGGCGTCACGTCCTGTCCTCACACAATGTGGTTAGGGTTGCCAGATGGCCGGTATTTCACCGGCCTGGCCGGTATTTCACTGCTAATTTAGCAGAGGCCGGTAAAAGGCAGGTATTTTGATAATCAGTGCTCGAAGCCGGTATTTTGAAAATAAATAATTTGCCGCAACTTTGAAAAGAACAAACGCCGAATTTCTCACATTGTAATGACTCTAGTAGTGAATCTTGTCAGGACCAGCGTTGCCACTGCGGTCAGTGGCGTTAACATCAGACTGCTCCGTTTTTCAACATCAGATTAGATCAGATTTTTACATTGCAGTTTAATATAGGCTACATTCTTCTATGAACAATGCCTCACCAAGTGCGATAACCCACATTGAATATGAAACAGAGAGAAGTATCATTTTTAAATGGAAAAGTCGATTATTTATGTGTAATGTATGTGTTATTCCTGTTCCCAACGCTATGAAGAGAGCTTATTCAGTTTGGAACAATTCCCAATCACAGATGTCGAGGGTGAGAAATTGACTAAAGACACTTAAAAACTATGAATGTAACTACTTTTCATCCTAAAAAGTATAGAAAATTTGGGAAAAAAAACAACAGCTCAGACAACATCAGATTTGTTGCCAAAATATCAGACATCAGAAATTTTTATCAAAACATCAGGTCTGATGTTAAAACATCAGAAGTGGCAACACTGGTTAGGATAGTTCCTTCAGGGAAGTTTATTTGCTGCTGTTGACGCAATCCTTGGTGCGATTGTCACGTCACACACATACCGAAATGTAATGAGCCAACCGAAATACGAACAAATTATTAATTGTGGCTTAACAATACTCATTTCTCTCTGTTTTCCCTGTGACGCTTATGAGTTACGACACAGATTACTGTAGATATGACACTGTTGATAAAATGGCCGGTATTTTTACAAAACGCATCTGGCAAACCTAAGTGTGGTTAGTAGTGTTTTTTTTAACGAAAAAGACAATTTACAAGTTTTTCTGAGTCAAAACAAATTTATTGAAGCATGGCAACGGCAAGAANCTTTAGCTTGGTATTTGGCAACATTTCAAATATTTTTTGCAGCATTTTTCAAGGAGTTAGCTTTAATTACCATCAGAAAAATGTGAGGTGTCGAGTCTTGGTCTCGAGCTTTCAGGTCTCGGTCTTGGCTTTTATGGCAAAGTCTCGGTCTCGAAGTTTCAGTCAGGTCTCGGTCTCCGTCTCTGAGGTTACGGTCTCGACTAAACCACTGCTCGGAACTTTTGATGAAGACCCGGTCCCGGTCTCATCATGAAATTTTAACCAGATCTCGGTCTCGAAGTTTATGGTCTCGACTACATCACTGATTTTGACCTTCAAGACCCTTGAAAATTTTTCCAGTGCATGCAGCAACACAATATGAGAAATACGTTGAATAATATTACAAGTTTTTACTTTTCAGTTGTAACATGCAATATCCATCAATTCATCCGTTATATCTTACCAAGATTGTATAAAAACTGGATGTGTGTGAACGTTGAACGGCACTGGATATTAGTTAAATGATTGGGTTATTCTTTTGTTCTTCCAATTGGAAACATAATACGGTGTTCGTGCTATTTTCAAGGTCGGGGTATATGAGAACCCGATAAATATTGAATGATCCTCATAGTAGATATAAAATGGAGTGGCATTCATCAGAACATGAGCAATTCCTTGCTGTATGATGAGAATTGATACGATGTCGTTTCAATATTAATTAAACTTTTGGGTATTGTAGTCACAGTAAGCTTTTCGCATAGACGTTCAATGCAGGTGGACATTAATTTATAATCATTAAATTCATTCCATGGGTAGGCAGACCTTTCCTGTCTATTCTCCCCGTGTTTTTAATGAAGTAACCACTTTTCACGGGGTAAATTGGAATTCATTTCGCTGTACCGAAGATAGTTATGAGACTTGACTGGCGGAATTCATAAGGGCAGAACCACAAAACACTGCGGGTGCACTTAGTTCAGCTGGGTTAATGCACCTTTGTACAATGCTTCAGAAAGTAGTAGAAAAATTGTCCAATGTAGAATTGCACTTACGAATGCAGGTACTCAATCCAAGATGTTAGACAACTGATGGTTAGTCAATGGTGAACAGCTTAAGATACTAGTCCTTATTTTTTAACCAATACTCTGCTGTAGAAAGTTTGCAATAAGCACCGAGCAAGAAGTCATGAAGTGCTAAAGGGGAAGTATCTTCGCGCAAAGTAGTGACTGAAATGTCGCTGCTATATGAACGACATGCATCAAAAGTCACTATTATAGGCCTCTAACTGGGTTTAGTAAAACTTATTTTTGAATCTCGAATTGGTTCCCATTGTTGCAGGGATGTTTGCCTGCAATTTAGAACAGTTCCTCGAGAGCACTGGTTAGTTTATAACAGGAACATGTTCAAGGCACGCCTGAAGTTACAATAAAGAAAATCAGACCCGCCCTTTATCATTCGACTTTACGCTCAGTTTAACAAGAAACAAATTTGTTTTCACTCATGGTTTTATTAATATAACTTTAAGCACTGCGCTATTAATCTCAAATATGTCAGAAAAATATTTAATAACATCAGGGGTTAACACGAGTTCAATTCTTTCATGGAGGAAGAGAGTAAACCATACTGTCATAAATTCAATAGGTCTCAGTCTAACAGACTACCTGTTGACTGTTTAAAAGACTCCAGTGGGAATCTTGCTGCTACTCCGGCAGTGTCCACAGGAAGACTGACTGAACCTGGACATCGGGCACCTACTTATAGTGTTTGTCTCGTATTTTCATTGGTTGGTTCATCAGGTGACAGGACGTCGCGCCACATGACGTAACAAGGCGTTGCATCTTGCGTGATCCCATCGCGACACGCATGGTCATGTTCTCGACGCGTGATCACATCAAATCCGAAATCGGAGTTGCGCATCAATGCGTATCATTTTTATCTGTTTAAATCGTAAACATTATTAACAAATCATGGTAGTTTACTAATGCGAATTATTTTTACAATGTTGTGAGTTACTCTCATCCTTGCTACAATTCACGAATCAATTGCAAACTATATGCCTATGACATTCAAATGTAAACAGTTCACAATATCCACTCCTGTTAAGCCGAGTGTCTTATTCTCTATTGTGTTCCAACTTCATACTTCCTAGTGAAAATCCATTTCTCTGTAAAGTTTTAGTTTCCTCGGCGTTCCTCCAATTCACACTTGTCCACAATAAATGACACTAAACTTCAGGTTCTTCTTCTTGACTCTTTTTCTCAGTCATTAAAGTCATTTCTTGGCTGTATTCCAAAGTCTGGAAATGTTTCATGTTGAGACCGCACCGCGAACTCAACATTCCTTCCCACTATGTTGAATCAAAGAGATCAGCTATCTAGAAAACTTGATTGATATAGTCTTTGAAGATTCTGACCGAAACGAAGTAATCCGCTTCAACGAAGATATTCGTGAGTAATGATCACTATCCACCGCAGATTTCTTTTGTAGAGTTGATGATTGCATAATTCTTCCCTATATGGGAATTTCGAACAGTATAGAAAATCGGAATGTTGTTATCTTCCAAGATATTCAAAATAAGGTCATCTTTTGATGATGGGAGGCCTTATGAAGGTTGCTTCTGGACTTCGTACAAAAATGACTGTAGTCTTCATGAAGGTCAGTGTCGAACTCGCATTTATATGTAAAATAGATGAAGCGCATAGAAACCTAATAAATTACAAGATGGTTTTGCGAGAACCTTCTTTTATGAACAAGACACTAATGTCTTTTACTGAAGGATGTTACCTCGTATACAAAAAGAAATTTATGTAACGTTTGTATCCTTACTACAAGATTGAAGGTTTTCTAGAGAATTTCCAAACAATAAACTAGATGTAACCTCATCCATAGGTTTTTCGTTTAGATACAACATTTGTGATGTGAAACAACACGCTTTTTGCCAAAAACGACAGTCAATATCGCCGGACTGATTATTTTACACGGTTGGGAAGTTTTATAATACACTGATGATGAGCACATGGCTGTCATCACTTTTTATGGTCTATCCACTTGAGAGGATTATATAAAAAAGTTACGGATTGGAATTTTTATCTAACTTCCTTCTTTAACCAATCTTACCCATCTAGGGTATCCTCCATGTTGAAAATTCAAAAAGGTTCCTTCACAAGGTCCAAAACTTTGTGAGTATAATTACCAAAATGACAAAATATCTTTAACCTCACATTTTAAGTTTTTACCAAATTTCAGTGAAGCAGTTTATTTCAAAACTGTATAAAAGTCTCAATTTTCATACCAGGTATAACCTTTTTTCAGCATTTTTCACAATTGTTTAAAATGTTTGGTTACCCTGAGTATGGTCACTGTGAAACTAAACTATTTCAAAATACGTTTGAAATATATAGGGTAAGATGTTATCATAAAAAGATTGCATCACCAAGTCTTCAAACCAAAAGGTTTTAAAGCAAAGTCATTGCAAACGGAAACAACAACTGTTCAGTGGGTGATAAAAAGAACCGAATATGGCTTCGCATACTTTTTATACAAACGACTCTTACACAAAGTGACTAGCCAATCCTTTTTGAGCAAAAATAGAGGTCACCAAAACATCCAGAGAGTCTATTGAAGGTTTATGCCTAATTTCCTTCTATCAGGAGTGTATACGCACGGCGTGACAACGTGTACTAACACAGAAACCAATAGGCTATACTTCCGATTTCGTACTTTTCGGGCTGGAAGAGTCCGGGCCTTAATATTTTTGGTATCATAAGTATTTTTAGCAATGGTTACTTAAGAAATCACTTGCTGAATTTCTAGGTCAAATATGTTAACAAACCAAATACCGTTAGGCAAGAGAGGACTTTGCCTTATGCGTGCTACCTCCATCTTGTTTTTAAGTCCCAATAAGCTGAAACTGTGTAGTTTTGGAACCATTGATCAGTAAGGTCATCTCGTTGATCAATCAAGGCGTGATGTCTCTTAATTACCACTTTCTTGAAATTCAGGCCAACTCAGGCTTTTTTTAAGGTCGAAATCAACTCAAATATTTACTGCTGATTGTTGAACCAACAAATATGCAACGAACCACAAGCCACAATTTGAGGCATTTGTGCACGTAGGCTACATACCACGATTTTAATATACAGTATCAGCAGCTTGCAGAAAATATCTCACGTAAAATGCAGTTGAGAATAAAGAGCTGGTATATAATCAACATGACATGGCATGTCAAAATTTTTCATACAATCGGACAGTTATGAGTCCGTTCCTGATTTTGAAAGCAACAGTGTTTTGTGCGCGTCATAGCGTAATTGACGTTCAGTTCAGTGTGATCCACGATGATTTTAGAACCTTTGATCATTGGCTTGTTTTTCTGAAAAGCAGCAGTCGGCTCTGAGGGACGGCTGGTGTGAGAAGTTCGATGTTGCAAACGTAGACCAAGAGTTTGACATCGCAGAGAAAGCGAGTGTTGGTTCCCGCGAACATACAGCATATGCAGAAGATCTTGACTTTAGCCAAAGTTCAAGTTCTGCGTGTAAGCAACAACAGTTGTCACCTTTCAGAATAACTGCATTTCTTTCTTTGCCAAGGAGCCACGCAATTGCTGTGGCAGATCTGACCGTGCTTATGCAAGAATCATGAGATATCAGAGTAAAATATGAATCATAAGATATAGGAGTATGTAAGAATCATAAGATATCAGAGTTTTAGTAACATAATTGAAATCTCGTAAATCATCTACTTTGGGTAAGCGGTAAGCGAGATTGGAAGAGAGCTGAGAAGTTATCATGTATGAAAATACTGAACTTAGCTCTAGGTATGCGCTTTTCTTCAGCCAATGCATCCCAAGGTGGGAAAGCGGCGTACAAGAGTGGCAGAAGATTTAGCAAGGGAGTGACTGATACAGTTTACATAGCTGGCAAAGTGGTATTCTGCTGTGTATCCCTTCTTCTAACTGTGCAAAAAGAATATTGCCAGCTATTATAGAGCATAGTAATGTGCTGTACCACAAAAGAAATAAAAATGTAGTTGCATGTGAGGAATGTTGAATTCTCCAGTGGTTAGAGCAATGCGATGTGCGTTGTACAATTCCGAACCGAATGACGTCAGAAACTTCACTGAACCAAACCTGAATCATTTTTAACAGATTAATTACAGTGATCTGGAAACTGAATCAAACGTTATGAAAAAATTCAACCAAATTATCAAATCCAAATCCGGTTAACCAGAAATTATGAAATGCAAATCCAACAAAAAACTACAAATCCGCAGGATTTAAATCCAAATCTAAATCCATGTTCATCTCTGACGTGCAGAGGTCTGATTATTTCTTCCGGTTGCCAGCTGTGGCGGCCTGAAGATGGCGCCACATGGAGAGTAATGGTCACCGGTAGATGGCGACCATCAGTAACAAGTCACTGTGATAGTCACCACAAGCGAATCACTGCAATTCATTTATCCCTGTGTAATGATAGTGCAACCTAGTATCAGTAGAGTGACCTCGTCGGGGGAGCTCTGTTGCTGCTGGTTGCTTTGCTGTTAGTTCAATGCCCCAAAATACCATCTTTCTCTTGTGCTTGCTTCAGTAGTTAAAGGTGATGCAGTCAACAGCAACCAGTGGTGCCACTACTTGGGTTTTTCCACTAGATCTAGTGTTTTTCCATTTCATCTACGGTAGTGTTCTAGTGGTTTTTCATAGCTATCTAGTGTTTTTTTATGAGTGAGCTGAATGTAATTAAGTGCACAATATTGTGTAAATGAATCCGCAAGTAAGACTTTTTGATTTTCTACAATGGTAATTTCCTAAAAATTCTACTGAATTTGGCTACATCTCAAATACACACGAGCGTATGATCTGTTTCTAGTTAAACCACTACGAAGTCACGGTGGTCATCTCTTCAGTGACCTGTGCAAGCAAACAGCGTTGCGGCTATATCCCGTTTTCTTCGTCTCTGGTCTACAATGAGTTGCACAATGTCTTTGTTTGCATTACAACGCATTTTCCGGCCGTTTGCATTGTGTGTAAGTTTGCCTTTTTCTTTTACAGCTAACTTGCATTAAATTCTTTTAGAAGATTGATCCATATTTTGTATCTAGTGTTTTTTGTGACTGTAGTGTTTTTTACAATGAAATGTAGTAGGCCTACACTACTTTTCCGTAGCAACAGAGTGGCAACACTGCCAGCAATCGGTTTGGTTGCGAGGTGTGCATGGACTGGATTCTGTTTTTTTGGATCCGGGCTCCGGTGCTTCCAACACAAGGCCGGCGCAACCTATTCGTCCGGTACGGCCATGGCCGACCGGTTTTTCGGACTTAACAAAACGGTTTAGTTTTAAGAAACGTGCCCGTAAAATGCTGATAGACATCGCAAAGCCCGAAATGTCTGGCTTTTACTGCACTTCGCTAATTTTCCTCCAGCTGAAGATAAATTCAACTACCATACATCGATACTGGATACGAGAGCGCAGACGTACTTTGAGATCCCGATGCGATCTGTGCTGCAATATGGAATGTCGCTGCGGACCAGAGTTGGATCAGTTACATCATTTCAGTTCAATTACAATTATAATTACAATTACGCTCTCAAATTTGTCAATTACATTACAATTACAATTATTCTGTGCCAAAAATATCAAATTACAATTACTTTTACACTTACTGATTACAAGTTGAAATTACAAATTCTTTTAAGAATATGAAAATGCAGTGGAAACCGCTTAATAGAGCATCGGTTTATAGAGCACACCGCTTATTCGGGCAGTTTCGGCTGAAAAAAATGATCCTATCTTTTTCCTCTTATAAATTCTTCGCTTATTAGAGCAGGCACACCGCTTATTAGAGCAGTTAGACGTGTAGCAGCACCATGGTTTGCATGCAGTTAGCGCGTGAGAAATCTATAGAATGCAGAAAGTTGATCAAGCAACCAAAAATGAAGTAAAACAATCAAAACTCGACCAGTTCTTTTGTGCTGAAGAGAGGCAAGAGTGAACAGTGTCCACCGCAACAGCTACTGTGCAACACATTATGACAAAATATTGCAAAAATACAGTACGTTTTCTTTTCACAATACTGTGTACAGTGCTCACAACGAGAATAATATACTGTACCCTGATATTGATATGTGTATTGGTGAACCCCTTGCGTGAATGACACCCTATTTTTATTGCTAAAATTTCTCATCGGATAAAAGAGCAACCGTTTATTAGAGCAGGTTTTGCTATTCCCGAAGGTTCTCTGTTAAATTAAGCGGTTTTCACTGTAATACATGCAGACATGTTAGAATGATTCCAGAAGTGGTGCCAGAACAGGCTTTTTGCGAGCTTTAGGGAACAGCACTCACTAAGTTTTTCACCGCTTACCAAATTATGTTTTGTCTATTTTGGCACCTTGCGAATTCCGCGTATCCACAGAGCTGCAGTCTCTTATTTCCTACAGATGTAACTACACAACGGTAGCAGCGCAAACTAGAACCGTCGCCAGAAATCCTTCACTGGGGGGCTTTACGTTTGTGCCGGGGGGGCTTGATATTGAAAATTTGATAAAAACTCCAATGATTTATAGTGCTCCATATTTCTAATTGGGGGTCTTGGTACTATGTTTGGGGGGGATAAGCTCATCAAAACCCTCCCGTGGCGACAGGACTGGCGCAAACACTTATCATCACACTTGAAGCAACAACAGTTGATCCTTTGAACAATGATTGGTCTTCGAAAACGGTTTCTGTAATACAACAGAAACAAGATTCAACATTCTACCAGCACAGTCCAAACTTAGTGAACAGACTAGAGATGGCAGGGGCCAGGACTTTTGCAGTCCTGCCCGCCCCGAGCTAACAAGAAACCGCCCGGCCCGTCTATGCTAAACCACAATTTATTTTCTGGCGCGGACCGGCCCATGGCACGTAATATACCATAACCTCAAAAGCAAGTAACAACACTTAAGTTTTCAGTTCATTTTTTTTGGACAAAAGCGTTTAGTCTTAATGGCTATAGGTCCGCCAGAGCACTTTTGAAAACTTATTCGTCCACCGCCTGCAACGTGACATTAACACACGACAAGTGTGTGCTAGGCTGCACTACACTTGCTAATAACATACTGAACATAAGCCTGAAACCCTAATCTGAACCTAACACCTAATCCTAAACTAGGGGTTCCCAAACTGGGATACATGTACCCCTAAGCTAGTAGGGGTGCATTTGCCTATCTGAAGGGGTACATTTGAGGCTAGCAATAGAAGGGAAAAATATGTTTACATATTATTCATTTCGAAATACTTATACATACGTCAGTGAATATTATTTTCAAAATCATTATATGATTATTGGTAAATACATTCTTGTTATTTTCCACAGCCTTTTCCTCATAAGAAATTTTAGAGGTACATGCTCATCTATCGAAATGCTGAAGTGGTACATGGCCAGAGAAAGTTTGATAACACCTGTTCTAAACCTAAACCCAGTCCCGTCGCCACGGGGGAGCTTTAGTGGGCTTAGTCAATCGAACAAAGCTCTAAGTCCCCCCCAAATTGAAACATGAAACACTATAATTCAGTGGGGTTTTTGTCAAATTTTAGAATGTCAAGCCAACCCGCACAAACGCAAAGCATCCCTATTGAAAACTTTCTGGCGATGGTTCTGCCAAAACCTTGGCTACAGCGACATACTATGAATGAAAGTNTTTATTGGTTTGATTGATTCATAGCATGGTTCACTGGTTTGCGTGGAAACAAGTGAAACAGAACATNAGCAGACAGGGTCGGATCCAGCCAGTAAATTTAGGGGGGGGGCGATTTCAGTAATATTTGGTATTCAAGTCTCATTACGGGTTCACTGCAAGAGAATGAAGTACATTTCACAAAACTGCTATGACAAAACAGTTGACGACAGAGTGGACTTATATCACGAATGTTGTTTTCCGAATTAAAAAAAATTATGGTGAATGAAAATACTTTTGCGGGTTTTAGGGGAGGCGATCGCCCCCCCTTGGATCCTCCCCTGTAAGCAGAACGGTGAAACAGAGAGAACAGCAGCAAAACATTTCCTTGTTAGATTTTGAAACTTTGCAAAAACAAAAATTTTCGCCTAATTGGCGAGCAGACCGCAGCGGCCCGTAGCGACCCGGAATGACATCACCGCTACAAAAATTGTTAGCGGACTGTCCCAAAACCTTTAGCGGACTGCCCGAAGACTGGATTGTTAGTGGCCCGTGCCATCTCTAGAACAGACCTCACAGTCAGTTAGCCGAGCTCGCGACAAACAATTAAGAATTAGGCAAGTACACAATTGTAGTTATTTACAGTAAATTAAACACGCAGCTCAAACGCACGACTGCCATCCAGCTACAACTTCAATGCTGATTGGTGAACTGGAAATTAGCACATACACGTTTTAATTCTCCAACAACAAAAAACAAAGTGTATATACGAAAACGATGAAAGTTCCGAAGCTCAGATTTTCGGTCTCTGAGTTTATAAGAAAGCTCGCTATTTCGAATAGCAGCATTTGGGCTATGCACTTAAGAGCCGAAAACGTCATTAACCGGGAAATAAACGGAGTGGCAAATTTATGGCAGATTTTGCACGAGGAGAATCAAATGCGTGATCAAATTAAATGTTATTTTAGTTGAAAATTTGGCTTTCTTTTTGCAGTAGTTGCACCGTGCCTCAGTTCTGGTTAGGGGTTTAAAAAATTTGGACAGTGGTGTTGGAAGGGATTCAGCAGTGTATTCAAGATATTCGTTTTGATCATCCATTTTTTAAATGTTACAATTTCTGCAATATATTGTAATTTACTAAGATAAGTTTGTGGTTGAATAATGATTGAATAAATGAACACACAAAAACATTTACTTTAGCGTGCCTAATATTGATCTATCCAGGGGCAACTCCAGTTCAACAGCGTTACTTGGGCTCATCACATATTTTGCATGCAGTCCATAAAAATAAGATTTATAAAACTGCGAGAAAGGTGATGTACATGGAAAATATGTCTTTCCGCAATCTTTCTGGTCCAAAATGACTTATTTTTTTATAACTACCCTTGTTTCATTTCTAATTTAAGAGTGAAAAATAGCAATAAAAAAGCTTTGCAAAGCAAACGGATCTGCAAGTCGCGGTTATAGAAACAACTGACTGAATGCAGCAGTTCGAGTATTGCGTCACGGAAACTTCAATTTACTCTCAATCTGGTTGGCACTATGTTTGCTTTGTGACTTAATACACGTAACAATGAATGAGAAGTTCTCTTGAGAGTTTGTCCATTGTTGCGTAATTTACGTCACAGAGCAAAGATAACGCCAGTTAGAATTGCTCTCAAATGGGAACTGTCCATTGATTTAGAATTTAACCCAATGCTCTAAGTCTGTGGTCTATGGCATGCAAATCCATTTCTTCAAAAAACATTCAATCTGACATGAATTATATTGCAAAAAATTCTTCTTTGCAATTGGCAACTCAGACTGTAACGGATGAGCAACGGAACTTTGTAACAACCGCTGTCTTGCTCCATACAAGCGTCTTGTGGTTTTCCCATATCGCAAGCGTTGTCGCTGACTCATGCATTATCCGTACGTCATGTACGAACATCGTTCGTTGTCTTCACTCTGTATGGGCCTGTCTGGCTACCTTGTGTGTGATTGTGCTGTGTACCTGACAAGCTCTGTAGAGTACTGTAGTAGTAAGGTCACATGGAAGGTGTAACAATGGTTTTGCTTTTCTGCGTTTTCTCAAATTCTGTGTAGTTGCTCGAAACAAAAGTAATTGTAATTTGGTCAATTTTTATTGCAAATTACAATTACACAAGAATAAAAAGTCTCAATTACAATTACTCCAAAATATGTAATTAATTACACTCAATTACAATTACAGTTGTAATTGGTCCAACTCTACTGTGGACCGCATGTTATGCATCACGAACAGGGCTCTCACAAATGCAACTCCAAAAGTCCCTAGAACAGTACCAAAAAATCCCTAAATTCCTTAAATCTGTGGTGGTGCGGCATAAAACCGGAGTGCGAATGATAAATGTCAAAAATAGAACCAAATATCATTTGCAAAATAAACTGAAATAGTTCATTTCACACATTTTCATACTTTTCCGAAAATCACTAAAAATCCCTAAATCCCTAAAAAATCCNTAAAAGGACTCAAAAGTTCCAATCTAGGGACAAAATCCCTAAAAGTGAGAGCACTGATCACGAAGGCTCGCAGTTGACTGGTACGGCTTACTGAATGCAATCACTTCCAGACAGCACTATGACGACAAAGCCCGCATGCTATCTGTTTTATCTATATTCTTGACAAAACAAAAAGCTTACTTTATGCAAAATGAAGCCTATCAACCAAAAGACATCACGTTTCCACGAAGACAGTTTGGAATAAGTGTTATCGTGAGCAGGTCATTCAAGCAACTTGGTCTGACCAGGACCGGATAAAGGGAGGGGCAACGGAGGTAATTGCCCCGGGCCCCCCGCTGCAAGGGGGCCCCCCGTGATGAAGATTATTTGTTTCAAATAAAATACTCGTTTGAAAAACTTTTGTGATTTAGAGGCGATACAAGAATACAACTCTATATTATATTCCTATGTTGGGTTAAGTATTAGGGGCCCCCAAAAGCAACTGATTTCTCTACAACAAGGGTGTCAAACTCATTTTCACTGAGGGCCATATCAACATTATAGTTGCCCTGAAAGGGCCAGTTGTAACTGTATGGTTGCCCTCAAAGGGCCAGTTGTAACAGAATTAAATGGCAAAGAACGTTGTTCGCCTTTGTAAACAGGTGTATAAACCACTACAGTCCCAAAATATAAGCATGCTGAGGCTTAAAATTTAAGCTTCGCAGGCCATACAAAAAGACGTGGCCGCCCACATTTGGCCCGCGGGCCACCAGTTTTGACACATGTGCTCTACAAGTTTCACTGTCTGCCAGTTCTAGTAATCGCTACTGGATAGCCTATAAGCATTTTCGGTTTTGTTTAATGCAAATATGTTTGATTTCGCTGGTAACTTTTTTCTAATAATCGTTCTTTTGGCATGGGTATGACCAGGGGCGCACGCAGAGGGGGGTTGAGGGGGCTACAGCCCCCTTAACGGAAATCGCCTAAACACAAATTTGTTGCTGACATTTGTTAAAACACAAAACAATTACGCACATGCATACATAGCTGTATAAAGATTTCGATTATGACTAGTGGTGTAGTGATCTGTTACCTTGTTACGTTACGAGTGTTACGCTTCAATTGCAATAAGCAAATCGTGCTAAGACTATAGGAAACCCTCGCTGAATGTCGCTTTTCGACAAAGACAAGTCATGAGTCATAATGGCAAGAGAAACCGCTTCATACATCCTATGACGTACAAATTCTGCACGTGTTGAGCAAAGCGTTACGATTGGAGTTGTTCCTCCTGTAGTTCGAATTTCGGGTACCGTGATAGTCAGAAGAGTGCGAGGAAAAATGGATAAGCTTGTAGTTGTACAACGCAAGCGGAAAATGGGTTCGTCAAGAGAAAGAGACTTTTGCAAAAGAGATAGAAATGACACTAGCTCGTGCTCAGAGTCTGCCAGTCAAGTATTCAGTAGCGAAAATGATATTCGTAACTTCGTTGGTGTTCCCCTGACGGATGCTGATCGACAAAAGGTATTGTTTAATTGCTGGTCCCCTCCTTCAGGTTTCTCGTTTCCGTATGTAACAGTTGGTGCCCAAAATCGAAGTTTCCACAAGCAATGGTTAAACGAATTGACATGGTTAGCGTAGGCTACAGTAATATTTACAATGAAGATTTTTGCAAATGGTGCGTTGTGTTTGCTCCTCAGACTGTCAGTCGTAGCGCAAAATCTCCCGGGTCATTAGTTTCGGGATCACACTGCAATTATAAAAAGGCAAAGGAACAATACAATAATCACCAAAACTGTCACTATCATAAATTATGTGCAGCCATGTTCGATAACTTTGTGCAGACAGACGCCGACAAATCCAGAGATGTACGAA
>JGI24158J21664_10005288_pt1 | contig 16849 bp, 9 predicted proteins | sample Ectturendosymbi3_FD_21664 | JGI IMG/M metagenome (IMG submission 21664)
AGGGGGGGCGGCCGCCCCCCCTGCCCCCCCGTCAGTTTCGCCACTGGTTCTAACACTTCTTCATACTAAAAAAAATCTCAAATCGAAAGGCTGAATACGTTCATTTTAAGTTAATTCAAAACGTGCAGTATGATAACAATGATAACTACAGAAACACAGTGCAGAGGATATAAATCAGCTCATTCGAAGATACTGGACCTGCAAGACATGCGCGCACCGGATAAGAAAAAATTGAATAGTTGAACAAGTTTTGCCAATCTTCTTCACAATATTTCGTCATACAGAGTTTATACCTACAGTATGTCGCACTCTCTGCACCTTCAATACCTTCAGTTAATTTCATATTACGCAATGTTAGAAACTAATCCTGGAAGCTGGGAGATTGTAAAAATTGCAAACGTGCCATTTCGTTTTCTTGGCCTGCAAATATGTTTATCAATGAGAACTTGTGTGACGTCAATCATTAAAGTATCATTGTATCAAATAAGATTTTTTCCTGTTCATGATATTAAAATTCTCTACATTAGACTATAAGTGGATCATCAACGTTAGACAAAATTGCGGTATAGGTGGAAAACTGATCAAAAGTGCGTAGACCTATCGGTCCGCAGTGGCACAGAACTTTTTTGTCTGCATTTCAATTCCTATATTATATAACGTTTTGAAGAATTACTGTAAAACAATGCACTGGGTAGCCTGAACGTCATCGTTAAAAATTGACTGGAAACATGTAAATCATGCAGTCTTCCCAATTTGTCTAACGTTACGAAGAATTGCGAAAACGAACGATTCAATTCGTTTCCATTTTGGTACCACAAATTTCAGAGAAACCCTCCAAAGTACAAGAACCCAAAGTGAAATTACTAAGGTAACTGATACGGCACAGTTTTAACCAGGGCTGTGGAGCCGAAGCCCAAGCGATTTTGGATGGCTAGAGCCGGAGCCAAAATCTTTTTGATGGTGGAGCCGGAGCCTGAAATTTTGGTTCCAATTGCATAGACATATTTTGTGGGGAAACGACTTTTGCCAATATTGCAGTAATTTTTGGTTGTCAATAGACGAAATTGTTCTGGAGCCTGAGCCCAAAACGTCTAGACGTTGGAGCCGGAGCCAAAAAATTCAGATGCCCGGAGCCGGATCCTGAAATATGAGTTCTGGCTCCACAGACCTGACTTTAACGACGTTATGGTCCCTAAAAAAGCCACGTTAGCTGGAACCCACATAAAACAATCACACTACACGCAGAAATGAAGTTGAAAACAATTCATGTAATTAAAGGTCATGTGATACGAATTTGCTCCTATATGCAGGAGCAGTGGCTCTCCGGCGTCTCGGGAAAGCGCCCAGTCGGCCCATGCTTAAGAAACACCTATTTACCGATTATTGAAATAAATTTCAGTGAAAATACTGCGAACAAATTACCTAGTCGTGATTGTATTTCTCAACCCTCAAGAGCCCATACTGGTGGATTAGGTTTTCACAATAAATTGAAGACAGCTTAAAATTATTTTCGTATTTAAAAGTGTCTTGAAGTCGATTCAGCAATCAAAAGCATGAATGCAAATTGATGAAATGGTAAGAAATGGAACTCAACACATCCGATATACTTGATACTATTTAGCAAAAATATGACAAAGCAGTCGACGTTTCTCATTTCCAGGTGTCGCACAGTGAGAATATAATGTTTCACTATAGGCTACCCTACATAAAGATCAGTTAGGCTTATGGCATTTATTTAAATCTTATGCACTCTATTCAGATTAAGAGATCCAGCTTCAGCCAACTTCACACTGAGTTTGTGTTTCCTTGGTATCAACTGGCCACAAATGTTTTCCTCTATGTCATGCTTGTCTTTTAAGTTTAGTGATTGTAAGTTAAGATATCACTGAAGTAAACTCACACCACGCTGGTTACTCTGCCAGACGACAGATGACAGTTGGAAGAAACGCTAATCTGCATGCAGCAAGTGGGATGTGTTTTTAATATCTCGTATGCATGGGCGTCGGTAAAGGGGGAAATACGGACATTTATCCCCACTGGAAATTGGGAATAAGAAGCAAAAATTTCTAGAAAACCTCAACTTAGCAGCTAATTTCCGATTTAATTCATTTAATTGTTGCAATGACAGTTTATTTGCCCTTATGACACTGCACAAGAGCCAGGTTCACTGTTCTGGCGTCATGCAAGTAGGAGATTGCAGTTCGCTCATGTTCGGTCCTTTTCCTGCAGAGAAGATTGCGAAACTTGCTATCAGATTGTTCTACTGTTGATCTTATTGCGTAACAATAACACGGCAATGAAACTTCAAACGTTCACTTCAATTTTCGCTAGTAGGCGTTTTTCCGCATGTGACCAGCCAACCACGGTTCCCACTCAGAGCCGGAGAAAGGGCCCCCCGTACCCCCGTCCGCGGGGGAGCCCCAGGCAAAAAGGGGGCCTCTAAATCTGACTGAATACCTTTGTTAGGTCATATATACGTCTAGGCCTACACACCAGAAGGTAACCCACCAAGAACTGATTTCCCTTTCAATATTCATATTTATCTAATACGTCAAAGAAATTGATCTTCGCATGACCCAGTGGAGTAGCAAGGGGGGCCCAGGACCCCGGGCGGCACCTTCCTGTGGGCGGCACTTTGTTGATTAAAAATAAATTTTTGATAGGAGTTTGAAAGTTGTAGCTCTACTTTAATATTTTTAAAGAAATTTTAAAAGTTTTAAAAGTTNTAATTCTTNTCAGTTTTTGTCGTTAGAAGCCCTAGACTGGAAGGCTAGCCTAGAAANAACAAGAAATGTGGTTGTTGAGTGAGCAAATTGATANAATGTTTACTCAAATTTTTGGGTCAAATCCAATGTGTATTAATGTGCATCAGTGTTATTCTTGAAATCAGGACTTTTTTAACACACTTAAGTGGAGGCAATTGTGCCCCAGTCCTTGCATCTTTTTCTCCAGACAAGTAATTTCCCCATCCCAGTAAAAAGTCCTTGGAAGAAAGAACAGTGATGACATTCGACCGCACACTAACAAACATTAATGGTCNATTAGTTCGAGGTTTTATGTGCCACGACAGCTGGACCGGCGCNTAACCAGCTTGNGACACTTCGGGGCGAAGAGTTTTCTAAAAGGAGCCCAAAGTTTTTAAACTATGTCCAGTAGTTTCAAACTATGTCCAACACATTTTTCCAGTGGGGAGAACAAATTTTCAGGGGTGCTAAGCACCAGCTTATATTGAAGTAAACGCTTATATTGAGTCAACATTTGTGTGAAAGCTAGAAAGGCTTATATAAATGTGATCTTTGTTGCAGATCGTAAACATGTAAAATAAAAAGAGGGTGATAGCTCAGATAAAAGATTTTCGAAAACTGCTTCATTGATATAGTTCGTTTTTCTGTTCTTCTTCTAATTCAAAAACTGCAAGCATTTGCAATGCAAACTTTTGTGCAAGGTTGTGTTTTAACGTTTTTGTACATGTTTTCAACCAGGATGAAATTAAAGCGATGAAGAAGTTCTTCATTAATGATGTGAACTACATTTATTGTCAAATTTACCGGGCGGATCCTGCTTAGCACGCATTTTTGTGTAAACACTATATTAATAGGGACAATACAAAGACGTCTTGTTTATAAAACAATTTTCTGAAATGCTTACTTTTGGAATGTGATTTCTTATTTTTTAATTATTAAAATATTATGTTTTTTTTTATACAGTTTTCAGTTGTTAGAATAAGAGTAGCATTAATGATGTAGCTCATTTTGGAACATCTGTTTTTAATTTTTTCACTTCTAAGAATATAGCTGCATACTAATATATTGAGAAAATCAAGGGCGTACGCAAGGGGCGGAGGGGGTTAAAAACCCCTTGAGTTTGATAAGTTACAAAAATTTTATTACCTACCCAAAGGAGATTAATTGTTTTCGTATATTTTTGCTTGTTAATTTGTCGACATAGTGCAAATACCACGGAATGAATTTGCATGCAAATTTCAAGGAACATTGTAAATGGGCCAAAAAGTAATAATTAGGTTTTTGTGGGGATCTGGGTTATCGTCTGCATCCAGGAACCATCTCACCACTTTTTGCAGACCTTTCGTCCACTAAGATTGTTTTCCGCAATAGGTCACTTTATCGAAACAATTGTCTTTATTTTGTCTGCTATTGCTGATCAGCGCATGCGCTGACCACATTGGCTACATCACCAGTTTCTGTAGCACGATAGAACTGCTGCACGAGCTCAAAAGCAGCAATTGTTAACACAGAAGCATTCAGGCATTTGATAATGTCTCAACAGGGAAAAAGAAAAAGTACTGTAAAAGTTTGCTGGACCTCTATATACCTCTATATGCAAAAAAACGAAAGTTTTCCTGCCTACTTTATGCACATTCTCAATTCTTGTGTAGTTTAGCAAGATCCGATCTTGCAAACCAAGGTGTGTGCAAGCCAATCCTGTCGCACACCTTCTATGCTCGACTGCTCGTATTCGACGAGATATTAGCGCAGCCTGATTTTGCAGTTGTAAAGTGCTCTGGCGTAGTGATGAGTGTGTTTTATTTTACTCCCCTGTTTTAACACGCATCCTGATATTTTGCAGTTTTGAACTGCTGTGTCATAGCATTGAGTGCATTTTCCTCCGATATCTTAACTTGGAGCGCTAATAGATTATATTCATTGCANTGACACGTGAAATAAAAAGAGTGCGCGTGCAGAAGATGTAAACGCACTAATTTGTAATCTGTCACGGCTATGCGCACGTTTACAAAAAGGCCTGTTCATTAAAGTATGAACTTTAATTTTTACGTCCATCCATTGTGAGTTCGGCTTTTATTTGGACTTTTTGTCCTTGTACAAATGAATATTTCACTTTCCACTTGTGGTTCATATTCGTTCATATGAATTAATTCTTGCAACAAATCTATTAGTTTTTGTAGATTATTCGAAGTTTCAGCGGACGGTTAATATATTTTTCTATGGTTTGGAACAAATTGTAATGACATAAAAATGCATGGTTCAAATNTGNTAGCGATTCTATACAATACATGATGAATTCTGAAAATGCAATGTACAATTCGTAAGGGCACTATCGATGCTCATGATTCATGCACTTGGTTCANTTGCTACTATATCATCAATCGAAACGATCATTTCCTGATTAACGCAATACAACACTATCGTTCATTGCCATTACGCAAAACGCATTCTCAGTGTCACATGTTTCAAGATTTACTCCAAGTCAGAAGTGTAACACAATCTTGGCTTTCTTGTGGCGTACTTTGCAGACTTGTCGATTGATATTTCGTTGAAGAATCAGCTTCGCATACATTGCTTTCATCACTGTCCGTGTTGTGAGACGCAGTTCTCTCAACAACGATTATGTAAATTGTGTCAACAAACTTCGCCAAAACGTTGGTTTGGAAACATGAATATTACGTCCAATTGTGACGTCACAAACAGCGTTCACGAAATAGAAATGACCACCACATGCCACTGAATGAAATCCTCCCATAAAAATTTTCTGCGTACGCCACTGGAGAAAATCTTACTGCTGGAATGAGCATGCAATTATTTTAAGTTATTCATGAAAAACTTGTAAAGACATGTACAGATTTTGAATTGTAAATGTAAAGAAAAACATAAATTTTGAATGCCAACACTTTGGCATAGATTTTATTATAATGGCAGTAAATCACGTGACTTGTCGAACAATCAGCAAACGTCAGCTATGCAGCGACATAAACTGTATTTATCCAAATGTGCATGTTCTTGTTCTTATATCACTGATGCTGAAAATCTTCCTGCACAACTGTGTCCGTGGAGCGCTGTCCAATGGAATTGAGATTTAAAAACATACTTCTGAAATCGTTGCAAAAATTATTGACCGCAACAAGAGAAGCCTATTCTCTCAACTTTCATGTCAAAATCCCCGAATCCTCTCGAAAGCTTGATTGGACTCCACAAATTCTCTCAAACGCTAGTTTCGACACATGAAGTTCTACCGAAAGATTGATTTGTTCCTTAAATTCTCTCGAACGCCACATTAGATTAAGTTCCTTAAATTCTTCGAAATATAGTTATGGCTCATATTTGATAAATCCACTGCCCACTGCATTTCTTACTTATAAAGTGTTCTCTAAGGTATTTAGCTTCTTCCTTAGTAACGTTTGCCATTCGCATAGTAGTAATCCTCACGTAACTGCATTCATGTGCTTGCTCGTTTGAGCCACAGTATAGCCCTATAGTCATTTTTAGTCATACCTCAATAGTCATTAAATTTAACAGCGGAGATTTGGGCAGATTATTAGGTAGGGTTTAAGACTTGCATCGGTGCGCAGTTGTTGCCAGAAACGACAATAAAGTAGCGCATGGGTTCTTGACGAACAAGTCAATAATTTACAAGTTACACTACTTGAGGTCGTAGCTGAAACGCAAAAATCAAGTTTCCACTAAAGGAGTAACAATTTGCTGTAACGCTCAATCGTCGTGAAGTTAGCGTGCTCTTGTGGTGGCACGTGTATTGGTTGGAATGTCTTTCAAATTGNACGGTTTCAAATCTGTGCCACTGACTCACTGCTATAGNGCAACATTCACTGCGAAAGGAGCCGCCTGNCTCAAAGTGTCCCCGGGCCAAATTAAATTCCCACCCTTGGATCAGGCAACGCATTTTACATTTTCCGAAGTCCTACCCTTCTGTTGACGTATAAAAGGGATTGTCAACATTGTTTCTGGTTTAAGTTCAAATCCGCAACAGTCAAAAATGTCGTTCTAAATATGTTCGATTTGCGTATGAAAGCTGTGAGCCGTTAACAATACCAAACCGAAGTCGTGTGCCCAACTAATTTCATGTTTTGTGCCAAACAGCAGAGCTCGCAGGTTTCACTAATCTTTATTCATCTTTGTTAACATCTGCAAGACGAAACTTTATCTGAAATCTAAGAAGCCACCTTCTCATTTGGTTAGTGAGTTAATCAAAAGACGTTGCTTTCCCCGTTTATATTATTCATTTGTATTCTAAATCGTAGTTCACTTTTCATAGGTTATCATTTAAGAAATTTTCCAGCTCCCAAACGTTGGCCGATCTATAGCATTCTTACATATTAAGCATTGTAAGTACACATTGCATAAAAATCTGAAAAAGAAAAAGTTNTTAACTTTTTTGAGATGGTCAAAATGTGTGATGTGACCNAGTCACATTTTTCAATTCGAGTCATAAGCTCTTCAAATTACAGTCGAGTCAGAATCACCAGGAATTTTTCCGAGATAAATCTGAATCGAGCCATGACTTGGTGGGATAGGATCAATTCTTGTCACAAAAGTGCCGAGTCACTTGGCACCAACGGTTTGCGAAGTCGATTAAAAAAATTACATCTCTACCGTTTTTACTTTAATCTGCGTTTGGCGCAAATCGAATCGAGGGCAACGAAGTGGTGTAAAGGATGCGCTTGAGTTGCTGGACGATGCGCTTAAATAGTGCCGGTATCAAGCGAAAGTTCTGACCTGTTATTGTTTGTCAGTCAATTTGCTTCTCAGAATAAAGAAATAAAGTTTGGCAATTACTTTTTTAATGTGTGTTGTGTAAATTAAAACATTTTGGTTAGATGTCAGGTACTCAAAACAAGATACAGTACGGAAAAAACTTGAACTACTGAAATTTTTTCGACTTAGTGTCACACCTCCATTATTTTTCTTTTCTTCACGTTAGCCCAAACCCTAACCCGACACACTTATCTAAACACGAATCCCTAAGCCCTAATTATCAGTTTTCTCAACGTATTTGATATGTAAAATATTACTCTATGCATGCGTACATGGCGTGAAGTCAGAAATTTCGCTTGACACCGGTCGCCGACGCCGGAACTCTAAGCACAAAAATTAGAGTTCAGGTGCCGGAATCCTAGCCACTGCCTATTTCTTTAAAATCTAAATAATTAAAAGCTATTAACTTTCTTTCTTGATATGGTCAAAAGGAATGATGTGACCATGCTACATTTGTCAAGTCACGAGTCAAGTCGAGCCATAAGCTCTTCAAATTGCAATCGAGTCAGAATCACCAGGAATTTTTTCGAGATGAATCTGAATCAAGTCATGACTTGGTGGAATAGGATCAATTCTTGTCACAAAAGTGTCGAGTCACTTGGAATCACTGGTTTGCGAACTGGAGTAACAAAACAGACATGTTAACTGTTTTTACTTAGTTTGATTTAGCCCGAAATCAACTGCTTCTTTCAAAAACGACTTGGAGACTTTGTAAAAATGACTCGCATCGGTTGCGATTCAAATCATTGTGTATTAGATTAAGTCATGTTTCATTAAAAGTGACTAAATTTTGAGTTATTGCGTTTTTGCTACAGGGCATGACATGATTTGGTCATTTATTTGAGTTGCGCAACCACTAGTTTTGATTTTGAAATATTACAAGTTCAAAACTTTTGCTTAAATCAAGTACGGCGTCAAAACTTTTGCTAAATACAAGTTCAAACCTTTTGCTAAAATCAAGTAAGGCGTCGAATACAACAATAATCAATTTTATTTCACTGAGCACACTTTTGGTGTATCAAGAAATCAACTGAATATTTTATAATTGTTCATTGAAAGGAATCCTTTCCCAGCTAACAATGGGGCACTGAATATTTTACGCTTTTTGTTTTATTTTCGTTTTTCTTTGCGAAACACTGCAACACTTGAGGCTTGCGGTTGCTACGCGACCTTGGAAATCTCGACTGGAGATCTGTGGAGGTACTGTAACGCCCCATAATCAAGGCTTGATATTATTTAGAATGTCAACTGCGCCAAGAAATCTCGCATGAGGTTTCTTTCAATGTGTTGTGAAGTGCTTTTTTCTCTGTGCTTCTTGAATGAAAGGTGTTTTAAGTGATGTATGACAGAGCCCCAAGACCCACAGCAAACTATTTGGTTGGCAGCACGCGTGACAATGTTGGACCAGGCACGTATGATGTTCCAACACCCAGCGCTAAGTATGTTAAAGCAGATGGATATGCGCCCTTTCAATCGATGTCTGGAAGAGAAACGATATTTCATGTGGGTGATTTGGTTATGGCAGCACCAGGACCAGGTTCTTACGATCCTGGATTCGCTCAAGAGCACAAAATAGGCGGAAGTGCTTTGGCAAACAGAGGTACCAGATTTAACGCCCCACCCATCACCAGTCATGAGACTCCTGGTCCCGGAAAATATGAGATTTCAAAAAAAAGCGATTGGGTTCGCAATGTTAAAGGGACCAGTTCATTTCTTCAGCAGACGCTCCAGGCTGAGAAAAGTGGCAAAGCAATCGTCACAAGCCGAGTGAGGTACCTCAGAAAACCTGACGCCCCATCGATTCCTAGCCCAGGCCAAGCATATGGTTATGAAGAAACAGAAGACGGAACACTTCGAAAGCAGGCGCCTCCTGGCAAAGACGGTAGTTTGGGGCCTGCTTATTACAAAGTAGCTGCAGAAAAAACCGCTACCACTGCAAAGTATAAAGGCGTTCATTTTGGCATGTTAAAAGCTGAAAGAATGAAGTTCAGCGGTAAGGCGGGTCCTGGACCTGGAGAGTACAACGTATTGACTGAAAAACCTACATCTGACATGACGTCCGTGTTAAATCCCGAAGGTAAGAAATTTGAATCTCGTTTACCCAGGTATCATGAAATAGTGGCAAATGAAGAAGAAAAAAAAGCAGTCCCCGGTCCAGGAAAATATGAAATCAGCGGACAGTTCACGAAAAAGCCAGCTCCAATAAACGTAGAGGGTTTGGAAGTTGAGCACCCTCCGTTTATGTCTCAGGCAAGGAGGTTTCATGATTCTAAAGAAATTACCCCTGCTCCAGGCGCATACAATGATCCCCGACTGGCTCTTGAGTCGTTAAAAAAAGTCACTGGTATGAAGAGAAGTCCTTTCGGCCAAACTGCTGTGCGGTTTCAGCCAAGCCGCAAAGCGAAGTCCGTTCCAGGGCCTGGCCACTACAACATATTTAACACAGGCATGGCGCAGGAGAGCTTGAAAAAAGCTTACCTGGAAAGCACTAGAAGCGGTGCTTTCGGCACAACGTCAGCGCGCATCATGCCCATCATTCAAAAACACGAGGTCGCCCTGCCCGGACCTTCGCATTATCAGCCAAAGCGCTCCGAGGAGAAGTATAAAAAGCAGCTGACCTCAAACTTTGCCTCTCTCAGTGACCGGCTTGGAGCTGCTGCGTCACAGACAGTCCAAGACAACCCACCTCCTGGTTCGTACGAAGTAGCCGTGTCCCACAAGTATTCGCAAGACAAGAAAACGACCGCGATTCCGCGAACGAAAGAGGCATTCCGTCGAAACCGGGCTTTCTTGGCTGGGTCTAACAGATTTGCTCCTCCTCGCGACATGGTAACCGATGAACCGGAAAAGGACACTCCTGGTCCGGGCACTTACGATCAAGGTTCTAGCAACAAAGTGAAATTGGCCCTCATGGCAGGGAGAGACAGCAGATTTAAGAATTTAAACAAGGAACATGTCCCTGGGCCCGGTGCCTATCAACTGAGTCCCTTGCTGGCCAACACCTTGCTGAAAGGGACATTTAACGCGACTTTGCATAACCCGATATCGCACACATTGGACAGTTCAAGAGCTGCAACAGCAAAACAGGCTTTTTTGCTTGGCGTTTAAAAATATGTTTTCCCATACTTGCAATATATGCAATCTATGTGCCTGCACTTTATTATGAATGGGTCAGTGGCCGTGGAGTAAATAACAAGCATGGTGTTTGTTTCAGCAAGCCATGCGATTGATTGCATACCTCTGGAAGCGTTGGTGTGTTTGCAATGATAGCTTCACCATCTTGAGCATGTGTAACGCTAAATGTTTCAGTACTTCAATGCACTGCCGCTTCCACGCAGGCTAGTTGTGTTGATTCGGTGCTCAGCAGACCCTCGATCGGAGGGGTCAGTGGTTGCGAAACGAAGTCATGATTTTCTGTTCTTTATTTTCTTTTCGAATGAAATGCTACGCAGAGTGCTGTTAAACTTCGTGCTCCACATGTTGTTTAAATGCAATAGTTTCCTTCGGACGCTGGCTAAGTGAAGACTGTTTCAATCACGGCAGGGTAAAAAGGGCAGATTTTCTGTGACTTTGCCCACACTTTTTTTCGATTTTCCCCCAAACGCCCGGTCCTGAACTGGCACCACAAGTGTTTGCATTGTCGCAGAAATGAAGTTGTTGGCGCGTGTCGGTTGACTTTCCGCAAAATATAGTTGATTAAAAAGAAGACAAATCCCACTGGGATAAAGTTTTCTCGTCTTCATTTCTGCTTCTTTTCTACCGTTGAACATGCCTGCGCTGTGCTTTTTGCAGAATGCAAACATTTATCAGCTCCTTTATGAAAAAATCCACTGTATCGCATATTCTTAGGTCCAGTTTGAATCAATATAAGGTGAACCCGTGTCAAATCACTANCATCCGAATTGGAAGTTCCCTCAAGTGTAAACCTTAGCGATAAGCCAATGAAATGTGCAAGCACAAATAATGATAATTACCNGATTTCAGGGGCGTGCAGANAGTGGTGAGAACGGNGCAACAGCCCGGGGCATCCAACGAGTGAAATTACATTCAAAGAGATAATGTTACTAAATGCTTCCTCGCACTGTAAGGCTGCTAACACACGCNGCATGTATTAATTTTTTCTAAACTTATTTTTTGTCAACGCTAGATTTTACGAAATGCAAATGGCGTCATTTCTCACATTCCTTATTACCAGCCTAGAATTTGGTGGGGGGTCGCAATCAGGCGGTTGTCCCGGGCATCACCAGACCTCTGCACGCACCTGCCTGGCTTCAGCACACATCGTATTACGACTAGATAACTTTATTGACGTTGCAACAGGGTGCCTCATAAAAAATCAGCAGCTGTAAGTAGAAACTGTATGCCACAAAAACGAAACTAACAAGAACACAGCGAATTGCAGCTTCGTCTTCTGGCCGGATACGTCGACCTGGTGTTGAAAGCAGCACCGTAGCAAGATCGTGATGGGTGTTCAACTGGAATAGAATGACGTAGCACAGCGCAACCTTGGGCGTCGTAAGGGTCATTTCTGGGGGGTCAATATTGGCTTTTTCCAGGAGTGGCCAAAAGCATTTTTCCAGGGAGGGGGTAACTGTGATGAAATTTCATTTTATCAATTCGAAACGTGCGAGAAAAACAATTTTCTGCTATAAATTTGAAAGTAAATAATCAGATTTCAAAATCCTTCTGACGCCCGTGTGAACACCATGACCCTCAGGGTCTGCAGCTCTATCGCTGCACCAAATCGTTACTCTCTGCGGTTAGGAAAACAACTCTTTGAAGATCACGGATTCTCTAGCTTCCCACGACACAAAAAACTGTTTCGTGTAAAACGAGCATTGTTTCGTCACAAAACCCTTTCACCTGGGCATTGTTTCGTTCGAAGGGACTGTTAATTCAATAATACCAATAAGCGACCGCTGCCCAGGAAGTCGTGTTAGAGTGTTAATCAGCAGCATTCATGGTTGTTATTCTTTCGTAATCTCACCAGAACACCTCTATATCTCTCCGAGTGCGAGTAAAAGCTCAGCAAGAATGGAAGAGAATGTAGAGCGACGGGTGGGCCATTAAGTGCTTGTTGCGCAAGGATCAAAGTCCTTGGGAAACCCAGGGCTTTCTCTGGCAGAAAATCCCAGCAAAGCCTCGCATAAATAACTTATAAGGCAGTGATCGAGAGTCTCTAACCTTGAAAGCATGTCTTTCAGAGGGGTGGCGGGCAAAAGGTCCCGCCTGGCCTGTGACAGCGCGCACAGTCTAACGAGCCGTGACAAATGCAGTCGGTCGCATGAACCGCCAATGGAAACTGCACGCGCTACATTTAAAGTCCGCAACGAAAGTCAAATGCGGCACAAGCAAAAGATGCTCCACGATTGGCTGTTTGTCCAGCATCGCTTCACGTGTCCCTGATTAAAATGGCCGACCACTGGTGGACAACTTGCGCCAATGTGCGGTAGCCTGAAAGCATGCGGGATGTTTATCACTTATCGTGATGTTTATCACTTGTTTATCAAAAGATGTTTATCACTTATCGCGCTTTACGACAAACAACCCAACAAGGATGACTTCAACATTGAGCAGCAGACAGCACGCCTGGTTAGGCTTGAGTCGGTGTTTAGCATCTTTAGGCAGCAGCAGATGCTGCTTACCGAAAGCATCTGAGGAAAACCAAATGCTGGGCAACAGAAAAAAATGTCAGCTTTGCGGTTCGAAAGATTTCGGACAGGAGTGCACAACACCAGCCGCTTTCAAAAATTTTATGCGGCAGTGCATATGTAATTTAAATTATAAGTTATGGCGAGCGTGCATTAATACAGAATCTTTGTCTACTGTTCACGGGTACTTAGTAGAACGACAGCCAAACAGACGTGTGGAAGAAGGCTTGGCTCAGTGTGTGGAAGCAGAATAAGAAGGAATTCAAAAACCAAAACTGTCCTGAACTCATTGGCGGCCGTAATTCATGAAAATAAACGTAATGCGGCCAGCATAACGAAAAGGTTGTGCAACTCTAGTTTGGGAAAAACAAACTCACTGCCACCAGAGCATTTCCGGCCCCTGATACATGCTGATAAACGTCGAAGTTCAACACCTTGACTCGCTACAAAATTTAGGTTTTCTGGGCAGAATTTTGAAATTAGCTCGGTGTGGCTCTCGAGTTTGTGTTTGTTTTTTATCAAGCTATTGCAATGGTGAACAATAAAAGCTACAACCACACCAATAACCGGTCAACGATAGAAAAAAGGCGAGCAACAGCTCTGACTTCAAACAAACAAACCACACATTCAATCTGAACGGAACGCGCAGAGATTCTGAAATAGAAATAAGCAGTTGACCGCTTCTCGAACGGACGCAAATAAACGATGCAAAGCAAGGCTTGACTAACGCAGTGGTTCCCAAACTGTGGTACGCGTAGGCCTTCATGGTGGTATGCGAGAGGGCATACTTTCTGTTTTTCTTCTTCACAAAAAAACTGTGTTCATATCTTTTAATTACCGGGTTCTGTTAATGAATTCCTGAATTTTTGCGTACGCTTTTAAATGGCCATTACAAATTCTCACAGCCATTTTGTTTATGTCGCATTTGTCTCAATTTTGGTGTTTCAAACTTTTGATCGAATGATATTTACTAGATTAATTTTCCTGGAACAAGGTGGTATGCGGTGACAGTCCCGGATTCACAAATGGTACGCGATCAGAAAAGTTTGGGAACCACTGATCTAACGCATAAAAAAATAAATAGCATCTTTTCTTGACTCGTGAAGTTCGTCAATCCTTTCTGTAGATATGTCCGTGTACTCGGTTCCGAACGCGGGGATTCCCCGCTGCAAGCAATTCGCGGTACAGGCCTGGGGCCGCGACACAAGTGTCGAATCGTGAGATTGGCCCCGAACCGGACAGCGTCCAAACTGCGCCGTGACAGCGGCCAACAGTAGCCAGCAGTGGTCGATCTGAGCGTGGCCAAGGGCCACTGCACGCCGTGATTCGAACAACGAACCTTCAGGACGCACCTCTTCGCGAACAAAAATCAAGCGCCGCCCTGGAAAACGTAACAAAGCGGCTTAGTCACGTGACAAGCCGCAGGTGTACCACGTCACACGCGCGAAATCCCAGCCAATGCAACAACAGTCTTTAAATCATTCGTTCTCGATGTTGTCAGGCCCATGGACCATCCTTGCATTCGATCAACCACTTCGCACAACATGTGAGATTCACAAAACTACAAACACAAAAACCTAAGAAATAGTCTTACATAATTTATTGTAAAGTGAAAGTGAAAGTTACAAATTTTTAGGAACGTTTTATCTCAAATGTATGGAACTCTTTGTGGACCACCACAAATTGAGAATCACTGCTTTGATCGAGTGACAGTGCATGGACAAACCCAAACACCAATTGCACCTCGAATATTATTTCGTTGGTCAGCCGTTAACTTGAATTGAGCAGAGATTGAATAAAATGAATATGCATCGGCACGACGATGGCGTTGCGTTCACTGTCGTGGCTGAACATTCATAACATTCCGGGAGCTTAACTTCCGGAGATCATTTTCACAACGACTGGTTGCCTTCTTTTACTGTCTGGCTGCAAGTTCTACATTCACTATAAGAGTCGGCATTTGCGATCGAAGCCTGAGCAAGCGCCCAGAACATTAATGTTTTTAAAGCCTTCTGCCCTGAATAGAAGTCCTTCAAGACTAATGTTTTTCTACCTTTTTACTTTTTGTTTATTCTGTTCACTGGATATGAAGCTATGCGGTAGGCGTTTATTTGTAAACTCTAATAACCCTCAGCACTACTGATCGCGGTTTTCGTTTTTTTAACAACAATTTATTTTTTAATTCCAACTTAAAATCGCTGGAGAGTGCGACAGAACGACAACAGGGACTGATCACCGACTGGAATCCACAGCTTCTGAGACTGGTGTACGTATCGATGCAAACTCACCGGCACGTCAGCATCAACTGATGCTTTCAGTGCAAACAGCAGCAGTGAGAGAGCGAGCATCTTAACCAACCTCCACCAAACGTATGAAACCAACAACATGCTTTACGACAGCTGAAGCGTCAGTTCGAATTGCCCGGTGATGATTTTTGGTGCCAATAACTGCTTTGGCGTTCAGTTGGCGATTTCTCCGAAATATCCGATGCTCACCCTTATAGTTAATTGTAACCAGCATCACAATCACTAATACGCCAGCGCAGGGTTATTTCTAAGGATATGAGATACGATTAACTGCCTCCAAATGCACCACTGCTCAGCAAAAGTACAAAAGAACGCGAAACTTTAACCACACAGTCGAGCACACTGGTTTTCAATCGCTCGCTTACCGATCTCGCCTTCTTCCCGTACTTGCTCGACTGCTTGCTGCCACTGCGCACACAAAAGTCTTATTTTCAAACGACGCAAAGTTTAAAGCTGATGGTTGAAAAGGCAGTTCGGGCGGTCAGGTTTTGTTGTCAAGTGACGAGCATCACACGGAGGAGGGACAATCAACAATTGCAACCTGACCACAACAGCGAGACAAAACTGTTCGAAGGGATAAACCAACTTCACATTTTTTCACAAGTTGGCGCTGGTTGTTTCAGTACCTTGCTTTCCGCAAGTCACAGAAAAAGTTTGTCAGAAAATCCAATAAAAAGAGAGATCGGAAGATCCAATCCTTCGAAAACGCAAATGTTTCACAATACTCGCCAATTCTGCCTCAATCTTTTGCAAATTTTTTCGTGGCTCAAGGGGCTTTTTGTCTTCTATGGGTGTGCCTGCAAACGTTTTGGCAAAAGTCCTAAACGGGGGGAAGCCGCAACACAGGTCCTCCCACTCGCGACGACCCGGGGTCAGGCATCTCCAGTCGCGGGAAGAAGTCTTTACGAACAACGTGCAGCGAATCAAAAATTCCATCGAATTCGCTCAACGTTAACATGGGCCTTCACACAACACGCCGTGATCAACTTTAGTGATAAGTTTCGTAGTGCGGGAGTAAAAGTCATTCGCATTGTCAGTGAAGTATGCCCCTGCTGCAGGCCTGCACAACTCAGCAAGCTCGAAGGGTCAAATCAGCAACATAAATTCGCTGCGGGCTCCAGAAGTCTGTTTCATTTCGATGCAGAGATTTCGTTGTAGTATTTCAGAAATTGCAGATCGACAATCATTTACTTGAGGTGGAGCTTTTGCAACATGTTCTACAATTGAGAAAGCTCTCGCGGGCCGCATGCCGCCCAGGGGGGTCAGGGGGGCATTTAGAATATCTAGTCAGTTTGTGGTTGTCTGAGAGGCGGTATCCCAAGCAAAATACTGTTGTTAGCCTAAAGCAAAAATTTTGCCCCCCCCC
>JGI24158J21664_10005290_pt1 | contig 16845 bp, 7 predicted proteins | sample Ectturendosymbi3_FD_21664 | JGI IMG/M metagenome (IMG submission 21664)
AGTCGGCTGTCCTGGCCGAAACTCGCGAAGGCCAGGTCTGGTTTGGTGCCGACGTTCCATCGGTGAGAGAAGAAGCTGGCTGTTTCCTTTGGGTTATGCAACAGTCCAAGCTTGTTGGATGTTGACCAGGAGTCCAGGCTCTCACCGTCAGGAGATGTTTTATTATAACCCCAGTTGACGTGTTGGCAGTTGAAGTCACCAACGTACAGACTGGGATGTGGGGACGTCGGGATGGCCGTTGGTGTGAATCGCGAACGTGGAGGTTTGTTGACGTTAATAATCTTGTATCCTGCAACGTCTACGCACAACCACTCAGTCTCTGATTGTTCTGGAGACTGATCGACCAGTGACCATTCCAACCGCTCATGGACAAACGTAGCAAGGCCGTGGTTCCTGCTCAGGACTGACCCAGCTAGTGAGAAGTTGGGAATCACTAGCTTGTCTGCAGTTGTGCAGTGGGTCTCCTGTAGGATGATGATGAAAGCCTTGTTCTTATAGGCTAGCTGCTCAATGACAGAGATCTTGTCTGCAGTAAGTCCCTCTGTGTTCAGCTGGAGTATGTTGGGTCGTGGGTATTCGGCAACATTTCTGCTGTCGCGCCATGAGAAGGGCGCTTAATGACCCAACCCATGCCGAACACGTCCAGCGCGGGTAGCAGTGGTTGCTCTCGTATTGACAGGTTTAGTTGTCATTAGTAGCGAATGTCGTACAGAAAGGCCACGTGAATCACCTGTCATCCTCCCATTGCTTGATGAGCACGTATGAAGTATCAGAAGGCCATTCCTTAGTATTATTGCAAGAGCAAGGAGGCGTCACTCAAATATACATTCACAGTATAAACAGCTGAACTTTGACCATGTTAGATGTCGAAGTTGTATGTGAGAAATGAACGGCCATCAATTGCTGGTTTGAAACTCATCAGTACTTGCAGAGGCACTACTCCTTGGTGTAGCGGCAAAATGATCTTATCTTTGGTAGGGATGCTCAGTTCTACTCTCTGGACACAATGCCACAGACAGTGCATGGTTGTTTTAAAATTAACGTTTTTTCTTAAAACCCGATCAAATTAACGATACGGTGCTTACAACAGAGAATGAAACTGACAAGCATAAACGAAAGATTAAAGTTCGATCAATGTACTCTGCCTCAGAAATTAAGTGTTTTTGATTATTGTGGTTTTAGCCAGCTGTGCAAAATAGGGTCATTACTTTTGTTGCAGGTACTACTACTTTCTGGAAACCATAAGAAATCGACTACTTCTGTCGAAATGCTTCACACGTCATCGGCGGTTTGCCCAAACGGTTGGTGCTGCGGTGCGTTACGCCATCACAGTGTAAAGTTGAGTTTCAGTGGCGTTAAACGCTGTTGTTTATGCCTTTTTCGGCTTAAATGAGATGGAAATCTGCAGTAATTCATTTATTATAAGTTGCATTACCAAACGAAAGGTCAACAAATCGAATGACCTTAATTGATTTAATAGTAAATACAGTTAAATTTGCGTTAATATCGGAATTAAGACTTGATCTGTAAACCACGTTCAATCAATATCTACTTACGTTTCCTTTCTTATGTAAATGTGTTAGTCCATACTAAGATTCTGATGTGGATTTCATTAACATTGTGTCATGCACTTCTGAAAATGCTTGTACGTAATGCTTGCCTGAAGTCAAACCATCACCTGTAATAAAAATTTGCGAGAAAATCTGAAAATCCTGAAAGGTTAGAATTGATTGAAGTATTGAAAGAAATTTGATACGAATTATTATTTTGTGAATTAGATTGGTACAACGTTTTGAATTTGTGCTGTAATCTAAAGCGGACAATTGATGTTAATTTTTGCAATAACAAAACGTGTATTGTGTTTTAACTGATACTTATTTCAGTGAACATCTTGCACTAATCCAGAAAAATCATCCTGAAATATGAACTAGCTTTTCAATCGCCATTCGGGCACATTATTTTGATTTGCAAGCGGAGCGGAATGTGTGTCTGTTTTATTTGATTCTTTTGTGATATACGTCGTAAGTGCGACATCTTGTGGATTGTGCTGTAATGCCCTGATGTAAACTCGTTGTGTAGCAGAGGTGGGACCGGATCCGGATTACCGGAGTCGACTCCGGCAGGATTCTGCGTTTTTCTTTCGAACCCGGATCCGGACCCGGAGTCAAAAATTTGTGAAAAACCGGACCCGGATCCGGAGTCACTTTTCCATTTCGGCACTAGCAGGAGTCTGTTCGGTCATTTCTTTGTTAAAAACATGGGTAAATTACGGTTGTATCGATGATTGTAGCCGGAGTCTGAACAGGAGTCGGATTCTCAAATTTGAAGAATAGCAGGACCTGGATCCGGACCCGGATTCAAAAATTTTGGGACAGGAGCGGAGCCGGAGTCTGAAAAAGGGACTCCGGCCACCTCTGTTGTGTAGTTCGTTAATTTGTCCTGATGGAGGCTAGGTTGCTATTTGGTTCTCTAACTCTTATGAATGCTTGCTGTATGGTTGCATAGACATCGGAATATTTTTCGTTGGCAACAGTTGAGCGAGACATTTACATATTTACTGTTCACTGTTAACCTGTTCTGCAATTGTGGGTATGAACCATATTTGTTCATAGCTGATTAAATCCAAAAGGGTTTTAGGTACCAACTTCATTGCATAAGCACTCCAAAAATGTGACTTGGCGGATTTTTTCTGCTGTTAGCTTGCTTATTTTTGATCATTTTAAGATGTTACAAGGCAATGGTTTATTGTAATCCAGTCTACTGTTGCTATCACGGTGATATCAGCTCACATTTATCATGGGTGAACGGTTGCTTCTTTTGCTGAAAACACTTGTTAGGGTGGTCTGATCAGCAATTGAGTCGTTGCACCTTATCGTTTTGGCTGTTTGGGTTAAGATGAACTTTTCGTCTGTGAATTCGATATTTTTAGACCTTCATCATAAAATTGTTGAGTTCCCCAGTGTCAAACTGTAAGAGCGAAAATAGTTCACTCTAATTTTCAGAGTATTTAAGGCCTAGACATGGTGCTAAACCGGTGATGGGTCTGCAGTTCGTGAGTTTTGCTGTTTTCGGGAAAATGGCAGTGACATAACTTACGAATGGGCAGGAGTGCCAACCGCCTCCTCTGGCAAGCTAAATGTAAAAACCGGGACCCACGTAACTTACATCTTGGTATTTACTATTTGTTAGTCAGTAGTTCTTTTTTGCGTTTTTCGGAGTATTTGCCGGTGATTTCGGGTTTTATAGCCATCCACATCCAGATTCACTGTCATTTCTCAAATTGTTTCTGAGTGTTGGCCAGTGGGCCTCCAACGGTGTCCTGTGAGCCCCCTTTACCTAATTTCCCCTTGGCCCAAACCTCCAGTTACCATTGGAAACTGGTTTACCATAAAGCATCATTATTCCAGTTCTACTCTTGGCGGAAGTGATGATACTGACAGGGTTCCAGATATGGATCAAATTGTCTATTTAAAACAGTGGTTCTTAACCGGGTGTACACGTACCCATTGGGGGTACGAAGCACTAAAACAGGGGGTAAGAAGCACCAAATTTTTTATGGGATGCACACCCTAAAAATCTTAAACCAGGAATACACGCCCCGAAATTTAACAATGTGATGTCGACTGTTGTGAGTGCAGTAAACTTTATCAGAGGCTAAGCCTTGAATCACCGTCTGTTAAAATTTTTTTGTGACGAAGTTGGGGATCAACACAATGTTCTTTTCCACACAGAAATGAGACGGCTATCCGGTTGCCGAGTGCTTATTCGTGTCTGAGCTGTGCAAAGAAATCGAGCAGTTACTGAGACACCGAAGTAGTGGCGTAGCAGGGCACTTTGAAAATAAGGAGTTTGTTATACCCCCGGCATACCTTGCACATATATTCAGCCATTATAACGACGTGAACACCTCCATTCAGGGAACAGCGATGAACATGATCAGAGCTAGGGAAAGCGTATATGCCTTTACAGAAGCCTTCAATCTGCATTATTTGCATTGGATCATGCTACTATGATAATTTTCAACAACTTGATGAAGTTTCCAAGGTAAAAATATCGCTACTCATTGTCATTGAAATATAAAAGCATTTGCAAGTGTTGCGGCAGTCCTTCTAAGGATAATTTTATCCAGGAGAGATTCTGATTCACAGGGGTGAATGCAGCATGTAGGCCCATTAATTTTTAACCTAAAATCTACTGCATGGATGACAATGATGTCATGAAGGAAGATCAAGTTTGAAATGAAAACCTGTAGAAAAATTAAAATAAAGTTCAATGCAGTTACGCACCTTCTGGTGCACGCAACGCAACACTTTCCCGCAGTTAGCAAAGACATCTTTGGAAGTCCTTGTGCCATTTGCAACAACCTAGGTTCGTGAAAACAGTTTCTCAACTCTCTTACACATCAAAACTAAGGCGAGGAATATATAAAAGCCCGGTGACGACATGCGAGTGGCTATTTCAAACGCTGAGCCATGATATAGCATGATTATTGAAAAAAGCCATTAACTAAGTTTGAATATTGGTGTACTTTGTAAGATCATTATATCATTATATTCGTTACCATGAAGGTGTGTTACTATCAATTTATTACTGAATTCAGACAAGGGGTACAAGAACATTTTATGAAAGCTAAAGTGGTACGAGTGCGTTTAAAGATTAAGAACCACTGATTTAAATAGAAACCTTGACCTGTACAGCTTTGCGAGGTAGTCAGTCAACCTATGGATTATCGGTAATAAGATGGGAATAGTTCTGAGTTCTGGCAGCTCCAGGAGCTGAATCTGACCCTAATGTATTACTCACGCGTTTATGCAGCTTCTCTGGGGTATGCTGCGCGTATTGAGCTGATGGGTGAGAAACTTGGTTATTCTAACCCTTCCCCGGGATCTTATTCTAACCCTTCCCCGGGATCTTATTCTAACCCTTCCCCGGGATCTTATTCTAACCCTTCCCCGGCATCGATCGGAATTTCATCAAAGTGATCATCATTTCTTGTAGTGATTCTTTTACACATCACCGAATTTCCCTTGAAACGTAAGAACATTAATGTTGTTAAAACTAGGGGTTGTTAGAAGCACAAGGTGATGTCTTCAACTTGCAATTTTGAGATATCCTGCGTGGAACTGGGAACAGTAGGCCTGTCAACTAAATTCATGACGCAAATGACATTGCTCGAGCCGAAACGTATCGGTTTCAAAGCATGGCTTATAGAGTAAGTATCGCTGAAGAAAACACAAAGAAACGTTACGTCCTGTTAGGTTTTTATTCCTGTTTACAAAGAACTTGTACTCTTGTGGATCACAAAGGAAAAGAAATCGGGTGTACACTGTCGAGTTTTAACTGTTCCATAATTTTTTGGCACTTTTTGATAACTTTTGGCAACATTTTCAAAAGGTTTTAAAAAGTCAAAACGATAGCAAATCAAAAGGTCATGTCGAAACAAAGACAAAACGTTAATGTTATTAGAAACAATATTTGAAAAGAGTTTTTGTGAAGCACGAAACACACAAAATTAAGCTCAAGCGATAAAAACAAGGCTTTATTCTGCCAAAATCAATACTTCATTAAGCTTTGGAAGCTTATAAACGCACTAGAAACCTTTCAATATGTTTTTAACATGCACAATGCACTACCCCAACAAATACCCATCATTCAGGAAACGAACGTTAAACCTTACCTGAGGCGTGGTCACGATTGCACAATGTTTGACATAGCCCGAAATTAATTGCCAACAGGAGTATAACAATTTCGTGCTAGTGGTGGTATTGAAAGACCTGTGTAGACATTTTTCGTNAGCCTAGAGTATCAGTTGACTGTAAGCAAGAGAATAATTTTGCAAAAAAATCGAAAGGAAAAGAATTTTTGATTGTTCGGTGTTGTAAGAAATACGAGTGGAACAAAAACCCGAAGAATGTTTCTACAAAAATCATCCTTAGCAGCAATTGGAGCGATGTGACTGAATAGAGATAAAAAGGGAAGATTGGTGTGATGAAAGTTTAGTTACACTATAGAACTAGCTGCGAGTTTGCAGTACACTGTTGTTTCAGCAAGGCATGTTTTTATGTGACACTATTTACATGAGTCAAATTTACATATACCAAAAACTTGGATATTTTTGGATGATTAACTCTGAAATGGTTCAGAATGTATCACAGCAACATTTACTCTTTGGAGGCAGTTGCTTGATTTCAGGAGTTCCTGTGCAACATTGATAGGAAACGTTGGACAAATTTCGCACACTGTGAAAAAATTTAAAAAGTGTTTTTAAGATTATAATAACTGTGGCTTGATTAAAGATTTATTAAACTTGAAAACATACCCTTGTTGTGACTGACAAGTCCAATATCAAATATCAGGAATCCCAAAATTTTGCGTTATGCGTCAATATATACTGTACACGCTACAAAAATTTTTGATAATAGAAACAATTTATCTGACCGAAATATAACAGAAAATTGAAAACGCGCTTGCTTCAAATATTCTCTCAATTTCGAATAAATCACAAATAAAAGATTTTTAGACACATTTGCGCATTTTGAACTGAAAAAAGTAGATTTACTTTTTTTCAGCAGATCTTTTTTATTTTGACTTTTTCATATAATGTATTAAACCCTGTTGAAGAAAAACTCATTTGCAACAATATAAGTTTATCTCAAGTTGACTTCTGTTGCAACTTTCATTTCACTTATGGTTTCAAAAAACTGCAAGAATAAACTGCAACAACAATACAATTCCTAAATAAACTATTGACTTTTCAGATGAGAAACTTTAGATTTCGACATACGTATTTTTACAGAAACATGAAAGTTTTATACAAAATATAATAAAGTGATTTTTTAAACGTAATCATTTTTTATTATGTTCGTTTGTTTGATCTTTATTCACGGTTCCCTAAATTAATAATTCATAAATGTTGCATGCGTCTATGAGATTTAATTGAATCAGATAAAACTATGAGCGAAACTAAGCCCAGCTGTAATCTAAATAGGGTTAGTTTTACAAACTCAAAATAACCTTGAATATCTGAGTCGGACAATTTCATCACTATAGAACGAACATTCCATGAAGTGTAGCAAATTCACTCTCCATTCAAACAATAAGATTGAAACTAGCCTGTACTCATTTTTGTTCAGCACATATAGTAGCTATCGGAAATCTATCGTGGAAACCATATTGTCTTAAACAGGAGTCATTAACCTTTTGAAATTGAGAAGTACTTCTTGGTTACCGAAGGGCTACTTCTTATCTTTAGCTAAGTTATCATTAATAAAATTAAAGATGTTAATCTATGTGAAGAGATTGATCATTTTAGTTCTATTTTTAGAACAGGCCCGCGGGCTACCCACGTGGTCCGTGCCGGCCACCTGGTGGCTGCAGACGCCACGTTGTTGACCCCTGGTCTGTCTAAACAATCTAGTTAAAAATTAATCTTACCGTAATTCAAGACAACCTTGATAGCTTTTGAAGAATGTCCATGTGCTTTCCTGAAGGAGTCGATGACTGTTATATGTTAATTGTGTTTACACTCAAAAAACACCTCACAAGCTAGTTGAGTTCACTCCCAAAAAACACCGGTTTGGAAAGCAGTTAAATATTTATACTGCAACGCATACCTCAGTACATGCTTGTGCTCGATGAAGAATTTTCCGCCAAAAAGTTTTGTGGTAGAATACTCTGCGAATATTTTGTGAGCAAGGAAATGTCATGAATGTCGCTGAAGAAAATTGTATCTCTTCTATAATCCTAAGTTTTGTAACTTTCTCGCAGGATATTTCTTTTAACCATATTTTATTGTTCGGCAATTTAACGACATTCCCTTGCTTGAATGTTAGCTGAAACGTAGCTATACTTTCAGGATTAAAGTTTTTCTATGATTTTTCTAATAACGAGCAAAACATTGTGGTCACGAGACAACATTTGACTTGCTTTGACTGGCTACCTGGTCCTGAAAGCAAATGGCTTGTGGTGGTAAAGCAAAGAAACGACTGATGAATGCCTTTCTTCCTGTTGCACTTTTGTTATCAGTCAGTATACAAATAATTTATAGTCGGGGTAAGTTTTATCGTTACACAGCAAATACCTTACTAGAAACGATATTGGCTTGCGTTTGCTAACTTATTTCGTTTCCTTCATGCAATTTTATTTTTATTCTGAGATGATGAATCAACAATGCTTATTTGCTTTGCAAACTGCAACAGTTTTCATTACCTATTTTTCACCGGAATGCACGAACCTCAAGAGATCATTACAAATACTACGATACAAATAGGAAAAATCCATGTTTGCAAAGGATTCGCCACTTTTGCTGGTTGCTTGAGTAGTTAAAAACACATCTGCTCCAGGTTAAATCCGGGTGCTGCCGAATGTCGATGTAATTAGTAGTGAAACGTGTGTGTAGTTTAATTCAATAAACTTGTTTTTGACTAATTCTGTTGACACCAAGCCCAGGCAAAGGGACGAACGTATAAAATCGACAACAAAGAATTCGTTTCGAATATGGTTTAATCATCTTTAATGCTGAGAAAACACTGCGTATGCATTAAAATAGTGCCAAAAGATTTTGGTCAAGTTGCAGCCGTAATAGTCAGGTTGACCCATTTCACAATATTAAGTTTTTGAAATATTTTCTGTGTGTAATGGGCATAGCAGGATTCAATCAAGCATGTTAATACTTTATGTGAAGTTAAACTGTGTGAAGCTGAGCTGCGTGAGGCCGAATTGTGTGTGGTTCACGTGGGCAAGGTTGAGTTCTACGAGATTGAGTTGTGCCAGTTGATTTGCGTAACGTTGAATTTTGCTAGGTTGAGTTACGTGCACGTTGAATAGTATTTAATTGAATTGGGCCCTGTTTCGGTAGTGTGAATTTGATTTGTGTATGGTTGAACTATTGTTAATTTGAATTCTGTGAAACCGCATGATGTCTTTGTATAAACTTGATATGTGCTATAGGTTGAATTTTGTGCAGGCTGATATGGGAGAATTTTAGTTGTGGAGTTTGTGTTGTATGAAGTTGAGTTGTGTAGGAACCGGTTCCACTGCTTTATTCGTTTACTGTATTCATTTCAGTCGCGAANCCCTGCATGACCTTGAGGTATCGATGCTATTTCCCTTTCCGTTATAAGGACAAACTCCATTACAATTGCACGACCTCGCATAACAGCGGTACTCCATGGTGTTCAATATCTGAAAACTACGATAAAGACCGAAGATGGGGAAATTGTTCTTCTACTTGCTCTGGTGAGCTGCATAGGTAGTCCAACATCTTATAGACCAGGGGTTCCCAACCTTTTTCTTACCATGTACCCCTTCAGCATTCCGACAAATGAGCATTACCCCTACAGCACTTCAACAGACAAGGATATACCCCTTCAGAATTTTGACGGATGAACATGTACCCCTAAAACTCCTTATGACAAATATTTTCTCATTATTTTTCACAGATATATTTAACAATACACAGATAATGACTTTTGAAAATAATATAAGTGATATATGTATAAAGATTTGAAAATAAACAACATGTAAATATATTTTTACCTTCTATTGCTAACCTTAAATGCACCCCTTCGGATAGGCAAATGTACCCCCAGGGATACATGTACCCCAGGTTGGGAACCCCTGTTATAGACAATGGACTATTTGAACGAAAATGTAAATCAGTCTTTTGCTATCTTTTTGACGTTCCACTTCTTCCTCTATCTTTTTGACGTTCCACTTCCTTCTTGTGCAACTCATGCAAATCTACAACGTCCTTTAGGTAATAGGTACATAAGCCATCGTATATTCTGTTTCTGATGAAAACAGCCTAATATCTTCTAGTTTCAAGCCTCTGTTACATTCGGGCGACAAACAAGTTTTTTTCAATTTGACTGGGTTCTGTTGGGCAAGCGCTTTGAGTTGACTAAGCTGCTTCTAACAGTTTCAAGCTTTCAAAGAGCACTGGAAAATACGAGGTACCATGCGGCAGCGATTGCAGGACAACTGGTCCGCATTGCATGAGAAAAATAATACAGCAGACCGACATGGCATGACTGCCTTATACAGATATATCAGAAAAGAGTGGCGGATCTAAATGATAACTGCCTTCTCAAACAGAAGCGTAGCCGGGAGAGGCCTAGGGAGCCATGTCCCACCAAATGTTTAGAACATATCGCGATTCTGTGCTTTGAGAAGCGGTATTCCAAACAAAATAGTGTTATTCGCCTAAAATCAAGCATTTTGACTCCCCAAAATTCCCCCCCTAAAATTTCCCCCCCAAATGTTTGGGCTGGCTAACCTACTGTTCTCAAATCATCATGAAAATGAGATTATACGTAAAAAAATGTGCGAAGTGTGATAAAACTATGGCAAATCAATAAATAATGACATAACTTTGTACAATTTTCTCGTCTCTTTTGCACCAATTTTCGTTGTGAAAAGCATGTAGGCTAAATGAAACTTTTGTTCTTGTTTTTTATAACAACAAACCAGCAGTTTTAACAACAACCATAAGACGTAGGTTACTTCGACTGAATTGGATCTTGCGAGACTTGGAAAGGGGTACTTAACGGCATTTCCAAGCCATGTCGCAGAGTTAGCAAAAATTGGGGTTGGTGACTAGTCATGAAACGTTATCAGTGAAATGTAAGCATTATTATCAAATTCTCTTTTCTAACCGTTTTACCGTATTCCAAGCCTATTTTAAGGAATCGGAACATTTGGGATGTCGACAGAAAACTGCTTGCTTTTTACAAGAAATGTGTTTTTATGTATTTTTGCAGGTGACCCTTGCTTTACTTTGAGCTATCCTTGTCATTTTCCTTTTAGCTATAAAAATATTTTGCGTAATTCTTGCATAACGGACGATAATGGCAACACATCGTGGTGTGCACTGACAGCAAACTACAATCCCAACTCCTATGGCAATTGCTCTGCTTCTTGTCCAGGTGAGCAGTTTTTCAAACATCAACTGCAACGGTTGGTCGCAATTTTTGATTCGAAATTGTTTTGCATAAAACATGTTGTTTTTAAAAAACAAAATTGTTTTCATAAAACGTGTTCTTTCTACAACTTTGTGGAAATAATATATGCAGGAAATTAGATAATTTTACTTTACTGACTTGTTTAATGCAAACCTTGATGATATAAACACCTCTTTTTAATGTCAAAAGTTAAGATGCCACACGTCTGAAAAAGACGAAGTAGCAGTAAAGATTTAATTTTGATACTAAATGCTTCCAGAATGTGTTTTTTGTAGTCTGCTGGCAATTGGTATTAGAAGATGTTTTCAAATGACGTACCTTTTAGACTGGAGTTTTTTTCAGTAAAAATGAAAGAATTTCAACAGTGGGAAGTTCTTACATTTTGTCCGGCCTTTCCTTTATGTTGCCAAGTAATTCCTTATGGTGTGGATTTCGAAACTTTGAAAAAGAGCCTTGACCGGTTTAGTGGCACAGTTGGTTGAGCATGCCCAGCCAAAGCTGGTAGGGTGGGTTTGATTCCCGCTCAGGTCATAAAAAAGACTTGGAAAACGGAAGGCCAATAGTACTGAAGTATCTTTTATGAAAATCTGTGTGTTTAAAAAACATTCAAGATTTTCTCGCAACACCTCAGCACGGGGAGGATGACAGGTGCCTTCAAGTGGCCCTTGCTGTTGCGGCATTTGCCAATTGCTTTCTAAACATGCTGATATGAGAGCAACCACTGCCACCCGTGCTGGATGTGTTCGGCGCGGGCTGGGTAGGATACGCCCTTTTCAAAGCGCGGCACCGTCTCTCCTGCCGAAGATGACCGAAGACCCAGCATACTGCAGCTGAAAACCGACGGGCTCATCGCAAGGAAGATCAGCTTCATCGAGCAGATAGCCTACAAGAACAAGGCACTCGTCATCGTCCTTCAGGAGACCCGCTGCACTACTGTAGACAAACTAGTGGTGCTTAACTCCACACTAGCTGAGTCAGTCCTGTGCAGGACGCCTATCCTTGTCACGTGTGTCTATGGACACTGGTCGATTCGTTTCTATAGCAATCAGAGACTGAGTGGTTGTGCGTAGACGTCGCAGGATATAAGATCATTCATCTACAAACCTCCACCCTCGTGACCTCCACCAACGGTCCCAACGTTCCCGCACCCCTCTCTCTATGCTGACGACTCCAACTGCCGGAACGTCAACTGGGGTTATAGTATAACCAGGGACGCCGGAGAATGGGGAAATGATGAGGGCATAGTCCCCCTGCCCTTTCATAAGGGGAGCAACTGGGGCAGAGGTGCCTTTTCATAACAGTATCATAGGTCATTTCATGGTTTATAAAGTGCGACTTGAAACAATTTATTGCAGCTATTTGCTCACCCAGAAAGTTCAGAATGGTTTTCTATAATTTTTCTTATTATGTTTGAGGTCAACATTCAACATAATTGGTAACGATGTTTTGCTTTTTACAAGTTTCCTTAACCGTCAACACTTTTACCGCCCTCTGCCGCTGCTCCGGTGTCCCTGAATACAGCATTTCCTGTCGGTGGGAGCCTGGTCTCCTGGGCAGCGGCCAACAACCTTGAGCTGCTGCCCAACCAAAAGGTGTAGCCAGCTTCTCAAACAGATGGAACGTCTGCATCAACCCGGACCTGGCCTTCCTGAGTGTCGGCCATGACAACCACCGCCTGACAGACGTGTGCTTTGAAAGTGCCCGAGGTCACAACACCGAAACTCTCTCATAGCGCCACCGATGCTCACGATTCCTGCCTACAACGATCCAGTGAAGTGTTGGAATATTCGCAGGTCTGACTGGAGTCGTTTTTGTCTTCTTACAGGTTAATTCGTTGAGAGATTGTCACCTCCGGACAAAGAAAACATCGAGAAAGGCATGCCAGTAAATATGCGAGAGCCTGTTATTTGCGAATAAACACTGTATCCCACGCGGCCGTCGCAACTAATGTGAGTCATGTTGGGACAAAAGTGCGAGACCCTCTATCGCTCCTTCTTTCCCGCTGCAGTTAAGACTGACTCTGTCTGACATAGTCGCTTCGTCCCTACTTTCACGGCTTGAACAGCAGAGGCAGGAGCGATGGGAAAAGCTGTCAATTCCATCGACGTCTTGCACTCTAACCCCAAGTGGTGGAGAACCAGCAATGGATAAGAACTCGCTCAAATAACGAAGCACGTTTTCGTTTATTTTCTTCACCTGTGGAAAAATGTACTTTTGAAATCATTGATGCAGCGCTTCTTATGCGTCTTATTTTTATTGGAAAACTGCTTTGAAGAAAGAAGCCAGAATGAATAGAATGTATTCCTGCTATAATTTTTACTGTGTTTTGTGAACACAGCAAATGTATCGAACAACTTTTTATTTTTTCAGGAAACTCCGTTACATCAATCTCTAAAAGACAGAACACGATTAGTCCCCAGTCTGGACCTGGCGGTGACATTCAAGTAAACAGATCCAACATAATTGCATCGGTTGCTGAACAGGTGTTCGAATTTTTCAAAGTTTCAAAAATTGTTTAAAGATTTTCTGCAACGGGTAAAAATTTCTATAGGTGATTAATTGGTACAATTGAAATTCATGGATTGAAAGGAAGCAATTTGAGATGCCAGCATATTTAAACCGTTTGAATGCTGATAGGAAAAAGACGTAATTGACCGAATGAGATTCGTGTGAGAACAAACATTGGGATTGGTTGGAGCAAATGTCCGGTTCAAATATGTCTTTGAAATTTAAGCTGTGTTATAGTGATTTTTCATACATTTACTGAACATTTTGACACGCGCGTTGAAACATGGAAATTGATTTGAACCTCCTAAAATCTCGATCGTGGAAACATAAACTTTGGCGATATTGCAACCCAGTCGTGGTAAACCGCAGCTACAAAATGAATGTCTAGTTATTACCACATCGATTGTATAAATGAAGGCATTAATGCAGTAACTCGATCAGTTTTCAACAAATTGACGAAGCGACAAGTCGTTGCGTCCGCCCGCAATGATGCTATGTGCAAATGACAGGTCACCAGCAACAGTTTGTGGAGCGCTCGTTTGTGTGAGTGAGTTGGATATTTGGAAGTTCGAAGATTCACTCACCACAGCAGACGAGCAGGTTGACGATCCAAACTTCGGTTTAAGTCTTCGAGGCGGTTCTAGGGCTAGTGCAAACTAACGCGATTGCCAACTATTACAACAGTCCACTGGACTAACTATAATCGCACAAGTGCCCTTGCATTGCAAAAAAAAAAATTCATCCAGTTTTTTTTCAATTTAGACTATATTGGACAAAACATATCGAACAACCTATATTTCTAGCGCGAAAAAATGCAGTAGTTATGAGTCTTTTAGAAACAGATATCACTTACATTTTGAACAGTTGTCTGCCATATTTAGCTCTTATTACTAAGCGTTCGTTTATTAAGGTAACTTTCAGAAGCTTTGGTCACAAAACTGGTGAGACATAGTCTACATGGAACAGTCATGCAGCTTTTGCATATGGGATAAAAGGAAGGGTGTGGCAGAGATGAAAAAATTTTTTTTTTCAAATCCAAATCCGATCCAACAATTTTATTTCAAAATCCAATCCACAACCTAAAAATGTCAGTTATAAAATCCAAATCCTGTTCAACTAAAAAATCCTATCACTGTTATAAGACTATAAATGTAATGCAGCTAAAAAATTTGAAGAAAAAAATTTGGAACTAATTGAAGTTAACTTATGCTCTGCCTTTGCCTCACAACGTCAGAATAATTAAATCTTCAAAGACTTCACGTTAATCATTATTGGCAGTAATGCAGTGAGAAGCTCAGTAACAGCGTGTAAGCTGTCAAAGCAGAATTATTATCAGGTATGCAGCACAAGCCACTAATTAGCAATAGGCTTGGCATTCACATAATGACGAACTGTGCAGAATGTTACAAGAGAGCAGTGACGTGCCCAAGTCATATTTGTTGTGTCACAAGCCCTTTGAGTCAGAGTCATTTAAAATTTTTTAGAGTCGGGTCATACATACTGTCGAATCACTTGGACTCATTGGTTTGCAAGCTCGGTTCAGTGCGCAGTCAAATGAAATTTCTCCTATATTTCTTCTTTTTACTAAAAAATGTTGTCCAACAAGTCGAAAATAGTGCCCAAAGGAGCCAAAAAGTGGCGCCCCATGTTGTTCCAGTAGTTTTGTAACCACGTTGTTACATCTACATTTTGGTGAAAGCCAATTCAAGCTTTCATTTTACTTCTCGTCTTCACTTTCAGCCAATTCCATAAGCCTATCCTAACCCTGCAACAACAAATACATCTGCTTGTCCTTCCTATGCCTCAGTAAAAGACCCTTGATCAGGGGTGGGGAAGCTGCGGCTCGCGGGCCAAATGCGGCCCGCATGAACGTTTGATATATCCCGCATCAGAATTTTGGAGCTGGAGATTATAATTCCCGCGGGTTTGGATTGGATTTGGATTTGATAATACTCTTTTGAAATTTTTCGCAATATTTGGTTCAGTTTCGAGACTACAGATGCCTGTATTCAGTGGTGGGTTTAAGGTTGGGGGTCCGAGGCAAGACTAAAAAGGGGACCGTCTAATGACGTCATCTTACTCAGCCAACCGTGATAACCACTTTGATCAAGCCTAAGATATGGCCACCGAAGGATAGGCCTACGTTCTTGAGACTACGACATGACTGACATAGCAGGAGAAAGTGCAAAATGGTGTTCATGATACAAAAATTTGATAACACTGAAAAATGGGAAGACAAGGCTCGGAACATATAAAAGTTAGGCAATAGCAAGTTGGCATCGCCTCCATTTTTTATTTTCACGCCCCATTTTCCCGAATTAACCATCAATACACTACAACGTTTACTCCTTTGAAAGTTTCACACTTTCCCCCTTTGATAAAATGCTTGGTATTTGTTATCCTGAATTTGTTCACATTCATGGGAATACATGAAACCATAAACAACCACCAAGAAGATTCATGACAACAAATTTGTTTTAAATATTATCCTTTTAACTACAAGAACATAGCATACAAAAACATCCAACCTGAGGCTTGTCTTGGAAAGCTTTGAGGCTGGATGAGTCAATGCTACCCTCATCTTGCACTGACACTAGTTGTTTGAAAAATGTGCAAAAGTAGGAAATAAATCAGCATATACCTTATCGCAAACATTTCTAGCAAGTAGCCTACACAATTGATTAAATCTGTGCTAAGAAAAAACGGTTGAAGTTATAGTGGCTTAGACCTGGCCAAACATCTTTAACATCACCTAGCAAGTCTACCTCAAACCAAACACTCACTAGTCAAACTTAAAATAACCTGTGACTTCGACCATGAGCTAAATTCAAACCACCTAAAATACCTGAAATATCTGTAGAAAAAATGAATACTCATAATACTCAAAAAATGCCATTTCTGCTGCTTGATAAGAAGCATGAATGTAGCATTGCTTATTAGCAGTCTTTGCAGCGCAACAGCAATAATACAAAATTACTTTTTAAACTGAAAAGATAATATTCTATAAATTAAAATGTGTAGTATGGTCACTGCTATAACAAATGCATGTTGTTTTATTTTCTGATGCAAAGGTTTACTAAGGTACAACATCACAAGAAATGAGAAATTTGTCTAACCGTTTCGTTTCAGAGACATAAAACATAAATCCTTTGATAAGAATATGAATGTTCTAAAGCATGTATTTATCAACCTCATTTTTACAAAACTTGAGTTTTGTGTACAGCACATCGGATTATGCACTAGACAGACATAGCTACTGTTAACAACTTGGGTGCTTGAACCTGCACTCTCCTCTGTAGGCTCACCAGTACCACTTGCTACAACAACAAATCTGTCCAGGAGACCTTTACATTTTTCATCAACCTTTATGCTTTCT
>JGI24158J21664_10005291_pt1 | contig 16844 bp, 9 predicted proteins | sample Ectturendosymbi3_FD_21664 | JGI IMG/M metagenome (IMG submission 21664)
TTTCTTGAAATACATACTTTGAAAAAAATCACTAGATTGCAGTGAAAAATCACTAGATCACTAGGTGAGCCTGAAAATCACTAGATCTAGTGAAAAATCACTAGGTGTGGCACCAGTGTTGTCTGCGTTTAATAGTTACATGCGGTAAAACGCATGTAAAACGCCTACCACAGTAACTTCAAGTGCATCTTCGAAGATTTGTTGCCGTGTTATTGTTACGCAACAAAGGCCAATAGTAGAACATAGAAGAATTTGCTCCCGAGTTTCGCAACCTGCCTCTGCAGGCAAAGAAGTGGACATGAGTGAACTGGAAGCTCATCACTGCATGTTACCAGAACATGGAACCTGAGTTTTGTGCAGTGTAAGTGTCATTGCAAGAATTAACCCAACTAATCAGAATTAAACTGCTGATTTCACGCTTTCTAGAAATTTTTGCTTCTTACTTCCCATTTCCAGGGGGGGAAAATTTCCATTTTGCTCACCCCTGCGGACGCCCATGGGTGTGACCCCTTTGTTTTCCCCTGGCTACGCCTTTGCGTCTCGGAGTAACTGATCCACGATGAAACACTCGACGAGTTGAAGGTACAGGCTTTGTTGCGTGGTCCGACTGCCACGACTCCGGAATTACTATCAGCTTGGGAGTTGAGGATGTAGCAACTCAGTCTCGTGTATGATAAAACCTCGCTCCGTTTCTTCAAATACAGAATTAGCTGGTGGAATATTAACTCTTACAATTGCGAAGACCATTGACAAAATACACACAACAATCTACGTCCGAGTTGTAAACGGGTCTCATTTTGAAGCCCGAACCCGGCCCGAAATCACCACCCCGAACTCGACATTTACGTTTGAAGCCCGATTTAGGTCCGAATGCCAAATTCACCGAGTTAACATAGGCGCAACCGCGGGGTAATAAAAACGTAGTGCACGGGTGTGACCCAAAATAGCAACCACCTTGACCAAAACATTGGCTTAAACAAGCACAAACTTTGCTTGTTAGTCAACGATAATACTGCATAATATGTTTCTCAAGAAAAAAAGAAACTACCATGAAACTATCCACGATGGTGCCACAGGCATAAAAGAAACTTTCTAGGATAAGGCTATAGGCCTGAAAAGCCGATTTGTAGGCCATCGTTTCTTAAAACAAGCCAAGAATTGCCTAAGTGCTTGATCGTTTCAAAGCAAAGCCACCGCGGGTGCTAATTTCCTCACCGCTGTCGCCTTCTCAAAAAGAGTGTGAGACTAATCCGAGCAGAGAATAAAAGACTACAGCTGTCTTTGCAAACAGAATTAGCTGAAGAAAAATCACAACCACTTTACTCATAGAAGTTACCGCGGTGAGCACAAGAAATGTGCGCCGGGTGAGAAAAAAATCGTTACTCTGAATGTTATAAAAAAGTTTTGCATGTAGGCCCGGAACATTTTGATAAATTAAGCAAGAGCCCGGTCCGACCCGACTTGCAACCCTGATCTACGTACTAATAGATATTTCGATGAATAACCTGTTCCGAAACATAACCAACCAGCAAGGTCGCAGCAACAAAACCTGGCCTTGCACAGCAAACCTACGTAAGTGGGTTTGGTCTGTTTCTGTTTTGAAGCCTCACAATCAGTGCTAATCTTGGAAATGTTGCTGTTTCTATGTTCTTGAATGCATCAAAAATACATTCAAGGTCTCCTTACCACAAAAAGCATTTTTTGCGATGTCGTGGTATTACTAGTGAGAATCTCTCTGGGTTCACGATTAAGATTGTCTCATCAGTAGCTTACGCTGATAGGCTGGGTCTGTTATCTCACAAGGCTGCACGTGACTCGGAAACTGTATTGCAGCGCATTGCGGCATATGTTATCAATCGCTGTGAATATAAATATCACAAACGTACGACGACGACATGACATTACAACAGATAAAAATGACAGAAACATGGAGGAAAGGCAGCAGTGAGTGAACGTCGGTGGACATGCTTCAAACCAAGGAGGTGAAACGTGCTCGTGTTCGTTTCACGGTCGCCATTATTATGTTTTCTGTATCAATCCGCGGCGCAAACGCGTTATTTTTTATTAATCGCAAACACGACCAGGATAATAAAGAAAACATCGCTTTGACTGCGAATTACTTTTTCAGCGCAACACTGCGTCGACCCACAAAATAAAACTAAATCCGACACGAACTCTCAGAACTCCGCCTATTGTTTCCTTAATCGTTTCAGCCAACTAAAAGTGAAGAAGAAATGCTAAGATGAGGTATTGTGAGCAAGTTCTTTCAAGAATCAAGATTTAACTTTGACAAGTACGGCAAAAGGGCGTTGCATTCCGTTTCTGCGAATGAATTTCCCTGCAGCATTGCTGTCTTGATGGAAGGGCACGAGCGCAGGACAAGTAACTGGTTCATGCCCGAAATACCTGAAGATAAAGTACGGGTGAGGCCGAGTATGAAACGCACCAAATAAACGCAAATTATTGCAAGTACAATAAATGTCCAGTAAAAAACTTTCACAGCGATGAATAAAGATGCTTCTGGCAGAGGATATTACGCACATAGTCTGAGCTTAAGCAGACCTTTAGTATAAATACGTACGGTTGTTTGTCAAGTCCAATGTTTCCAAAACGAGGCAATCTTTCAGGCCAGACAGTTCGGAGATTTGATTGTCAGACGCTCTGAGCACCTGTCGCAGAAATGAAGCATCGCGATAGGTCATTAATGCAAGGTTGCTGGAGCGGAACCAGTGGCGATTTGCCAACGCGAGGTTTCGGTGACAGCGCTACCTCCAAATTGACCACACTAGAAAAGGCCTAGGCTGGGCTTAGTCAAGGTCACCGATCAAGCATTACACATTTATCGTGGCCAAGAGCTTCGAACAGAAAATCAACCCACAGCTAGGGTTACCAGGTTGGCCATTCATAGGCCAAAGTTCAGAAATCTGGCCTTGGTTCAAGTTGGTTGGCCTAATGAATTTCATTTGGCCTTTTTCTGGCCTCATCTCAAGTTGGCTGGCCTGAAAAATATTGTTTGGCCTTTTGACTTCTTTTTGCTTTATTATCGCTGAAAAAGTTTCCTCTGTAGAAAAATACCTACAATTGCATTTTACGGCAAGACATTTGCAAAATTTTTGTAATAAATGCTACATTAGACCGACGCCCACGTTCTGATATTGGTAAGATCTGAGGGATGCGAGATTCGAACTAAATTTTTTGCGTAATCTCTGGAACTGTGTGCACACAGCACTGTGCAGTGTGTTGTAAGGCTACGCACTGTGCAAGCTCAACGCTTGCAGACAGGTCTGCGTCTCTGCGATAGAAATGCGAAAATGACGTCGAGGAAATGGAGCCAAAGTGTGCAATCTCACAAACCATGAAAAGTCAGAGAAGCACCAGGAATGATCTCCAGTACAAGACCAAGCAAGACTTAATCTCAATCACAGAGAAAATTTCAGTGACATTCTTGTAATTTAGGTGTTTTCTCGTGACAAAGCGATAGCAAGCAATACCACAAACGAAGTTTAGCCTTTTTCTGGCCTCTAAATGAATGTTTTAGCTTTTTATTTTAATTTTTTCTGGCAACAATGCCCGCAGGGTACATGAGTTTGTGCTCGTTAACCATGAACTGTGAGACAGTTAAAAAGAAAGCTTATGCAGGTTTCGCATTAAAAATACTAACTTCATTTGTGGAAAATAAGGTCTACTTCACACGATTACAGTGTAAGTCTGTTGCTTTGTTCAAGTAAACTTTCTAATACAAGTAGACAGAGAAAAACATGTATATGTGTATATCATGTACTTTCTTCCATATTCCGCTTCTGTATCATAGGAAACCATTTTACAGCAAACGACAAAACAAATTAAAGGATAATAATTGGAACGGAAATCTTATCGCGCAGCTCAAAATATCCTGCTACTAGTCATTTAATCATATTACACGCGTGCTTTCAAATAATTCAGCCAAAGCGTTTATGAAATTTGAGATAGTTTCTGGGCAGTCGATGCCACCACTCAATGTTGTGAAGAACTTATCGAAGTCGAGGTTCAAAGCCGCACAGAAGGTTCGACTGGTTGGTTTAGCGCAGAGGTTCCCAACATTTCTCTGACCATGTACCCCTTCAACATTTCAACTAATAAGAATGTACCCCTTCAAGATGTTGCCAGATGAAAATGTACTCCTAAAATTTCTTATGACAAAATACATTATCATGATTATTCATAGACATATTTAACAATAAGCATATAATGATTTTTTATAACAATACGCAGTGATATATGTATAAATATTTGTAAATAAATAATATGTAAATATATTTTTCTTATCTTCTGCTAGCCTTAATTGTACCCCTTCGGACACGCAAATGTACTCCTGGGGGAAATGTACCCCAGGTTGGGAACCCCTGGTTTAGCGCAACAGGGTCAAAACGGAAAATAACAACGTTTGCCATTTAAAAAACAAAAAAAGATCATCATTATTCATCGTGGGACAGAAAATAATTATTTGCACAAAATTACGGAAGACTGCAACGAAGCGCAGTACTTGCCGGTGACTGGCAAGCAATGTGCACAACATTGTGTTGAAACTGACGACGTAAAAATGGAAACAGAGCTACCGACGTTATAAACAATGCTTGCACTAGTCACTGTTACCTTCAGGCAAACTAGGTGGCGCAACGGCGCGTTCAGGTTCCGCAGAAGGTTGTTAGAAATGTTGAGCGTCGTGACGCAGGAGAAAAATTCCAAGTAGCAAAGTCTTGTTAATCTCTGAAAAGAGCAACCGGTGGTTGCGTCACATCCGGTAGTCAAGTAGCACAACATCTACTGAAAGATTCCACGATTATAAAAGATCTCAAAGTACCACGACTTTTAAAATGCACGCGTTGGAAACGAGCTTTTTCCAAGTTTCGCATCTAGCGAGCGCCAAGGAAAAAACTCCACGCTCCTTAGTGTTTCGAGCTTTTGCAAATACACATTGATTGGTGGTTAACGCACTTCATCCCTCGAGCCCGACAAAACAGTCAATCACCACGTGTTTCGAGTAAATACATGCGGAAAACCTTGCACATTACCTTCCCACTGAAATCGACTTCTCTTTGGGTGAAATCAGTCGTTGTGAGGTTGTCTTCGATGACGTACTTGCTCTGCAGGTCGTCATAGTAACGCGCTCGTTTCGGATCAACTTCCCGCAAGCAATCCAACATCTCATCCGCAGCCCTTCTGTGATTGGTCGAGTCGATCGCTCGCATCAACAGTACTAAAGACAGTATCACCCCTGCAGGCATTGCACAAAGGCATTGAGCAGAGTTTAGATAAATAATCTTCTCCTACAAAAGGGCAAACGAAACAAGTAAGGACGCTACATTCCATAAAATTCGTTTGGCTGAATCTTCTGGAAAAATATCTGACTGTCCTACGGACAAAAGCGTGAACCGGGAAGCTCTGACAAATATCTCAAGCTGGAAGCAACGTCCTTGCACGTGCAACGCAAACCACACAGGTCGATTACTTGAAGATAAAAATAACTTATTATGCAAAATTATATCAGCATCGAGTTAATACTGTCGCATCGCAAACAGACGGTATACACATGATGCAAACCATTTGAATAACAATCAAGCTTGTCGCACTCGTTTCTTTGCGCAGCACGGAACGCCTCTCCGGTATCAACACCACACGCCTGGTTTGGCAGTTTAAAAGTATAATCAGCACAATCAACGTTCACGAAACTCCAGAACAGATTTTACGCACAACGCGCTGCACATACATTTGTTCCCTGGTTCTAACTCATTCAGTTCCGAGCACGATTTCAGTTCTTCCTGCAGGACAGAGAGCTTCGCATCGCTCGCGTTGTCTCTGAACATCCGCGGTGTGACCGTCACGCATTCGAGAGATTCCTCGGCCCCGGCCGGAAGCAAACATTCGATCTGTCGCCGACCGCCGTCAAATTCACAAACGACTTCGACCTCTTGGCCCTCAGGAAGTGGCGAAAACCCGGAATGCACCTAAACAAGGGAAGGGGGGTTTTAAAACTGAGCCAATACAAATAACAATGTCGCACTGAAAGAACGAAAATTGGCCACATTGCACTAGCAGCTTAAACACTGGCCGGGAGGAGGCAGAATCAGGGACGGACCTCAAGCTCTACATTCGCGCAGAATCAGGGTAGCGTCAAATCATCCTTCACGGAAACTGGCAATCCCATTTGGTGATCCGTTGAGGTGCGGTAGACCCAGTCAAACCACCCGTCAGTGGGCAGGAACTATTACTTCTCTCAAATAAAGACTGCCGACAACGACGTGGTGCTTTCGTCGACGCGTACGAGCTCCCAAAAAGCATTTACGCCAAGACAATGGGAACTTTTTAGTGGCTATCGGATCGAATTTATGCGGAAAAAGATGCCTGCGATGCCACATTCTCTTGTACGATTTGTTTGACATAAATGCTAAAGAGTTACAACAGAACAAACAATAAGTCTCCTTCAAATCTCTTCCGCGATTGCCCCTCTCACTCCACCACCCAAACCTGGACGGACCTCCACTTCAGTCAACGACAGTGCAGAAGCTGCTACTCATAACAACGCGAAATAAACCGGGAAGGTATGGCTACATACACAGGAATGAAATGGGAGCATTCGCTTTTTTATAGGCGGCTATATGCGTAATAACCGGGGGAGTGGAGACTGCATTCTTATCGAGGAGTCAAAACTATCTGACCTGGACTCGCGTTACCGTCTTACTTAACTGAACATCACTGACTGATAAACTTGAGATCAATTTAGTTTTGAGACCGACGAATAGGCACAGAGTGCTCAAACACTGTCACACAAAGCAAGATTTCCAATGTTTGTGGTTTTTGAATACGCACACACAGATGGAACGTGCAGATAGGGCGACCAAGCCACAGAACACGACAAAACCTAGCAGTTGAAATTAATGTCATTCAAATCTGGAAGTGTTCTGAGTCTTGAACAAAGTTTTACTACATAGCAACTTTTACGCTTACCCACAGATGGGATGGTGAGTCACTGGTGGCTGCTCTCCAGTGGCTGTCCTGTACTTTGCCGTCGACAATTAAAATTCCGTCGAAAGCCTGGTGAAAAGATAAGAACGGATAACTTGACATCTTCAAGCATGCAAGTTGTCGGAGCAGTCAATTTAAAAGCGCAGCGTTACAAACTTAATGCAAGCAGTTCAACAATATACGCTGATAAGCGCTCATAGTTAACCTAAATGAAGGAAGATGAGAACTGCGATAGTTCTTTGGACATTGCGCAGGGACAACAGCAAGCTGGCGTCTGTTCCGTTCGGCACGAAGTAATGACGCTGGCACAAAACCATGTGCATCATAGCGCCACTTACCTTGACAGGCCTTCGCAAGCAGCAGCAGATGGTGCTCGGGTTTCTTGACACTCGCAGTGAAACGAAGTTTTGCTGAATTTCACCTAAACATTTTTTTCGACCTTAGTTTGAGCCAAAGGATGTTAACCTTCAAGTTCGCACTTTGCATTCGTTCCAACATTAAACTCTGCCAGTGTTAAAAAGACAGGAAACATCTCAGCCGCTTTATTTTAAAAGAATTTTGCGAAAAAATTTATCGACTATACGTCAACTCTCTCGATTTTCTATCTTCGTGTTTTTACCAGCTGCCTCCGAATCTCTATCGCGCTTAAAGCGGTAAACAATCAATATTGGTAAACAACATCGAGAGACGGGTGCACTCTAAAAGAGAAAGGACTTATTTTTGCTGTATGCTGACTTCAGCTTTTTACAAGGTACAAGAATTTCGATGCACTTAGGGAGAGCAGCCAACTGCGCAACTATTCTGCAAAGAATGTAAACGCCGGTAAGACTCGAAAACATTTAAGACTTTAAGATGAAGGCTTCTACCATTCCGAGTCAACAGAAAAGTTATGTTTTCCAGGTTTTTCAGAAACCTCGTGTTAAATCTTGAAAATCAAACATCGGTAAAACGCGGGGAAGGCGCCAAAAATACGTATGATCCACTTCCTAATGAGGTCACAAAGGTCGAAACGGTACGATCTGAAGATTGAGTACAAGAAACGGATCAACGGAAAAATACTACTGAAGATCACAGTGAATCCCACAGCTTTGCACCTCTTCCCAGAAGCCACCTGTGATAGAACCACGCACTTTGATCACTCGGATCTGTGAAAAATGCGTTCTGCACCAATTCCAACTCTGCAAAAAACCGATAAACCAATTTTTGGCTTAATTTTCCAACCTGCAACATTCAACCGATGAAGGCCAGAAGACAAAACTAACCTTACAAAGATGTACTACTGAAAAACCGCCACATTCGATGACGCAAAATGCCGAAATGGTGCAAACCTTCCAACAACTTCTCTTCTTTAATCCGGGTGCAATCGTCAGCGTCGGGGTAAACCTTGGGCAAGAGTTTGCTCCTGTAATGCCATGACGAATAATTGGAAAAGTTCCGTTCGATCAACTTGTTCGTGAAAGCTATTTCTTGTTCTGGTGTGACGTCAGAGTGCTTGATGACGAACTTGCGATAGTCCCAGCAGTGAACTGCACGTTTATGCAAGACAAAGTTGCAAGGCGCGTGTTTTGCTTTTCGTTCAGATAAAGTCACCAAACTAAAACAGCAACTCGGACTCCCGAAGACAAGCGATTTTTATAAATTTTTATTGAAGAGTAACTGCTGTCATGTGCGCAACGTATTGTCATTACCGTGCGTCCAGCGTTTTTTCTAAGAAGTAATCCACGACCGACATCATTACGTTGGGTCAAGATGTTTTGTTTGCACAAGGTATTCCCCACACTACTCAGGTGCAAAAATAACTTCGACAATCTTTGTGTCAAATATCCAGAAAACCTGTGTCGTTCAAATGCAATATGCCGATCTAATCATCAATTCAGGGAAGTTTCGAAAAAATAACAGAGCAAAGAAATCTTAAGTTTCAACTAAAACCACGCTTCGACAAGTGTTCACATTAGGCCAAAAACCAGCAAGAACAACACTTGCAATGAGACATCGCGCAAATTTCAACGTCCATAATTTTAATCTGACATTGCTCAGTGATATGCGACTTGTACTGATGTTCTGCTCCTGACAACTAACTGCTTTTCAGGTAATACGCACAACATTCTCACAGTTTCTCTCATCAAACTGGAGGTACAAGTCGCACAGACGAAGTTCACTTTTCCAATCCGGTTCTTGCATTTCCAGCATTACGAAACACCTAAAAAAACGAAGTGATGTAACAATTTCCAACAAACACTGGTTTAATACAGTAACGTTAGCGCGATTAATTTCGTTAGCAATATCTGGTCCGCATTTGGCAAAATCGAGTGCTACGTAAACCCACTTCACTTCGGGAAGAAAAGACATAAAAAAGTGCAATGCCACATCTTCAGCATCTTTTAAATAGCGTCATCACGGCTTGAATCCAGCAACAGCAAATAGCATGTGAAAACATAGTAAGTTTCAGGGCATAGATGAAAAGGCAACAACAGCGCAAAATAATCCATGAGCGCGCATAGATGCGAAACTCGCTTAATACCATAAATTAAAACCCTGTTTTTTAACAAATATGGAAAAAGTACATATTCACAAAAAAAGTGAAACAGCTGAAGCAATTTAAGAAATAAACTTTTTCAAACAATTCTAGTAACGTCAGCAGACAGCTTACAATATTATATCTACTCAAGTTCAGCAGAAACGGATTGTTTAATTAGGAATGCACACAGGCAAATTATTTCATAAAATTGCTGCCGCATTTCCCCAAACGTAAGAACATGATTTTTAAGGATGATTGTATGTGCTACACCCAGACTTATCCCTAGTTAAAAGATTCAGCAAGGCAAAAAAGTAAGTCAACACAGATATTGATGCCAACTCCATTGATGCAATGTATATTGCTGGTACTGAATTATAATGTGGATCGAAACACTATTATTCCGTTAAAACGAAATCAACAACATTTCCCTGCATACCTCAAAAGCCATAAAGTGCTGGCGAACATGAAAATATAACGCCTCCACTTAAAATAATCGAGTGTGTGAGGTGGAGAAAAGACTAATATAAGCAATTCTGTAACTAGAGGTAAAAATTTTTTTATCATACAGCAAACCCTGAAACCACCTCCTTAAAAGTAAACCAAAAATCAACAAGAACTCTGTTTTTTGCTAGAAATCAACACGTGAATAAAAAGGCATTAAGATCACAACAATGTTATAATGCAATTCTGTATAGGAAAAAATAAGGATGTAATCTCAAAAATAAGACACACAATGTTAATCTTACCTATGGTGCCAGCAGCCATATGATTTCGGATTGTTTCTTAGACATGACTCAATGAAGCTTAGTTCGGTTTTGAACAATGTTTGAATGTCACTGCTTGACCTAAGCATGCAAAAAAGCAACACACTAAATGGTTGATGTTTTAACAACTGGGATTCACATTTCATCAATGGTTGTTACCTTGGACCAGCTTGAAACAAAGACACACATTTGCTACTACTCTCTTAGCACATACTTTGTTTCTTTAAAATGCAAAAAGACATTTTTTCTATAGTTCCACATGGTAGAATAGTCAGAATTGGCAGACAAAATCTGCTTAGTAACTTCCAACCCTTCTTCATCATACAGTCGTTCTTTTATCTGTCAAAACAAACATGAAGATTTTGCATTTAAAAATATTTATGGAGTGGGTATCTATTTGTAATCAAAGACTCCGTCCACAGCATTTAAAAAAATACTTTACACACTAGCAGAAAAACGTGCATACTAACACATAAAATTGCTATGAAGTTGACCTTATTGAATGTTACTAATGATGCTTGTCTGAACAACTTGAGTTTTTTTAGACGCTCCTTTCTTTTTTCCTCCAGCTGCTGAGCAGAAGTTTTCACTTTCAATCGCCCATGCTGCGTCCATGCATACAAGAATGCAAAAAGTAATAAATTTTCAAACAATCTTGCTTTAAACCAGTGCTTCCCAACCTCTTTCAGCTTGTGACCCTCTTTTACTGACAATTTTTGTGGGGACTATTACTCTATAGAAAATCAGTTAATTTTAGGAAACATTTTCAGGTACAAACCAATAAATTGTGACATTTTGAAATGCTTCACAGACCTGAAGGAACTTCGTGGCCCACTGGTTGGGAAGCTCTGCCATAGAACTAGACGAAGAGAGAGAGAACTGTTCACAAAGTCTCTTGAGACATCATTAATAATGTTCTGTGTTTCACTTCTCTTCATGATTATCCTTTCCAAGAGTGCAGTTTTATGTAAGTTTAACTGATTGAAATTATATATTTTCATCCTAATTCAAAAACAGGAAAATGCACTAGCCAACATTTGTTGTTGAAATGATAAATATCTATTGGCACATCATGATTAAGCAATCTACATACAGCTTATTAAAAGCTAGTAAAGTCATGCAATTAAAAGCTTCAGCAAGAAGTGCATACCTCTCCTGTGGAAATAAGTTCATTTGTACAAAGTTCATAAATACTGATGAGTTTACAACCACAGAATAGGTATATATCTTTCACAAAAATATGTGTAATCAAATTTGATTAAACACTTACCTGCTTTTTTTCACTGAGACATTTTGGTCATTTGTCACATAATAGTATTAAAACTTGCCGTAACAATATTAATTAGCCTACCTTTTCGAACATTATGACCAAACTGACTTAATTTTGTTCAGGCATTTAGAAAAAATTCAATTGATGACCAAAAAACCCAGATAAATATTTCAGCACAATTGCATAGAAAACGAATTCTTTAAATTTTAAAACACTGCATGTAACTATTTACATCAATCATCTTGACATATCCAAGAACATCAAAACACTTTTGACAGATAATTATGCCATAGATGATGGATCCTGCATTTTGTTTTTCATGGAAAGAAATAGACTAAAGAAATTTAAAAGCTATTTATGTTCAATTTATCTATTACCATAATAAAAATTTATTCAGTTGTTCATTTGAACAACAATTAGTGGTCAGTGTTCTGTCTATGACAACTTCCACATTGCAAAACTAGTAAACTTTCAGAGTACTGGCCTAGTTGAAACCTAAAATGTGGTGAAAAGTTCAGTAATATTTAGGTACAAAACTGAAAAGTTGATGTGATAGCTGTCAAACAAACAAGCTTTTAGATGCCCACGCCAGCCAATTTAATGGCCGGTATATTTCTGGCCATAACTCGTCAGCTGCTAGTGAGCTGTTCAAACCCTCTACGCATTCGGGAAGTCATCTAGCTTCGATTAAAACCAATTTTAAGTTTTGGGTATGTTTTTTTTGTGGGTGACGTCACAAATGGGGTAGTTTTTACATTTTTTTTGCCCGAAGTCACCTGACCCTGGGCACAAGCCATTTTTGGCTCTATTTTTTGGGGAACTAGGCTATGATCTTAGTTTGAAAAGTCCTTGATTAGCTTTCTAGCATATCTGGAGCCAAAGTTATGGCCCAAAAAACAAAAATTGAGAAAAATCCTACTCCCACAAAAGGTAGCCATGGGTATTTTTGGCCGAAGGCCATAACTTGCCAGCAGATTGAGCTAGAGAGCTGTTCAAACTCTCTGAAGATGGGGAAAGTCTTGCAGTTTGCAATAAAAAAATTGGATGTCAGTTTTTGTTGATGTTTACATGGTGGTAGGAGTATGATTATGCATAATTTGTTTACTTTGGATGATGTCATCATCCCCTGGGAACCAACCAAACAAGCCGATTTCGTGTCTCAAAATTTTATTGGATTCTAGGCTATAATGTCAGACTTTAGAGGGTTTGATTGACTTTCTAACGTTTCTGATTTCAAAATTATGGCCAAAATACTGCAAATTAATTAGTGAAATCCCCACAAATTCTGAAGGGAATTCATGAAATATTTGGGATTTTTTGGCATAACTTTGTAACCAGAAACGCTAGAAAGTTGGCCAAGGGCTCTAAAGACTTGTATTAAAGCCTAGTCTCCAATAAAACTTTGAGCCACAAAATCAGCTCATTGGATCGGCTGATGACTTCTCCAATCAAACCACAAAACATACCCCACTAATGGTGTCATCAACCAAAAACCCCTAAACCCAAAACTTGAAATTTTTGTTCATTTTAAACTGCAAAACTCCACAAGTCTTTACAGGGTTTTAATAGCTCTCTTGCTCAATCTGCTGCCAAGTTATGGCTGGCCAAAATTTTCCCTGAGAGGGCAAATCATACCTTTTGTGGAACTTTTTTATTTCTGTCAGAAATTAGGTTTTTGAGCAATAATTGTGGCTCCAGATATGCTAGAATGTCAATCAAGGGTTCTGAAGACACACACACAGATTATAGCCTAGATTCCAAAAAAACTTAAGCCAAAAAATGGCTCTTTGGGTTGGCACCCAGCGACAAGCAAACTTAGTCAAAAATGCGAAAAGTATCCCACTTGTGACGTCACCCACAAAAAACCCAAATCCAAAACTTACAATTTTTTTAAAAGACTTCACAAATCCGTAGACAGTTTGAACAGCTCTCTAGCTCTCATGGCTGCCAAGTTATTGTCAGAAATGTACAGGCCATCATATTGGCCAGTGCTGACGTTAAAGGGTTAGTATTAAATTTGAATGAAAGTATAGTTTCATGATTGAAAACCATATGGGAGTGCTAACCAACAGTTTTTTTAACTACCAAGCAGGTTTGGATGCAGGATAAGTGCTAGTGGGGTATACTGCTAAACAAACCTACCATAATTTCAAATTAAACAGACAAAGACTCCCAATTCAAGTTATCATGAAAATCAATCCAAAGAATCCTCAAAAAACAACAAATATTCCCAATTCAAGTTATCATGAAAATCAATCCAAAGAATCCTCAAAAAAACAGGTGAAATCTGTTTTTTCTAGAGCTAGCAAGGAACTGAAACATAAGTACAAACTGACATGAAATGCCAGTCTGGAATCTGTAGTAGTTGTTAACAAGATAACTTGTGACACATGACAAGTTAAACACGTGACTCACCCAATCTTGTACAATTACAAAATCAAAAAATTCTTGAACTATAGTTCATTAGAAAGCGATGGGGGGCTGAGGTGCTATGAATTGTTAGCTAGGATTAGTTAGATACAACATTTTTGACGAAGTATTTGAAGGTCAAAGTCTTAAATATATTACTTGTGAAACATGATGATCACTTTGATCATTCTTGGACTATGACACCATAATGTAAAAAACTTGCAAGTGGTTTTGCTGCCACATCTACACTGAGTAACAATGATTACAAGACAGCACCAGTCAGGCAGGCACGAAAGAAACAGATGTTGAGGTTGCAAAATGCTGCAAATATAATGACCTCCTTAATAATGACTGCTTTCAACCAGTCACTATTGAGACCAAAGAATAGAGTGGCGTAACTAGAGTGTGCGCTGCCTGGGGAGGTCCTTGAGTTTGGCGCCCTCGAAGCCCATAAATGTACATATTGCACAGTGACTCACTCCTAAAGGCTTTGTAGGCCTATATATATTAACTAGTTTGTGCACCATTATAATATATAATATTACATTACTCTCACATGCTCAAAGATTATATGCTTTATTGTGAGTAACAGTTATACAAAAAGCAAAAATGACACGTAGGGAAAAATAGTTAAAAAAGTGTAAGAAATTAGAACCATCTTTCTTTTGAAATGAAAACTACAATTTTCTACACAGTAACTTTTCGTGCCTTTTTGCTGGCAAATTCTTCAATGGCAATGTCAAAATTTATTGTCTGTCAATTGCTGCTCTATAGACAGTGTGGCAAGATTTCTCAATCGCAATGTGCTTATACATACTGGATCTTAAGTAATTCTTGATCAGTTTTAGTTTCAAAAAACGCCTCTAACAGGCAGGGCCGGATTAAATGAACGCAAGACCCCGGGCAAAGTCATGACCGCAAGGTCCCCTAAACGCTTAGTGCAACTGTGTAGTGTTTCAGATACCAAAGCACGGGTTAAAAACTTCAAAACTGATACGCTTTGGCAGCCTACACTTTAGACACAATTAGGGGTGACGGCCGTTCGGCCGTTTGTATGTGTTGAATATGTTCAAACAGAAAGTTGTATCACAAAAAAACGATCTTTTTGATACTATGACACTACGTTATGACTGAAGTTTTGTGATCGGAGCTTTACAATAGTTACTGTTCCCTGATCTAGTGGACAAAAATGCTTTGTTTGATCTAAGACTAATGCTATCACGATCACCACAAGCACTTCATAACTGATTAAATCAGTATTCACTTGCTGTTTCTATTCAAAAAAGCACACTCACATTAGTTTGGTTTTAACAAAAGCTTTCTTGTTTATTTTTGTGCAAATATGTGTTGTCCAATCTGGGTTTATTTGAAATCACTGAAGTGAATGAGAGCCCTGCATGTGACTGTTGAACACAAATATCTTGGCAGGTAATGCAGCAAGGCAATGACACTGCTGATAGTGTCAAGGCATGTATAGTTTTATACTGTGTGAAAAAAAGCATGAGTAAATCTTTAGCAGTGCCTCCACAAGTTTGAAAAATCCTTTGTTAGTGTGAGACTGTGATCAACGTGTCCGTGTCAATAGCTTAATCAAACCACTGTTATGCAGGCATTTTTTCACACTATAAAGATACACATGGCTTGTTAAAGTATGTCTATGCAGACTTGTGGGTGTACGTCTTTATCGTTAAGGTTTAGTTCTGACTTCTTAGTGAGTAATAAGCTCAAAGCTATATTTGCTGTGGCGAGTTATCGTAATTAAATCTGCTTAGTTTTTTTAACTTTAGTATGTTGAGCGATATTCTTGTCAACATATCGTTCTACTTTCTCATTGCCTGAAACCATTTTGCAAGAGTATCTAACTTTCTTGTTTTTTCACCACTCATGTTGTTCTGGCCGTTGATTATACTCTGAAATTATGACCTATTTGCAGAAAGTCTTGAAAAAATATATATTAGGCAGTTTATGAAAAGAAAAAGCATTTCTGATAGCCGAAGTGTAGAAAATATTTCAGACATATGATTGAGAATTGAGTTTCAACCAGTACAGACAGGGGTAGAAAGGGTAGGCTAAAGCGTTTTGTGAATGTCCATTTGCATTGCATCATCAGCAACCTGAAAAGTATGAGTATCAGCAAAATTTCAACGTTGCCCCCCCTGAAAAAATTTCTGCGAACGTCCATGGATGCACTGATTTCGATCTAATTCTTGGGTCACAAAGACAAAGTGTGGTGCTGTTTGGTGCAATTACTTTAACTCATTCAGAAACCATAAAAATGCCAAATCGACAGTTTCGCTAACCTATATACTAGACGCAGTAATCAAAAAGCTCTACAGTATGACGCATGATGGTGAACAGCCTAAACACATGAAAAACCAGTGATATTCAAGCGCGAGACCCCAGGCATTTGCCCGGTTTGCCCAATGGTTAAAATACCCTGCTCACAGGTAGCAACACTAACGGCAATTGTGAGGAAAATCCGCAGCATTATTACTATATTTGGAACAGAGTTCCAAAGGTTATACTTGTGAATGAACTGCAAAAGTTCAAGGGACCTTCTTTCTCTGATTGATATAATAATGTGAACTGTATATCGGCAACATCATATAACTGTGTTGCAACAATAACGTTCTTCTTAATTGCACAACACTGAACAACAAACGACGCAACAACTATCAATATTTCTTTTTCGGCTATTAACTGCACTCAACCTCGTGTGCAACTAACAGGCCTACTACCAGTAGTACTTGGAATCTGAATGCAGCACGGTGATATAAAAATTTTCATAAGCAACAAAAACCGCCTTGAGCTTTTCAGCCGGCTGTTTGAGGAATCTCCTGCCTAGTTTTGCTCCCATCTCCTTGCAATGATTCAGCTTGTA
>JGI24158J21664_10005292_pt1 | contig 16843 bp, 17 predicted proteins | sample Ectturendosymbi3_FD_21664 | JGI IMG/M metagenome (IMG submission 21664)
TTTTTTTTTCTATTGATATGACATATCCGTTCCTCAATTTCCGAGTCGGTGTCGGACAGCAAGGTTTCCGGATTAAAGGAGTGAAATGCGTTGGGAGAAATCTGTTCCCAGCAATTTGTTTCGGATAGCGGGGATTCTGGTTTATCGGAGTTCGGACAAACAGGTCTGACTGTATTTGGAAGAGATAGTGGTGTAGATCTCATTGACAAAACACATAAGAAAAAAATTTCCAAGTTACCATTGCTTTCGGGCACAGCTCATTTATTACATCACAATCGCTGTTTGTTCTTACGAACATGCTGCTGAGAAGATACTTAGCTTGTCGAACATTCAACAAAATGTCAACCATACAGCAATGAGAGCTGTTTATCCATACATACATACACTTATAACATCGATGCCGACAACCAGCTGCACAACTGCATCTGTGGAGCGCTGTCTGTCAAAGATGGCGGTGTTATAAATGTACTTGCGAAATCATTTCGGAGAAGAACGATTGAATTGCAATTGCTCTGATTACTTTGTACCGTAATGTAAAAGTGAATTACTCGAAATCAATATAGGACTTCTTGCGCAGCTAACAACGTCGTCAACTGCTTAATTATAAAAAGGCTATTTTCGAAATACGACGCTTGACTGATATTTTGTTCAGATAATGTGGCCACAATTTTTGAGGCTAGCTGTCGAGCCTTTCAATATGAGAAGTTGCTTACAAAACTATAGCTCCAGTGGAAACGAATCCACGTTACTTGGCGTGACGCTGAGGAAAGCCTAAACTTACTTGTCATAACCTAGTAGGTGTGAACAGCAGATAAAATTTAGCCCGAAACTGCAAAACGAAACGATCGTGATTGGAGACTGTCCTCTCGCCATGAAGCGAAGTATCACAAAACAGCTCCTGCGTGTGCGCGGCAAGTTATGAGATTCTGACAGCATTAGAGTCGGCACTGCCAGAGGAGGAAATTCAGAAACACGTGCGTTCGACGCAATATCAAATTCGGGTGTTCAAAAACGTGGATTGTTTCATGTCACTGCGCAGGCGCTATTTAGACAAGGCAGCAACGTTGTTGTTTCGTAATGGTACAATGCAACGTTACAAGGGAAATGCAAGCTGTTGCCAGTTCCAAAACACCCGCATTAAAGACCTGCAGTGACAGCGTTTGATATTTTACCGGCTTTATTGCTGAGTACCTGCTGTGCAAAGGGGTCTGTCAGGACAGCCAAACAGACCCCCTAGATGCGCCCCTGTTGACATGAACACTGAAGCTCACGAATGGGATGGGCTTTTCTTCGCTTTGCCTTACGCACGGATGGTCCACAATGAGCAAACACACACCAGAAAATCCAAATATTTAAAGTCAACAACAAACGGCAAATCAAGCTTACGGCCAATGGCCGGTTTTCACACCAATTCAACAGAACCAATTTTTTCGATCACTGAGGTTTTTGAAGCTATTACGCTGCGCGTAGTTTGAGTAAACATAAGCTTAGCACAAAGCTAAGGTTCAACGCTATGAGAGCGTTTTCGTCCTTCACAAACACAGGCTTATTATCAAGTGCAGTAATCCCGCGAACAATTGCGCTAAAAATGCAACCTATTTTATTAAAAGAGTAATCTTTGACATAAAGGGAAGTACATACAGCATGCAGCATGGAATGATGTTGCAAAATTCACTGGGGGGGAGCAAAAAGACAACCGGGTTTTGTTTCATTTTCATCTTTCATTAGATGAGGTCAAAGTAAAACAGAACCCGATATAAACGTGAAACTAATTTTAAACAAGCGTTACTGGATTTTAAATTATTTGAAACTGATGTAACTGATTTCAAGCTACTATTCGTAGATGGCATGGGTGCATGCACTAAACTGTAACCAGAACCCGATGTTAACGTGAAACTGTAACTGATTCTAAATTAATTGTTACTGATTTTAAACAATTGTTTAAAATCAGTAAAATCGTGAAACTAACTGATTTTAAATCAGTTGTAACTGTTTTTTAAACAATGTGTAACTGATTTTAGACAACAACTACAAATATTGCTGATTTTAGACAATCATTGAAGACAGGTGGCATTGGTTCATGCACACCTCTTCCACGGAATTTCGCACTAAACCCCGGAACGGCATCGGCGAATCAACTCTCGAGAATCGGGAAACAAATCGAGTTCGTGCGGCAAACGGAACAAATGAGCGCACCCACCCACCCCCACCCCCACGGAAACACATTCGCTCACCTGTCGCAAACGGTCGTTTTCGGCGCTGGCCTTGTCTCGCTCGGCGACGACTTCCGACAGCTCCGTTCGCAACGATCCGTCGCGCGATTCCGATTCTTGCAAGCGCTGTTTCCGTGGTAACGGCACAAACACAAACACGCACATGGACGCAGGCATACGTCACGGAACACGTAAACACGATGACGTTCGGCACAAGACAGGCGCGAAAGCGAGGCTTTCATTTCACGTCACACAACAAACGTGGTGGCTAAGCATGCAATCAACACAGCCATGCGTAACGAATGGAATTATCAACTATATACCAGCAGCTACCACACGGTTGGTTAACAATTTGTTTGTTTGTTTTCAAAATTAGTGCGAGTTAACGCTTGACAGCAAACAGGAAAAAGAGCAGCTGAAAAAAGAACGAAAAACACAAACTTGTGAAACGACGTCTCGACCTTTGGCAAACCGCACAACTGCTTCAATTACAGCCATTATACTGCATGGTTAGTGCAACGGCTGCACATACAAACAGCCTCACGCTCTACGTCTAAGCTGGAAACTAAGCAGCCTGCGCGACCAAACCTTCTCGGTCTCCTCCTTCGCAGTTTTGACTTTATGCAACTCGCGCTCTCTTTCGTCGAGGGACGTTTTCAATTTGGCGGAAGCCTCCTGGGCTTCTTGTCTGTTAAGAGCAGAAGAACGAAATGCGATGAAACGTCAGCCATTTGGAAATCGTGCTGAGAAATAACCTTACATTCGGTCCAAGCCAGGGTCGCAACCAGTTGTTTTTTTCGTGTGGGGGACAAAATGACTGACTTGTAGTTGTACCTGATAGTGAAACATGTTTTTGAAAATTTTGAGGGAGTTGTTCACCTCCTAAAAGCACAGCTGGTTACGATTACCCACTCCATAGTTGCGGGCCTGGTCCAAGCACACGCACAATAATTCCGTATGCGACGGGGGGAAAAGCATTTAAGGTGGGAGCTTTGCTTTGGCAGCGGTCTTGTTTCAAACGAAAACAAATGAGAGCGCAGCAAAAAAAACAAAGTTTGAGGAAAAAATTTAAAAAATTCCCCCAGACTCATTCTACGAAGGACGATTGCTCAGTTCCCTCTGCCGCTGGCTGTGACGCAGGACTTCGTCATAAAGGGGTTCAAAAGTCGAGAAGAAAAGTTTTAACTGGATTCAACCCAAAAAATATGACGAAGTCATCTAAAAATGATCGCCAGGAAAATTTGCTACAAACCTAAAATCTTCTATTGACGCTTTATTTACAAACAGGTATTGTTGACCGATGTGGTGTAACTTCCAGAGTAATAAGGGACAAACAAAACGTCGCTATTCTGAAAACTACATTCGAGATGAAACGAACAATAAAATCGCTGGCTGACTTTTTCGCATACCGGCTCATTGCAAAATCCAAAAATCCTTCTAATGAAGGCGTTCACCATCGACGGGTGGTAAGGTTCAGTTTTTGTCTCAATACGCAGGGCTTAAAAGAAATATAAAACTTGGCAGACAACTCGCTAAAGATATGAGACTTCTAAAAAAGTGATGTAGGATCCGGCTTCGTGCATCGCCAACTTGAAGGGTAGAGTAAAAAATACAAAATCACAGGTTATATGATGAAAACAGCACTAGCACATTGAGCAGCCAAATGCAACACCGTTTGTGACAGAGCACTTGCTGGCAGCCGTGAGCTGCAAAAACGGCAAGACGGCAGCACGCCGAAACCTGCGGCAGAGCGCGCGCCATGTGCATGTGATCAATCCGTTTCTTCATGAAAAACAGATTCGTCTATGCCAGTGGTTCTTAACTTTTTCTGTACCACGCATCCCGCAAGTAATTGTTCTTTGTTGCAATCCCCCTAACTTCGAATGAATTTTGAAAGCAAATGCACTTATTTGTGAATTTATTTATCAAACTTTATATGTTGCGCAGCGCGTTAAGGGCTCCCGCCCCCCTGGAAATTCATTCACGGCCCCTGGCGAGGCGCTCCGCCCTGGTTAAGAACCACGGGTCTATGACAACACGTGTTATACCACGCTGCTATTAAACCTATTTTCATTCGAAAGTCACCTCAAAATTAAGCACTTTTGTTTATAAGACAGAAAAATGAAACCAATCATCTTACAAACGAGCGGCCAGCACTTTGCTCTGTTCTCCGCTTTGCTGACCCATCTCTTCGATCGTACGCTTGGCGTCGCTGTAGGTCTTTTGCAAATTTGCGAGTTGTTCGCTGAGTCTTACAATCTGATTGAAAGAGCAATCAAGAGTTTTACAATAAGTAATCCGGCCGAGTTTGTTAACGACGCCACGTTACCATTACATGCGAAAAGCGATTATCGAACTGATGAACACCCATTTGCTTCGTTCTGAACCCGAGATGACAAAAGCATTTTACAACCACTACGGACTAGTTTTGAAGATTTTGGAATATTGGCAACGCTACTGCAATCAATACACAATAAATCACATTCCATCTCGTTGCATTGATGTAATGAAATTACAGCGCGATAAAATTACAGATGCAGACTTCGCAGGTCAGCAGAAATGTCATCAACGTGATTTTGCAAAAAAAACAACAGGGCGCAGGAAATTTTTTTCAGAACCTGATTTTCCTCATTTTGATGTAGTTTCTCAAGTTCCTCAACCCTGCTTTTCGATTCGAACATTTTCGCGCGGAGTTCGTCTTCTGACGACGCCTTTTCGTTCCGAACCTGACACAAGCAGTATCTCGTTCACGAGGGTGTCAAAGAAAAGCAGTGCGCGCCAAACAACGAGGCGCATCACATGTCCTAGCGTACATCTTTATGCGATGGAAAAAAAATAATACGTCCTTGTTATCAAAACGATGGAAAAGAAATAATACATCTTTGTGATCAAACCGATGGAAAAGAAACAATACATCGTTATCAGAGGTGGCTGGAGTCACTTTTCCAGACTCCGACTCTGCTCCTGTTTCAAAATTTTTGAATACAGAACCTGGTCCGGGTTCGAATTTTTTTCAAATTTGAGAATCCGACTCCCGTACAAATTTCGGCAAGCACAGATCCAAACAAAATTCAGCAATGTTTTGTCCTTAACCCGTGTCATTTGTAAAGACATCACAGATTTCTGCTACTGACAAAAATAAAAATTGACTCCGGATCCGGGTCCACTTCTTCACAAAATTTTGACTCAGGGTCCGAAAAAAGCACATAATCCCGCCGGAGCCGACTCCGGCACTCTGGATCAGCGGCCACCTCTGATCCTTATGATCAAACCGATGGAAAAGAAACATATCCTTGTGATCAAACCGATGGAAAAGAAACATATCCTTATGATCAAACCGATGGAAAAGAAACATATCCTGGTGATCAGACCGATGGAAAAGAAACAAATACAGACACAATTACCTTCGCAAGTTCGTCACGTTCAGACTCTAGCTCTTTCCGCACTGTGGCCAGCTCGGAATTAGCTTGATCCGTTCGCTGAACAGCGGATGTGAGGTCTGTATTGAGCTTGTCACACAGCGACGTCGACGACTCGATTTGGGACCGAAGTTCCGCTTCGGTGGCATTTCTCGATTGTTCGCTGGCAGCGATGTCGTTCTGCAGCGGAAAACAACGTTCGAAACTCTTTAGTTGTTGTCTCAATCAGTTCTCAGGTTTTCTTTAAAAATTTATGCCAAACATTTAACAGCTGCACGTTTTCATCAGTTTGTTTGGTATCTGGATCAGTGCGACGTGTCTCTGTTTCGCTGTTTCATTTATGTTTTTTTAGTTTCTTTATAGTGAATAATTTACTGGAAGTTGCGGGTTTAGTACACATTCTTAACAAGGCCGTGGAAAAGCAAGGGCCACATATTGCTACTGAGGAGCAAGCTACTGGTTACCTCACACGACACGTTTTCGTGTTTCTTTTTTATCGTTTTTAAGTTTTGCAGTGTCATTTTTACGGCTAATTTGTGATACATCGCTGTTTGAGGAAAGTTCCGATTTCTACTTTTTTTCCAGAGGGCACGAAGGAGTTGTGCAGATGCTTCCGACCGTTCGAACCATCATTTGCTGCTGATCACGTCACCGCAAAACCGCACAGCAGGATCCTAGTAACCCTCCTTATTACAGCACAAAGCTAACAATTGAACGTCTGTGGTCGAACAATCGTCGAAAATCTAAACTTGTTGGGACTTAATCCCGGTTGGCTGCGTACTAAGATTCTTACACGACATTGTTGCTCAGCTAGTTGGTGAGAAGATCGCGACAAACAGCGGTGAAACCTGCTACAGTCAAACGGGTTAGGCAACAAGCCAAGAAATGTAAATCGGGCAGAAGAATGGAATAGGGATGTTCGTTTCACAATAATTGATTTCCAGAACCGGATCCAAATTACGGCATCAAAATAAAACCAGCCAAAACCATAAATACCTTCCGCGTTTGATCGCGCATCTGATTGGTTCAGAATCGGTTGCCATTCGCAGTTGGGTAAAACGTTTATGGTAATTTGTTGTCATTCGGTTGAATTGTGTGATTTTCTTGACAGTTAGTGATTTGCAAAGGTTGTTCATCGGAGTCTTTGGTCCAGCGCAAGCAATGGTTTACTAGTGCTTTTTTTCAGATTTATGCATTGTCTAATGTGAAAAGTAAACTAGGAATTTTCGCATTTGCGCTTTTCAGGTTTAAACCCTTACACGTTGCAGCGGAAAAGATTTATTTGTAGTGAAAACGCCTCCTCCACTTGGAAAATAACATATTTTCAAAACTCCAAATCGCGCAGCTCTTCAAGTGAAGCAAACCTGAGTAAAGACCATTACTACGAATACGCAGATCTCCAAGAAAATCTCAGCTGCAAGCTTCAGACATTTCTCCTGCTACAGCAAGCAGCAGTACTGCTCAACCTATCTCAGCCAATACATTACCAAGAAATCAGATACCGATAGCATGTGACAGATGATTCAACATTGAAAATACATTGGAGCAAGGTTTACAATGCCAAATAGTTTGGAATCAGAACTTCATTCATAAACCATGGATACCTCCCGCTTCAGTTTGATTTCTCCTGGTACACAAAAAATGTCATGGGAGAAGATAGATTCTCATCTATCGAATGTGTTCTTTTTCAGGTCGTAGATGTTAAAGGGATGTAGGCATGCCAACTAACCCAACCCCTAGAAGCACCCCGGCGATTAATACAGCTTTAATCACATGGCGCTATAGCGCTCAATTACGTCAGCGTCGAATAGTCGAGAAAATAAGTCTCAAAACTGAGCGAACGACACACGTTACAGTGAGCAACGCTGAAAGATGTATTGACAAACTAATTCTGAAGGCAACATAGGCTTGGTTAGGATTATGCAAAAGTTTTAAGTACAGCTTTTGAAGTCAGAAATATTTTCTGTTTATGAGCACTGCCATTATGGGCGTTAATTTCGTTACTGGTTTCAATTGATTACTGTATGGGACTTCGTCGAACCAGTAATTGATTACAGTTTAAGACTTTATGGAAACAGTATTTGATTACGGTTTGGGAATCAGTCGAACCAGTAGTTGATTACTGCTTGGGACGTTGACGAACCAATCACTGATTACAGTTTAAGACTTTGTCAAACCAGTAATTACGACATCACAGGGCGAATGAGGCGACGCTGGCCAGATTGGAATAAAGCGAGATACGTGCGGAGCCCGAAACGCGAAATTCACGCGGCATCATGAAGGACCGCATAAGCGACGCGGAAGCCATCTTGTGTGCGCACCGCGTCGCATACCAGCGGGACAGGTGACAACGCGTCCGCCGCAGAGAATAAAACAAAAACAAAACAAATCACCTTTAGTTTTTTGAGATAAGCCGAACCTTCCGCAAGCTGCTGTTCCATCTCCGCTATTCGCCTGCGACACAGATAAGCAAAGCCGTCGCCCAATCAAAACAAGCGCCGGCGTTCGGGAGGGGGTCTGGGCCTTTTATTGACAGCTTGAATTAAGATTTCGAGCCTTCGAAGCGTTCATGCGCCCGCGACGACAAAACCAATAGAGTTCGGGTGGTTTCGCACAGAAAGCGCGGCCGAATGGCAACAATAACTGGGCGATCGGTTAACTTCAGTATTTCACCGATGGCGGCAACGCAGCTGCCGTGTCGGTGACATGAATAAGGTTATTATAAAGCAACGCGTTCGAGGCTTAGCCCTGGGTAAACAGTGAGACAAAAACAGGGACATGATGCGTAGTTTCGCTTTATCGCGGTGTGAGAGAATTTATTCGTTTGGGATTGTTCGAAGTTGCCCCTGAACACACACTGCTGCCCCCCCTGTCGCACATAGCTTGCAGCAAACAAAGCTAATTTTACTTAAAACAACAAGCGCGCCAAACGAGTTTTTTCATTATAAATTTTGCGATTATTCCACGGTTTGGAATGATGAGAGAGGTTGCCCCGGGGAGTTTTCGTAATTGCACAAAAAAACATACGTTTTATAAACAACTTCACCGAATAAAAAACGCCAAGCAAGCCCACAACAATAAAATAAATCCCCTTGTACCTCTCCTTCTGGCTGAGTGCTTCGGACAAGGTCTTAACCTGCGCGTTGCTGTCGCCGGAACTACTCAGCATCTGCTGCAGTTGCTCCTTGATTTGTTCGTTCTCCGCAGCCAGAGATGATTCCTGGGAATGAAGACGACAACGGTTCTTGCCGTGGCTTCGATGCCAGCGCAACGTGCGGCCGTCGGAAATAAGGTGAACCGTATGCACTTGCCCGAAAATAAGATGAACTGTACACACGCGGCGCAGAAACAAGGCGCTCTTGATTGAATATCCGCGCGCGGCAGCGTCTGTTTCTGCGCCATGCGATGATGAAGAACAAAGCGTCGAAGCCGAAGCGGGGATCTCAACGGATAAGGGTCAAACGAGCCTCGAAGGCCATTTGCGCGGAACATAAAGTCACTCTCGCGGTACGCACCGCCATTTGCGCGGTACACAACGTCACTTGAGCGGAACGCAACGCCATTTGCGCGGTACGGAACGCCGTGGACGCGGTTTACGCACGAAAAGTTACAAACCTCGTTTTTCCAATCAGAACACAAAATTTTTAAAAATGAAGCAGAAAAAACAACTAACTTTGTCCTTGTAGTCGGCGATTGTTGACTCGAGAGCTTTTATTCTTGCAGCTGATGCTTCACTGGAAGCTTCGCTGTCGGACTTCTGCATAACATGAGAATAACACTAATGGTTATTTAGCAATCGATCGACCAAAGTCCAACTTTGGCCTTGACCAAAGTCCAACTTTGGCCTTGGTCAACGCTTGCTCAGGACATCCTTGCATTCCTGCCACGCTATATGCGAAATAAAGAATTTCACGTAAAATCGGAGAAGTACAGGTAATATATTCGCATAATCTCAATAAACCAACCGTCCTAATTCAGCCAAAGAGTAACCCTATCATCTAAGCAAAAGCAATTCCTAACGAAAGACGACCGATTCACTTTCCTAATCAAGTTAGAACGCACAGGGCAAGAAGCTCAGTGCTCCGGAGATTACGTCAGAGTGTTTGAGATAGAAACGAGCGGCAACAAACAACGCAAAGAAGTGGGTTTGACGCAAGTATACACCTCACTATCGAGAGCTTTAAAAAATCTAACGCCAACGGTGAAGCGCGGAGCATCGGTATTCATCTCCCCGGGCTTAATTCACAAGCTGCGATGTGCGACTCACTGCTCGCTCCGACTGCTGGACCTTATCCTCCTCCAGTTGCTTGACCATGTCACGCGCTTTGGCCAGTTCGACTTCCTGCTCTTCCAAAAGCGACTTCGCTTCCAGCATCTGCTCCTCTAGTTCGAAGATCCGGGCATCCTCGTCGGGCGTGTCCTGTCAAGAAGAGCTGAAACTATTTCTCGCGCGAACTCCGAATTGCGAAGATACAACGGAGAATATTTGCTGCGGAGAGGCGGCAGGGTTCGCGGGTTTGTTACATTCAAATACTAGCACGTTAAGATAAACCTTTTTGGTAAGGTAAATCCTTACGTACCGCTATGGAAACAATGGCGCATTTCATTAAGACAACGCAAGCGTGACTGGGCCATGTCGTTATGATAAGCGATGATTTCGCAAGCTTGCAAAGTACTCCTCCCCTTGCCAGTTTGGCGGCAGCAAAGCGAAAGTTTCATGAAAAACGCAAAGCCGACTATTGAAATTACACAATTTTAGCCATTGAAGTTGACTGTGTTGTTCCAAAAACTTTTTAATATTTGCGCAACTTAGAACCGGCAAAAGAATGAAGGAAAAAGTTTCATTACAAGATATCGCCACTGACAAGGAATTTTCCGCCAACGACCTGCAATTCACCCCACGCCACATCACCTTCATCTTTTCTTCAGCAGCGGCCAGTTTTTCTTTGAGGCCGTCGACCACCCGATCAGCCTCGTACTTCTCTCTCCTCAGATCGTCCAACTCCGCTTTGTCGTCGACAGTAAGTGCCTGGACAAGTTGCCACACTACAGCTGCTGGGCGACTACCACTCCCCGCACCACCATCCTATTCCGTAAATGGCGCATTTGCATACTCGCAGCATTAAGTACGGTTTGCTGGAGTCCATCAAAAGGTGGAAGTTAAGAAGAATAAATACTGCGGGTTGTTTTACCCTTTGCTGTATCAAGCTTCCTTGGATTTCTTTTTTTGAGAAGGATTTTTCATGTCTTCCATTATTCACAAAAATAGCTGGTAATAGTTCAATTTTTATCCAAAAATTGATAATAATCATTCAAAAATAACATTTCAGACATGAAAAATGGTTTAAACGCAAAAATACACGGAAGTTTTAAACGGAATATTGTTTCAGATTTTTTTCAAGATACCCCCGTTGAGTCGAACGCAAAGTATACAAGAAGGACGGCATGCACAACGAGAACACAGATATTTTAAAATCCGGCATTCCGGGACTTGCACTGATTGTGCGTTTGAAGTCCATTCGCATGCTCGGCAACACCGCCAGAACGCGCGTACAAGCAAGTTAACGACGACACGAACATCGACATGCATTTGTCCGAAAGACTGGCACGATCGCTCGCCGCAGGCGTACCGGACTAATGAGGGAGGGAATGGTAGTTTCACTCACTGGTCGTCGTCAACAGCCGAGCTTTCTACGCTCCATTTCGAAATATTAAGTACTAATGAGGTGCTGACTAATGCAGGGTATTTTCTTTCACTGGCCACTTTACTTTTAAAATCGATCGTTTTCGTCTGAGAGGTACGCTGATGCTGAATGCATGCCTATAACATGTACGCATTCCGACCTAAGTTCCTGGTTTGTCATGACAACAAATCGCTCATCAGATGAGAAAAATGTTATAGCAACTGTGTCAAAGTTGCTACAGCGAAACGGGGCAAACTATAAGGAAGCCAAAGACCCTTTTCTGTTAATTTTTAAATCACCTTTAAAGCAGCCAGCACAATTGGAGCCTACCCGGGAATAAGCAGCTGCTAGTCTCCGGCTATACATCTGGTATTGCGTTGCATTGTGACATGTTGTCACGTGGTATCGGATCAGCGACCGAACCGTCGAAAATTCGCGCCCTGCCAAAAGCTGTTGTCAGGGCCACGGCGCTCACATCACCAGACACGCATACCACAGCCCACATCACATTAACCAGCCGATCAGCAGACTCTTTACCCGGGTGTCTTCCAAGCTCGACTGCAGGCTCTGGGTTCGGTTTCTTTCAAGACCCAGGCTCGTCTCCAGCTCCCTACACTTCGCCTTGAGGCTCGTGAGGTCGCTCTGATTGGTCGAGAGAATTTGAACAAAGCAGGACGGTTGCCAGGCAACCAGCGTTACGTTAAGCAAACGCGTGACACATGCAAGAAAACAACATGCTCATGGTTATTGCGATCAGGTTCAGGCAAGCGATCGAAGAGCTGTTAAGCGAAATCGTGAACCAGGCGGCAGTTAAAAAAAGCCGTAACAATGCATTTTTCGTCACACCGAACAGCAGACCAAGCTTCTTTCTACATCGACTCGTGTGTGTTAAAAACGATACGTTGACAGATTGCCACAGCAGCCGCTGTCAGCCTCGTGTTTTTAAAGCGTATAAATTACTACGACACAGTTTACTCTCGGTCACTTTATCAAAGCTTTTAACTTTCACTTTGCTTTGGCTTGCGGTTTACGGATAAAAAATTAAAGACATTGTTTTTGTTTCAGTTGCATAATAATCATTATTGGCTAAAAAGCCTTTGCCATACCCAGGATTTAAACCAATGCTTGCAGCTTAATTTTAGCATAAAAAGCAGGCTTCTGTTTCATAACGTTACAATCCAAAAACGGAACATTTTAAGAAAGAGCGATTAACTTCATTTATATCACAAAATTATAGGTTTTCCGCGTTGTTAGTGGAGAGGTGGTGGGTGACACAACACAAGAGGTTTTGCCGCAAGAGGAACCCTATATGCACGCAACATTCATCTTTTCCGTCTCGTATCGCCTTTGACGAACACGTAAACGAATGCAATGTAAGTAAATTGCGCGCGATGGCAGCGACCAGGTTTTCTAGGTTTGACCATGTTGACCGCGAAGACATTTTGAGAGACCGCAATGAATGCCCAGATGGTCGAAAAGCGAGATTCTACTGTATTTTGAGAGAGGCTGTTAGAAAAATTTGAGATTTCGATCTCTCAAAACGACCGAAAAAACACTGGCAGCAACCACCAAACGCAACCATTAAGAACTCAGCGGGACGAATCCCCGAATCCCTGAAGCTGAGCATCGTTATTTAAGTTGAAAGGAAAATAAAGACGTAACTGATGTAATCAAACGAACACGAACATTGCGATGCAAGGGTAGGCCACCCGGCCGTACAACGCTGCGTCGTTAACTTTCGTTATGAAGAGGTGTGCCCATCAGAAAATCGATGGAATTAATGCATGATCCACACTCCTCTGGAACACGCTTTGGATGTTTATCGTCATGCAACACGCTTTGGATGTTTATCGTCACGCTTTGGATGTTTATCGTCATGCAAACACACCCTTCAAATTATAATGAGACACGTATGCGCTGACGTAGTTCCGTTGCACCGCCAATGAAAGTGTATACGCAAAAGTTCGCATTCTTTCGAAAAGAAAAAAAAAAACTTCAATCAATTTGGACGTAAACGTTTGAAAGAAAAGATAATTATTTAGAGTTTGTCGTTTCGCCGTTTCTAACCTCGAGGTCTTCTTTGTTGATTTCACCCTCTTCGCAGCGGAACTGCAAGTCCTCCACTTTCCTCCTCTCATCGTCGAGCTCCTGTTGGAGCTGCGCTTTCTCGCGATCGGCCTCCTCAACCAACGCGCGCAAGGAGTTGAGTTGAGTTTCCGCGTCTTGAACGTACTGCGACGAAAAGATGTGATCGTCTGAGGCTGTTTTCTTTTTCGCTGAGACAATTCGGTCATTTGTACAAAAAAGCGTAAAAACTTTGTGTCATTTTTTCGTTTTTGCGACATTTTTGTTGTGACTGAAAAAGCATTCTGATCGCATTGACCTAATTTTTTTTCGAAAATTTAAAAAAAATTCGGTCAATGATTGAAAAATCACCGAAAAAATACAGATCTGAGACGAAACCATTTAAAAGGCTTCTACGCTTGTATGTTTGAAAATAATTATGAATGTCTCTCCTGTTCCACATGTGAAGTGCATCATGTGGTATCTATCAATGGTGACCAATGCAAGCGCTACACGCACAGCTGCCGTGCAAGTAGCATCTGACACCAACTGCGCAAAAAATGCTTTTTTTGCAACCAGCATTGTTAGTCTAAATCTCTTCGCTGATCTGTCCCTAAGCAAACGTGCGGATAGAAGGTCACGTCATAAAACTCACGGTTACGTACGTCATAACGGCCCTTGTCATATCATGGTATCAAACGCTAATTTTCTCTACTTCGATAATAATCCTGCACTGCGAATGGCGGCAGTGTTCGCAATAACTAGAAGTTNTACTCTCGCACTANTAGCAACGCCGATCAGGAAGTCGGGAAAGCGGCAAGCATCTTTTTATGACTTGACCGGGAATCGAACCCATTCCACCAACTTGAGAAGAACGCGCTCTAATTCTGCACCCACAGTAATGTACTTCTAAATATGCTGAAGTTCAGATTCAATTCTTGCACGACTGCCAAGAATGGCTTTATATCAAAATCTCTTCGATCAGGTGTCCCCAGAACATGGCATTTAAATCAAGTAACCACGAAAAAATGCCCTCTTTCCAACCTCATTGTTGCTCGTTATTCCCCCGACCCAGAGCTTCCAGTAACCAATCTCAATTACAAAGTTCGAAATGCATAATAAAACAGAAGCCGTTAGACTGGCCGCACATACGCACACAAGGGTCAAATCAATCATACCGATTCGTGCGTTTCCTGCATTTTATTGATCTGCGCTTGCTTCTCGGCCGCTGTGAGGTTAACCTCCATCAGCTGGGTCTGTTCCACGCTGCGCTCGGCGAGGAGGGACTCGAGGTGCTGCTGTTTCTCGCGCAGCGCTTCCTGCAGTGCCTGGGTTCCCGACGCGGTCGTCTTCTGTTTGTAGCGCGACGAGACCTCGGTGCGGATCTGCAGTTAAAAAACGAAACGCACGTCGTGAGCGATAACATCCGCACCACTCCCCCATCCAAAGCTTGTCACGTGGTGGATCAAGCGTTAAAGCACAGCACAGACGAGACGTGTCACGGGTACACGAAAATTCATTTTCTACTCCACAATTTTTCTTTCACGCCGTAGTATGCATATCAATCTTAGAGCACAAGAAAGCAAAACAAGAATAACCGGGGCGTTAAAGCCAGGACCGTTGCAACACGCACACACACACACATAAACCCTTACTGTTTCTAGTTGACCCCTAGGGCGAGACAAGCACACTTATCTGAAAACTGCTGTGATAATCTGCATTTAAATCCATAAAATGACTGTGTGTGGTACGCGCAATTCGCAACACCAAGGAAAAATATTCACAAAACAGATACAAAATTTAAAAAACGGACTCGTACAATCTTTTTTATTTCAATTTGGTGACGGCGATTGGCGGCAGGCCGAAGCCTGAAACTCAATTCTTGCCAAGGCGAACACTTTTGTCCATAGCACTCAACCTTCCAATTGAGAGGCGGACACTTTACCACTGGGCTAATGCCAACTCTAGGCTAACGACGCCCCGCAACGATCTTGTACAATCGTTGCTGACGAGCTGGTTTGCTGCCACATCTCGCCAACAACAACAGCACATCAAAGCAGCGACCACTGCATAAAAATTATATCCTGTATGATGCTATGTTATTTTTCAATTTGAACTGTTCGAAAAGTGAAAGCTACAACAACACTGACAAATTTGCGATTTCCCAAAAATACAGCCGATCAACAATTGTTCATTTGAAAAAGCACATTGACATATCTACAAAAGGCATAGTAGCCGCACAAACACAGATATAATAATAAGGAGATTGATCCTACACGTTTCCAGAAGCATTCGATATCGCTCTCTTGGCGCTTGGAAGCTGATGAGAGCCACGAAACAAATCAAATTAATCCAGAGCGGAAATTTCCAACTTTTGAAACAGACTCATCACAACTATGGAGCACCGGGCATATTCCAACATCAAAAATGCAATCTCACAATTTTTCCACCAACCTTAGAAGCTGCACCTCGTTTGACACTGGACACCGAGCTCAAGCTGCTGATTGAAGCCGCAGAACTTCCAGGTGATTTGGCTTTTTTCGCTGCGCCACCTGTTGTTCCAGGTTTTGCCCGACCTGTCGATTGAAATGATGGAGACCTCACAGTTAAGCAGCACATGTTGATATAAATGAGCTGCGCAACAACAGAAACAAAATAAATGACTTTTCAGACCGGTAGAAGGCACACACAGCCAAATTCACAAAACGCCGGCAAAACTCCAAACACAAATAAAGAGCAAAGCTAAGGTCAACATAAATCCCTACACGATCTGGACAATCGACATGACAATGGAACATACGTCACAAAAGATGGTCATTAAATCACAACAAAAAGAAAATGAAGCGAAGAAATGGGAAGGTGAAGTACCGTAATTGTCAAACGTGCGCAACTAACATACAAATTGCGAGCTTCTGCAACAGGTTGCTCCGGCCCAGAAGTGAGAACAGAGTGTTTTTAGTCTGAAGAAAAATAGGAAAAAGTCCTGATGTAAACAAGTACTCCTTAATTCTGGTCAAAAGCTTTGGGTTTTGCTAGTTTAGCTCAAAGTAGAAAAACGTTAGGTACTGTTGCAACCTCTCCGGTGGTGTTGCGTTGATTGTGTGATTCACCACCATTATATATGTAGCGCGAGGAAGCAAGAGTAAGAGAGATTGCGAGCATGATCTCTATTGTTGCTTGCTGCCACGGCGCGAAGCTTTGCGCACATGCCGCTCGGGATTTCCAATCGCAACAAAATGGTGCTGTGACCAGGATGTGAAGGTCGTGCCAGGGTCAGCCTTCACACAAAGAACTTGCGATCGGTGTGGTTCGTTGTAAAAAGGAGGGGATGTTGTGTTGCGTTAAATATGTGATTCACCACGGACGGGACGTGCGTGAAGAACAACACCATACATATATGTGGCGCGAACAAGCAATAATAGAGTGATCATGGCATGTGAACTCTATTGTTGCTTGCTGCCAC
>JGI24158J21664_10005293_pt1 | contig 16843 bp, 8 predicted proteins | sample Ectturendosymbi3_FD_21664 | JGI IMG/M metagenome (IMG submission 21664)
GTCTGTGCAGCCCGCCGAAAATTCATGTTATTCATTTGGAAACACGGCCCTCCTGCCCGCCGGCCCTCCGTTTAGTGTTATCCGTGAATTTCTTTCAGAACAAATAGAGAAGTTATATTATGGAAGAGGAATTGAAAAAGAATGAGGGCGCCATTTTGAAGTTCGTGAACATCTCTTCGGACGTTATTTCACCAAACGAGATGCACGAGGTTAGCAGTGCTAGCACCAGTCATTATCGGAAGTTGTGGAAGAACCAACGCCTGGCCAAATTAGAAACAATGAAGTAGATGTTGAGAGAATATAAGTAAAGCATATAGGCTATAGCCGAAGTTGGAAACGATGATATAACAATTTTACCAAATTATGTGTCATGTAGCTAGTTGGCTAGAGAACCAATAAACCATGGCATAAGAGTTGAGTTAGTCAAAGCTGGATTAGAAACATATCGTAATAAATAAGCACCTTTGCAGTCGATGTTTCGAGTTATAAAAGCAGGCGATAGTGAGAAAAAAGTTGTGAGTTGCCCGTCACTGAAATGTTTTCAAAGAGATGCTGTAAAACGGTTAGAAGGCTTCAAGGTTCTGAGATGATGGTTGGGTGTATTAAAAAATAATCGATTCAGGATTATATAACTTCTGTTACGAGTTATTTCAATCGGAAAATGATTGTTTATTTGTTTGCATACCTTTCAAAACTTTCTGGCATTTAAATCCTCGTTTGTTTGATCACGAAAATTCCAAAGTTTATAGAGATTGCTTAAACAAATGGTATGAGCTTACACTGCGACTTCACAACCATCAAACAGTTGGTAAAGAGATACAGGATCAGGATATCGTGGATAAAGAACGAAAGAAATGGAGAGCCATTAGTCGTATTATAATTGATGTTATCTTTTTCCTAAGCAAGCAAAATCTTTCTTTTTCATTCCGATGGGAAGGCAGTAGGCAACACGACCGGATTCCGACAAAGATTGCATCCGCATTGGAGAATTTCCCTGCTACAGTCATTATGCCAAGCGCTTGGCAAGACTGAAGCAAGTTCCAATTTTTAAGGTCTTGGCATGACCCGGCCGAGATTCGAACCACACGAACAACAACCTACTAGACATGAAGCAAGCGCTCTAGCCACTAGGCCACACGTCTGGTAAAGCTTATAACAATCATGCTTCCGTAACATCACGAATCCATTCTGGAGCACAACGCAGAATAAAGGAGATAAATTCAAAAGCAATATATGTTCTTTGTAAGAATCACTCGCTCAATCTTGCGGGCATTCATGCCGTGGGATCTTCCAAACTCTCTGATATCTTTTCACACCTATTTCATGAAATGTGATATTATTATTCATTTGCCAAGCTTCTATTGCATGTCGCGCTTTGCAGAAAGTTAGTAAACCGGTTGAAATTTACTTATTGTTGCAAGGGCATTCTTTTGTCATCAGCATACACAATTGGCATTTGGATTTTTGCACCGCAAGCAACGTCCATAAAAATATTTTAGCAGTAACGCTGCACTGACCAGCATAGAAATGGGGTGGGGGCAGCAGAATCGGCAAAATCCAGGGGCAGCAAGCCACGCTGCTATGCCACTGCCTAGCTGTTCATATTTTCTTGCTGCCTGTGGATTCGCAAGTGCTGGCTATTTCAGCATTATGTCTTATGACCACAATCCCTGTGTTTTTTATGAAGTGGCCATTCGTTTAGAACAGGGGTTCCCAACCTTTCTTTTACCATGTACCCCTTCAGCATTCCGACAGATGAGCATGTATCCCTTCAGCATTTCAACAGGTAAGCATGTACCCCTTCAGCATTTCGACAGATGTACATGTACCCTTAAGATATCCTATGACAATACATTTTATCATGATTATTCATTGATATATTTAGCAATAAGCATATAATGATATTTTTGAAAATAATATTCATTGATATATATGTAAATATTTGGAAAAAAATTATTTACAAATATATTTTGCTCTTCTACTGATAACCTTATCTTAAATGTACCCTTTGGATAGGCAAATGTACCCCAGGTTGGGAACCCCTGGTTTAGAACTTATTTTCAATCAAAATGGCTTACTGAGCCAAAAAGTATGCTGCTATCTTGACCAGGACCGCACATTGAAAGACATACTGTATTATTATTATTTATTTTATTTTATTGCGGACTCGTGGTCTATATCACAGACACAAGAGCACAAAAAGTGGTTAGCTATGGGGTGCCGTTCATAAAAATATTATATCTGACAGATTTAGCACAAAAACTGTTATCGCTGCACATATTTCGCTATCTCTGTGCAGAGATGGCCATCTCTGTGCGCATTTTAGCTATCTCTGCACAGAGATAGCTATCTCTGCACAGAGATAGCTGTCTCTGCGCGCATTTAGCTATCTTTGCACAGAGATAGCAGCTTTTGTGCTAAATCTGTCAGATATAATATTTTTATGAACGGCGCCCCATAGTTAGCTATACATCAGCGCACATTACAGAAACGGTGTTTGCACATGACCAACACTGGGAGGAGCAATAGGTCGCACATTTAATGCCTTACTTTGATTTTAGCAAGCTAAATTTAGCTTAACCTAATGCGCTGAAAGTGTTCGAATCCAATTGCAATGGTAACAGACATGATAAAGTGGCTCTGAGAACTACCTGCATCAAAAATATCAAATTCAAAATTATCAAAACAAAGACAGGTTGTCAGTATGTTCAGGAGGATACTTTTACTACAGTGTAAACCTAAACTGGGCTGCACAAAACCCTTGACCGGGCTGCATGGCGGCCGCGAGTTGGACATAAGTGGTTTGGAAGTAGGTCTAATGTGTCTTGCTATTTTAGGGGTGGCCAACCAGTCAGAGACTAAAGAGCCACGTTTCTTATTGTGTTACAATAAAGAGCTATATCATGTACATTATACATGGGCACACATGAACATAACCCCATCTTTTCCTCACATACATATTTGCTTAGCTAGTTTTATTGTAAATATCACACACCACCGATATGATAATAACAGAACTTTGCAAGGCATTTATTGTTATGCATGTTATTGAGTCAGTGGGACTTCTGGTACAAGAGCCGCATGAAACTGAGCAAAGAGCCAAATGTGGCTCGCAAAACGCAGATTGGCCACACCAGTGCTATATATTGTATTCAATGTCAGCGCAAAACGAAAATGAACCTGTATTCAGTGGCATAGCCAGCTGAAAAATTTGGGGGGGCCAAAGTGTATGATTTTAGGTGAATAACGTTATTTTGTTAGGAAAAACACCTCTCAAAGCACAAAATGACTATATTTTTCAAAAATTTGGGAGGAGGCATGGTCTCTTTGGCCTCCCCTGGCTACACGTATGCTTGTATTTGAATGCATTTTGACTTGTTACAGTAAACTGCAAGCTTTGCTTTTGAAGTGTGCAAAATTTGAGTGGTGATGCTTAAGTAACTGTTGATTTTTCAGGTACATTTATTTAGGTATTTTTGAAGAGGAAAAAACTTTGGCATATTTCTGTCGTAAGTGACAAATTCAGAAAATAGTTTGGAATTAATTGCTTTGTAGAGGTGTTTTGAGTACACAAGATGTATTTTTATGTGAATTTGAGTTGTGAGGAAGCAAATCTTATTTAATTTGGCTTTGTCAAGTGAAGGGTTTGGTTCTTTTTTGACCTTTTTTGATTGAGTGTTTGGCTTTTTTCAGCAATTTTGTTGGCTGTTTTTGGCCTTTTTTTACTGAGGGTTTAGCCTTTTTTGAAACAATAAATCTGGCAACCCTGGCCACGGAATCTAAACTTGAGCCTACCTGATCAGCTATGTATCAGGGTTGCCAGATAGCCTTTTTTGACACCAAATTTCACAAATCAAATTTTGCGTTTTTTAGAGGCAGTTGGCGTCAAAAAATTTTGTATGGCTTTTTGGCTTATTCTTTTCAATATTTGGCTTTTTTTGGAGGCAGTTGGCACAGCTATCAGACCGGTATTTTGGCGTTTAAATACTTAGTTGTTGAAAAGTTTTATTAGGCTTTTTTAGACAGTGCATGGGATGGTGTATTTTCTCAAGTTATCTGGCAACTTATGAAATAATAAAATTGTAGCATATCTGGCAACCCATAATGCAAAAGGTTCAAGCGGAAACACTATTGAAATCTAAATGTAGAAAAGTTTCATTGCTGTAGAGCAGAGTCTCCAAACTACAGCCCGTGAAGCCATTTTGTCAATAGTGAAAAATGATATATTTATGCAACATTTGCTGATATGGTAGAATAAAACATATTCCAAAACAATCACATTACAATATGTAAGATGTCCAGCCCTCGAAATGTTGTGTATTGGTTTATGTTGCCCTCTGGCAAAAAAGTTTGTAGTCCCCTGCTACAGAGTGTAAAGGTAATGCTACAATTTTATTCTTCTAAAATGCCCTACAACTAATAAATAATTTTAAATTTCATGTTTATTTTACAATTTGGCTTTTTTCCCGGTTTGCTTTTTTTCAGACATGGTTAAACAGTTTGGCTTTTTTTCTGAAGAGATGTCTAGCAACCCTGCTATGTATATTGGTTAAAGTGTTTGTCGCAAGCAAGTCATAGTTTGTGTGATATGTTCTGTCATTTACTGGCCTACTGTAGGCCATTCTAGCTGTTACTATAGCCATTGCATTTAGTAAATTCATCAAATCCTTTATCTGCTAGGTCAGCATGGTGCAACTACTTTTAACCTACAGGACATTTTACAAAAATGTAACAACTTGAGGATCACTTCCAATAAAATGATGTATAAAACAACAGATTCAGTATTCACAACATTTAAAATTATAAAAAGGAAAATGAGTAAGTGCATCATAGAAATTATTACACAAATAGCAGCTTATTACAAATCTTCATATAGGGGTGCGTGTTGTCGAGGCTTTACTGACACTATAGTTCAGGGCAGTGGCGTACCTAGGGTTTCTCACGCCTGGGGGCAAACTTAGTTTTGGAGCCCCCACCCAGCTTGTTCATGGCAACATAGATGCAAAGAATGAGTTGGGAATAGAAAGGAACGTCAAAAGCTGACTCGGGCGGTGCAGTCGCATGCATATAAGTTGTTTCTGGACCTGTCTGAAAACTTCCTATGATTGTGACATCACAGAATAAACGTCAGGACCTTTGGATCTAGAAAATCATTGAATACCGTAGAGTTAAGAATCTAATCATTTCGCATGAAGCTATCCCCACTTTGAAATTTCAGTCACGATTGAACATTCAAACTGTTTTACAGCAACACTCCAAATTGTGGTAATACATTCTTGAACTGTAGCAACTAGTCAAATAAAATGCAAAAATTAACCAAAAAGTTCCCTGATCATATGTATAAATATGATGAATTTTAATGACAGAATTTTGGGTATAAAAATGCTCTGATAACACAAGATAAAATTGGCCAGAGTTGCACCTTGTTTTCTAAACCACGGGTTTGTCAGAGCCTTTTGAAGATGTCAAATCCAGCTCACCCGCTTGTTCCACTCCGTGGCCAGGTCTGGTTACAATCACCACTGATCCAAGCTGTAGAAACCACAGGTTTCTGAAATCTGGAGCATGCACTCTCAGAGTTTTGAGTAATGAAACATCATAAAGGACTGACTGAGGGAGACTCAGGAATACATAACAGAGAAGAACAGACAAGAAAATGCATATGAAAAACTGAAGGCAAATGATTTTGTACAAACCTGCTAGAGAAATATAAAATTGCAAAATCCCATTTATGCATTTTCTTGAATATAACGCCCTGAAATGTTGATAGAAAGTAAAAGTAATACTACGATTTAATGCTTTACTTGTAATTATCTAACTTCAAATAAATAGTTTTCTGGCCTTTACTGTAAATTTGTCGATTGTTTCTTCAAAAAACTGCTATAAATGGAGTGTGTCACATCCACTAATCTAAGAAATATCTAAGGTCAGTGACGCTCCANGCGAAGTTCCAGGTTAGCAACTGCATGACCTGAATTTTAACAATCATCTCCAGGGAAATGCCAAAGTGATATAAAGCACATGTAGCAGTAACTGAAAAGTTCACAATAACTAATATACTCAACGTTGTTACACAGCTGCAATTAGAATTTTGCAAAAGTATTCAGCACTTATTTAAATATCCCACAAATAAAAATAATCAAAACTCCTTTCAGAGCCACACCAAATCCATTTCAACATGAAGTTTGTCAAAGCATCAAAGCTCAATTTTCCTAAGCATCAGATCTGTAGTCGTAACAACCAGGGGCATGATGCAGATAAAGTCTGGTGATTCCCAGGTCAACAGCTTGATTGTATGCCCCCACCAAATTCTAGTATTGAGGAATGTGAAAAATACAGGCATTTGAAACAAGTAAAAACTAGTTTTGAAAAATTGAATAAAATGAATTCAAATAATATTTTTGTTTTATGTGTTAAGTTTTTAATAATTTGTTTTTTGTTCTGTGGGCTTGAAACATATGTTTATAAGCAAATTTCTTCCACTCATGGGTAAGCTATGCATTGAGGAATTAGATATTGAATTTATTCATGCAAGTACGTATCAGATAGGCCCACCATAAGAAGATAGCAATTACGGCATGTTAGAAGATACTGTAGAGTTGTCTATTTTTCTCTACATATAGTATCTGAAAAAAGTAGTATAACCATGCAATTTGATGCATTGCCACCGTTGATATTTTTCTGAACTATAAACAAATTGCTAAGGAAGCTTTGTTCTGTAAAACAGGTGAAGGTCACAATGTGGTGCTTCATCTCTCAGGTCACTTAATATACATTTGCATGTCCCTCAGACAAGTTCCCATCAGATCCATGCAGCACGTTTCAGTAGCCAATAACGAGCGTATAGTTCAGGTATGCAAAAATGCGGTACCATATTTGCGCTGCGCGACCAAAAACGCAGAGTGCGCGAATGTTTTTTTTACCTTTCATATGTCATGCATATGAATGCTGCATGGCAAAGTTCATATGTGTGCACTACTAAAAATTGCTGCGTGCTACTAACATTTACAGATAATTTTGCACCCTTGGTCTAGTTACAAGATTTTGATGAAATACATGTTTTTGTAATTTCACTTTTTGGGATGACCAACTGCCTTGGATGTCTGGGGCTGTCGCCTAGTTAATCCCCTTGTGCACACTCCTGGTAACAACATTGTACAAGTTTTATCGTTGTTCTAAAAGCATGCGCAATATAGAACTCTGCATGCACTGTGAAAGCTGGATTCCCGTCCCATTGTGACGCAACTATAAAATGATAAGNAAGTCTGAAAGTTCGCAACACTGGCTTTGTGAAAGCATTGTGACGCAGCTGTGAGTCAAACCACAAGCGGGCACTTATTGCTAGAGACAGAAACTCTGTCTTGAAACATCACTAAGGTTCATAATTGCTCACTTTCCAAACCTTGATGAGATTTCGCAATGACATTCGACATTTTGTAAATTGAAATTATTAGCATCCACTTTTGACATTTCATAATTAGTGCGCAACATTCCGACATCACTTTGGTGCCCCAAAGTGCTTAGCCCGGGGGCAGATGTCTCTCCTTGCCCCCCTCGTTATGCCACTGATTCAGGGGTCACCAACATGATGGTGCTTGCGGACACCAGGTCGCCCGCAAGAACCATGTCAGTTGCCTTTGGGCCTGTTTTAAAAATGACATTAGCATGATCAATGTCCTCACTTTAACAAAATCAATACAAACATAATTGAAGGTAAATTGAGCAAAATTTTTTATTTCAGAAGTGTGTATCAAAGTAGTAGCCCTTCGCATTAATCAGTACACCAGAAGTAGCTCGCAGTTTCAAAAAGATTGGTGACCCCTGCAATAGTTCCTCAATACCAGTGTTAGTTGTGTAAGTCTTAGACTATCGTTCAGTGTTGCATCTGACATTCGATTGGTGTTTTTTTAATGTCTTCCTTCATCGTAGAAAACGTACTTTCGTGCACGTATGTGCTTCCAAACATCGAGTGTATTTTGTCCAGACAGGTATCCCAGCGGAGGGTTAGTAGCGTGCTGTACCTTCTAATTTGATCGCAAAATAAATAAGGTAGTGGCTATAGATATGCCTGTGGTTCTTGAAATTTGAAAACTTATTCATATGTCACCTGTGACGTAACAGTAACGCATGACGAGAGTGCAGTAGGCTTGGTAGAAACAAACGGAACGTAAAAGATGGGGGCAAGGAGAGACATCTGTCCCCGTGCTCCCCTAAACCCATCTGCCCCCTTAATTCTAACCATAACCCTAACCTAACCCTAAGCTAACCTAACTTTGATGCTAACCTGACCTAACACTAACCTGTAAAGGTAACACATAAGCCTGAAAAAGTACAGAAAAACAAAGAAAGTCGGCAAGGTGTGAGTCTAACTGAAAACCAGTGGCATAGCAGCCGTAATGCATAACCCTTAGACAACGAGATCCACGCCGTTTGAATGACAAACTGACCCTTTTATTTGAATTGCATTGAGCCAGGCGTATCCATAGTCACTTCCAATAAATAAAGCAAAATGTTACACAGAAAAGGTATCATGCATTGTTCTTGTGCAAACGCACTTTATCCACCGCAACCAATTCAGGCAGACAAATGTAACCTCGCAGGTTTTTCAACAAATTTCAAATTTGAAGACTTTTCCTAAATGCTTTCATGGGCCCCTGAAAGCACTTTGGTGGGCCACATGCGGCCCGTGGGCCTGTAGTTAGACCACACTGATCTAGATTTTTGAAACTTCACTTGAATATATTTCACTATATGAGATAATTTCTGCAGATGATATTGGGAGTGATGAAGTTGTCAGATATAAGAGGCTAGTATGAATGATAGGATATATTTAAACCAGTGGTTCCCAAACTTTAAGTGCGACCCAAATCTAAGTGTGATGAACATCTTACAACCCAAGCCTAAAACATCGAAACCAAGTGTATTTTACATGCTAAAGAAGCGAAAATGTTTCAAACTGCTCTACTACACAGGTAAACTTTCATACTATCAACCCTGATACTCCACTGACCTATTTACTGAACTATTCAGCTCCAAAATACTTCCATAATCAATGAATCTTAACTTTGCAGCTAGTTGGCTAGTTACAGCTAATAGCTGTGCTGCCATTAAAACTCTTGGAAAACCACTTATGATGCAATAATCCAGTTGTAATAAGACCTAGCCAAATGAAATGTGTATGACACAATAATTCAGTCTATGACAGAATTGAAAGAACTTGAAAAATGAAAACAAAAAAAGTCATTTTGACAGATTTGAATCACCTTGGAGCGACCCATACTTTGAGAACCACTGATTTAAACATTGATGCTATTGTTTCAATCACAGATATGAGACCTTGTCTGCCAACTACAACACTTTAGAAAGGAATGCACTTGCAGCAGGAATGCAACTTTATCATTATTACGAATGGTTGGGCCAGGCTCACTACTAGATGTGGGTAGGCCTTGCCACTATTGCTAGGACTACCTAAACAACACCTAATATATAACTTCGAGGCTCTTGTGAAATTCGAATTTCCCTTGCAACGTAAAGCTTTGTTGCTGTGAAACCCTGGCAATGGTTAAGTACTGAACATAAAATGCAAAAATTCGTGAATAGTAGCTTATAGTAATGCCAGGCAAACATAAAGCTAACACAATCTGAACATGGTATGCTGTTTCTGTCACCAGGCATAGTTTACTGGCTGCAAACTTTGCTCTACTGGTGTGATAACAATGATCTTAGTGATCAGTATTTGTTGTTGACGTTTCAAGGGTGTATGCAAACTCTCTTCCTCAAGAACATAGGCAAGAAGCAAAATCAAAGCGTACACACACACTGCATTTCTAAATATTTTCAGATTGGTACATGAACAAAAGGATAAAAAAATGCCTCAGAAATACTAACATTTTAAACGATCACACCAGATTTGACATTTTCCAGTGTATCTGTGGAATACCAATTGTTTGTGAAATTTTCAATCAGATGGCCTGTCTCAAGATAAATCTTGTAAGGAGGTAATCACCCATAGAACAAAGAAATTCAAATAAGACTTCTTAAAAATAATTAGAATACAAAATTTCATCTTGTTTTTTTGAAAGTTTCTGCAAATGTCAAAATTGCTATGCAATGTTTTGACATTTTCAGGGGAGGCAAATGCTCCCCTTGGTTGCACGTCTGGCCCAGGGTATGCAAAAGAGTGGTGATGTGATGTACACACAGTAGGACTGTTTTGCAAAAGGACAGAGAATGGCCACAGAACAAATGTTGCTGATTTTTTAATAGCTGAAACACAGGGGATGTGCGGAAGACCAATTTATTATCTGGTCTATGTCTACCTACCCCATGGAAACTGGAGAGTAGGCCCTAGTGCGGTATGCCACTAACTACTGAATTGTTTACATGACACAGCCTACCTGATAGGCTATGATTATGTTGGTGGAAGTTTTTGTTGCAAGCAAGTCGCTGTTTGTAAGACTGCTCTGCCATTTACCCAACTGTAGGCCATTGTACCTGTTGATTAAGCTCATGCTAAATTATACTATTATTGCAGTAGGCTACTTGTGAACAGTTGGTAAGTCTTGTTCAGGCAAAACCTACTAATTGAAGGTTAATGTTATTGTTTGCACTGCTGATTTTGTTTGGGATGGGATTGTGCATGACAGTTGCATCTATTATTGTCTGTACTATTTTCATTGCTTGATACTGAGCCTTTAATTTAATTTGTTTGTGAGCAGACACGAAGTTCATAGTATGAACACACACACTCTGCATAACACAGGTTGATAAAAACAGACAAAACAGAATGTTGATACAAGGCATTGGAGCTGGCGGAATCACAGAGTTACAGACACTTTTTGCAACTATGTTGAAGGCAGAACCATAGGGTTACAGACACATACTGTACTTAACACTATTGTTAGCTAACATGTAACACTTGTTACAACACTACTGCAGAATAGGGTGCCAATTCTTAAACTGGTCGATGCCAGGCAAAAAGCGAATGTGTTGTAACATGACACCTCATCAATCAAGCAGACACTGCAATGTTCGACCACTCATTCACAAAGTAAAATGTGATTGTAGTGTTCAAAGAATAGGGACGAATGCAAACAATCTGACTGCATCAAAGCACACAACCATATGTTGCTTGACTTTCTGCATCTTTTCAGAAACAGGTATGTGTTTTTTCATAACAAGGCCTCAAAGGAGGGAAATGTTACATTTACCTGATGGCTACTAACACTTGCTCTCCAAGGTGGACACCTGTAAATACCACAAGATCGCTAAGATCATATATGAACATTAAATTGCACCGGATCTAATTTAATAGTGAAAAAAAATGTGAAATCTCAGGTGTGTATTTTTTCATAGCAGGGCCTCAAAATTTTTGGAGTTGCATTTGTGAGAGCCCTAGTGGGGTGAGAGTGGGCAAGATTTCTCAAATGAATGTGGGTGTGGGGTGGTTTTAAATTTTGCAGGGTGGGAGCAGACAAAAAATTTCAATTCGTGCAGGATTCTGCTAGACAATCCACCTCCTGGTGGATCAACAAAAGTGATGTAATCAACAAAAAGTTCATCTAGATCTATGCCAGCAGTAATTTTTAGAAGTTTGTGAAATTGTCTGCACAGCATAGTAAAATTTGTTAAGATTTTGTTGAATTAGTACCTTAATGCTTTGAACCCCTTGTTTTCTGTGCTGTTACTGTAGTATAACAAATAGAAGTTGTTTTGATGTTGACTAGGTTAATGTAGCCTAGTACAGGAAAGCAAAAAATTAAAATTTGTGATACTCTTTTGCAGATGTGCTTTCTGTATGTTGAAAAATGTTTCAGCATTTTAGATCACAGTAATACACATGAACAAAATAAGTTATAATGAGAGATACTGATATGATCTGATTGATATTCATTGCCGTATTTTGTGGAAAATTATTGCTGATATATCAAAATGCCCTTACAAGGTAATATTTATCAGCTGTTGATATCACAAAATATTTTTTGTATGTTTAAACAGTTATGTATGTGGAGTTGAGAGAGTGCATGCATACATGTAAGGACATCTCTTGATGATTCAGAGTAACTAAGACAATTTTCTGTTGGGTAGAGGTGCTGTGTTACCTGATGTTTTTTGTGTTTGTTTATCTTGAAACACTGAATAAGATTCTTTGGTTTATTAAATGAATGTGTAGATATCTGTATAAGAACAGTAACACAAAATAAACAAACAACACATGCAGTATGAAAAAAGGTCAAATTTTAGTTGAACACCAATTCGGAAAGTGGTTGAATTTATTTGGAGATAATTGGAATTTCATAACATGAAAAAGAAATCATTACAAAAACGCCAGGTCTTTGAAAAAACAGAAGGTTACCAAGTTGTTGTCCCTTGACTGGTGAATAGTCTCTGTCGTAAACCAGGTTCAGATCAAAATGTTGCGTTTGGAAAAGAGCTGCCCGATGATCAATACAGTTGCGCAGGGAGTGTTGGGTCACAACTGGTCTCTCTTGGTGGATGAGGTGCTCAGATCTGCAAGGATCTAAGCATGGCAGAGAAAGCATAAACCCAGCTAAAAAGAAACTCTGCCTGGATTATCATAGCCCTTTCACATCAAGCAAGCTCTACAATTGTTTCGAGATGTTATAGAACAGTGCTCTTCAACGTTTTTGTCATTGAGAAACCCCTGATTTACTTCGTGTTTGTCATGGAACCCTATTAACAAAAATTTAAGACAAATTACTTATAAGAATGAGAAAATCAAGTATTTCATTATCAGATACTTCAATAAATAAACAGTTATTACAGAACTTAAAAAGCAAGGAATTTGATGACTCGCTTGTTCTTGCATTTTTGGAATTTAGCTGCTACATTCAGAATTTGGTCATCCGGCAAAAAGAACCTATATCTAAAATATGTGTCGTCTCATTTTCTAGCTTTGGCAGTTGAATTACGTTTGGTCCACTTCGGGTCAGGTGCCTTTTGCTCATTACCGCCCACACCTTAACTGTGTTATTACTTCGCTTCACATATAAAAAAATATGCTATTTTGCTTCAACTGATTCTATTTGAATAAGGACTGAAGATGTGTAACACACGAAACTAGTTTCCTTACGCAATAAATTGCGATTGATTCGCTTGGTGGTGGTCATTGCTGTGACTTTACTATTGTTGCCTCAAATGGCTTGACTAAATTGTAAAAAGTTGGGTTTCACATTGTTTTTACTTTATTCCCACAAAGGTTGAACAGCAGCTCCAGTCTATGCTTCAGTCTACTCTCTACTAGACTCAGGCTGAGTCTACTTTCTACTCTACTGTGAACTGTACTTCGGCAACATCGTATAACTGCGATGCAACAAAAACGTTCTTTTTAAACTGCACAACAATGAACAAGCAACGCACAAACTACCAATATTTCTTGTTCAGCTATCTGCACACAGCCTCCTGTATAACAATCTGGCCTAGTTGGAGTCTGAATGCGGCGTGATCAGGCCCGTAACCAGCTTGGGACACCACGAGGGCGAAGAGTTTTCCAAGAGAGGCCCAAATTTTTTGAACTATGTCCAATATTTTTACATACTGAAGCAAAACTCATTTCCCCTAAACAACGAGAAACTCTCACGGAACCCCACTACATGTTTTGTGGAACCCTAGGGTTCTGCGGAACCCCTGTTGAAGACCACTGTTATAGAATGAGGATGAGCCACTTGAGTGAGTCATCCAATGCAGCCATCATATTGTTGGAATGGAGAGACTAAAGGAGTTCGTGGGGTCAGGTATTTTTAAGATCCCACATTTGAATTTCATCTACCAGCAGAAATGATCAGCAGAGTCTAATGTGCTGCTCCTGCAAAACAAAAGAACACCAGCAGCACAAGGAAACAAATCACAAATACACACACAATAAGAAAATAGCTCAAGTATGGAAGTCAATGAAAATATGTGCAAAAGGAAAAAAAATAAGTTGTTTAAAGAAAAGGGCTGAGGGCAAATATGCACTGTGATGCATCAACACCATTTACTCAAAACTTAATACGTGATGATTAGGATATTTCTGTAACATTCTTTGAATGTGAATGAGGAAAGCTCACAAGGAGAAATCAATATTCTCAAAAGTTATGGCCAAAAAAACAAAATTTGGGTAAAATATCTCTTCACCAAAACTTGTTTTTTTTATACAAATTTTGTTTTTTAGCCATAAATTTTAAACCAGAAATGCTAGAAAGCTAATCTAGGGCTTTAAAGACTCAGATTATATCCTAGTTTCCAATAAAAACTTAGTCAAAAATTGGCTTTTGTGTTTGGGGCCCAGGGCCCAGTGACCAAAATCTACCCCACTTAGGATTTATGATGTCACCCACAAAAAATCTGAAATCCAAAACCTTTCTAATTTCTTTTCAATGCAAACTAGAAGACTTGTTGCATCTTTGAGGGTTTGAACAGCTTTCTAGCTCAATCGCCTGGTGAGTTATGGAGTTGCAAAGACTTGCGCAATATGGGAAACATACCTTTTAAAGGGAAAATCTACCTGGCACGTAAGGTGTTAAAGAGACTATAAAGATTTAGCAATATTTTTAAGACCTTTACAACATATTGTGACAAAACTCATTGCAAGCTGAAAAAGCACATGCAATTTTATTTCTGTTTGTGTGATAGGCAGGAATAAAGCAGAAGCTTATTACAAATTGATGGAAGCCTTTAAACTTTCTGAATGGAAACAATTTGTTCGACAAAAACTGGGTCTCAATGAAGCAACTATTGAAGAAATTGAACATGATTACCGTGGTGTTAAGGAAAAAAAATACCAAATGATAATAGCATGGGAACAAAAAGGTGAGTTGAAAATACTATTATTTAATATATGTAAAACTCTTGAACTCATATATTAGGAGCAGCTTCAAGAATGTTTGTCATAGAAGTATTTTTCGGCTTAGGTTCTGCTAACAATCCTGAAAAATTGTATCAATTGAAAGATGAATTTTTTGGAAGATTGCCTGCTTCCAATGCAGCTGAAATTCCTGCACAAACANAGTAAGTTGCACTTNTTTTACCAAAGGCCTTTCATTCTTAAGTTTATTTTGGATGCTAGTGCTTTTATGAGTTATCTTTGGAATAATGGCACCTTCAACGTGGATTAGCAAGAAATGTTGCTCATTAAGTATTTGTGTTTGTTTTTTAATAAGTAGCCTCAAAAGTGTAACAACTCAAGGCTAGATTTAAATGTTTTGCATATATTGAGATGAAATCTTTTGAAAAGTTTGCTTAAGTGTGGACAATGGTGTTCATATTGTGTATCTTTATGGTGTATGTATATATATTTTATGGACCTTGGTGAATACCTTGTGGTGCAATAAATCTCAATGGTTTAATGGTGATTATATTTTCACATGCTGTTTACACACCTAATCCATACTTAGTCGATTCCAGTTTTTCAAAGTTTCAATAGCCAAACATGACTTTCAAATTTTTAACCATCCTATTAAAGTTAACCATACCGGCTATAATTGATAGGTAGGTTTTTTCAGTCATGGACTGAAATTTTTTTCAATGACAGAAAAAAGTAAGTCAATTCGGTCAGAAATATAGACTAATGAAAAGTGTTATGGCAAGTTTCAATATCACTATGGTACAAATGACTGGAATGTCTCAGTGAAAAAAAAAACAGATTGTAGTAGCGGTGTGTTAATTAATAGAAAGTGTGTAGAACAAAAATAAAATGGCGTACAAATAGAACAAGGTATAGCAGTGCAGGGACTTGCATACTATGCATAACATTAAACCAGCAGTGTCGCAAATTATGCAAGCAACAGGGATGAGGGTTTTGTTAAAAGATCACATTGTAACACTAAGTGAAATAAAGGGTAGCTACGAATTTGTAAAACTTTGAATGTTAAGCCGTTTATCTGAACAGAAAGATCCCAGCTGCGATGGTCCGGCTATATGTCTAGAATGCTCAAGAAAAGTTGGTGAGGCAAGTTCTGCTGGCTATATCCACAAGCAAACGCTTCAGAAGTGTACTCGAGGTCAATGTAGGACTATTACACCTCTGACCTGGTTGTGCTTTGGCGTGGAGCCTAAACAAATATCATACATTTCTGAGAACTGTAATATGTTTTGAGATATGTTAAGAAAAAGTATTGGAATAGAAAAAATGGACTAAACACCTGTTTAAGCTGAGTCGTCAACAAATTTTATCAAGATCCTATTTCAATTAAAAAAGGGTACCATGTACTCAGCAAATAAAATGTGACCAATATTAGGAAAAATTTTATATCACAGAATCTTTAAACTGTCATTGCTGTTTGCTTGATTTGGTGTTGATTATCTAGCTCTTGTTAGACTAAACCCCACATCAGCTTTTCTAGTTACTTTTGAAAATTCACTAGAAAGACTTTACCGTGTATTAGCATTTGTCTTGAGAACCATTGAATTTGTGTTTGCTACTGTGATAAGTTTCAAAATTTTTTGTTTGGAATTACTATCAGATAAAGCCTTCCTTGTGCAAAATGTGCTCGGTTGAGTTTCTGGTTTTCATCATAGTTCTTAATTAAAATGGCACACCTTAACATATGTTATAATGTTTGCGCTTTTGCTTTGTAAGAGTATTCTTTGGGTGTTTTTAGGTGGTATTACAATTAATGGGAATGCTGTCAGTGTCAACAAAAATTGTGCATTTAACTGTAGTCACAGAATGAAGTTCCGTCAATTTTTGCTGCGGATGTCTGCAATGCTGTCCGATAGTGAGCTTCGTGGGATGAACCACGTTTATCATTATTCCACTTCAAGGTATCAAATCTGTAATTGCTTCTTTTACTTTTGTGTTCACACAATTCCATCTTAGTTAAGTGCGTTGTCAGAGATATCA
>JGI24158J21664_10005294_pt1 | contig 16841 bp, 6 predicted proteins | sample Ectturendosymbi3_FD_21664 | JGI IMG/M metagenome (IMG submission 21664)
CATTCTTGTCATGCATTACTGTCAGATTGCAGAAGGCAGTCGAATAAGTTTTCAATTTTAAAGTTCCACAGGCGGTTCTGCAGCCAGTGACTTATTTCACTATAAGGTAAATTTTACCCATCCATGTGGTGTGCACAACAAACTTTTTCCCATCATGCAAACTCGATTGTGATACAATACATACTCCCAGAGAAATTCTGAACCAGTTATCCTTTGATTCCTTATATTTTTAAAACAGACAGAAAATCACATGAATTAATTTATGATTGAAGTCAATCTCCACGCTGTATTACTGTGTGTAGGCTATACCTAATATGAAAACATTTGTTAAAACAATTATTAACAGGAATATACAGTGAGTATCCGTCACCTGTCAAATTTCTACACTCTGGTTCGGTGATGCAACCTACAGCCAATCTAAACTCAGTTGTTCAAGACACCAATTTATCAGCTCCACGCAGTTTCCAAATTGTCAATTGCTTCACTACAGTAGACCCGACAGGCTTCCCTCACAGCAAGAATGCCAGCATCGTTGTCCGGCTGTCCGGCTTACTTAAACCAATTTTAAGTAAGCCGGTCGAAACCGAGAAAATTCACCCGGATACGGGCAACGCAGCCTGTGTGAAGGCTGCCGTTGGCCATAAGCCGGATCGTAAGCCGTAACCGGATTCTGTGTGAAGCCGCCTTTATACAGTAGCCTAACTAGTATAGTCTCCAGTAATGTATACGGCAGAACACAACTCTGTGCTTAAGCTGCTAAAGGATGGAAAGCTGTCAGAAAAGCCTTATGCTGGTGGGAAAAATGACATTTGGGCAAAACTTTGTTTAAGCTACTCATTCAAATTATTCACCAGCGATGATTGTACATCGATTATGTCATTTTTTTGGGATATAATATATTCCAAATTAACAAGTTCTTTGTTGATACAGTATATCATAATTTCATAAATAATTGACAAAATGTCTCACCAGGCCGAATAAAATGGTTTTGTGGGTTGGATTTGCACTTGGCCTGCTGGCCATATATAGGTAAGAGACCCCTGGCCTATATCAATGCTTCATACGTTTTGATATCAATTTAGAAAGTGTCTATTTCACCACCTAGATTGTGGCGGCAACAGATCGGCTAGAGCAGGGGTTCCCAACCTGGGGAACATGTACCCCCAGGGGTACATTTGCCTATTCGAATGGGTACATTTAAGGTTAGTAATAGAAGAGAAAATACATTTATGTATCATTTATTTCCAAATATTTATACATATATCAGTGAATAATTCTTGCAAAAATCCTTACATGCTTATTGTTAAATATATCTATGAATAATCATGATAAAATATTTCGTCAAAAAATTTTTAGGGGTACGTATTCATCTGTTGAAATGCTGAAGGGGTACATGCTAATCTGTTTAAATACTGAAGGGGTACATGCTCATCTGCTGGAATGCTAAAGGGGTACATGGTAAGAGAAAGGTTGGGAACCCCTGGGCTAGAGCTATTGTGCCGCCAGTCGAACAATCAGTCTCGTGGCATGACGCAATTCGAATGAAAAGGTCAGTTTGTCATGCAATCGGCATGCTGCTCGTAGCATAGCAGTTATGCTTCACGTCTGGTATGCCATTGCTTTTCAGTTCGACTCTCACCTTGGCGACTTCCCTTTTCTTTTTCTTTATTTTTTTCAAAATTTTCCGAAGTTTATGCTTAAGTGTTAGGTTTAGCATTTGGGTTAGCGTTAGGGTGTTAGGGTTAGCATTAGGGTTGGCTTTAGGGTTAGTTTTAAGGTTAGCGTTAGGTTACGGCTACAGTTAGGGTTAAAGCTAGGTTTAGGCTTAGGGTTTATCTTTTATGTTCACTTTGTTTCTGCCAAGCCTGTTGCCGCTGGCATCTTGGCAGTAAAACAGACACTGCCATCAATTTAATTAACTAAGCATATAACAAGTTGTGAGAGGAGTGTTTACAGTGAAGTACATAAAATGGTGCTCACTTAGTAGATATTGTGAAATGTGCATGACTTTTATTGATGCGGAGTCAAGCAGGAGTCGGGTTACTTGCATGATGGTAGTGGCGGAGTGGGACTGGATGCGGATTCAAAATTTACCAAACAGGATCGGATGCGGAGTCAAAAAAGCAGAATCCGCACACCTCTGTTGTGTATGTGCTGCGAACCTGCGAATGGTTTGATTTGTATGATTTGATGCCATTTTGTATGTGTTCAAGCGGCTTTTGCTTTTGTGTTTGTTAATAAAGTGACAAGCAAACAATGCAAAAGTAATTGGTTACTATGTACTATACTGTTTAACTGACATTGAATGTTTTACCTGCTTCCACACTGCGTAAAATAATAATTACCATGGCACATAGGCGTAGCCAGGAGGGGGCCTTTTGCCCCCCCAAATTTTGAGAAAATATAGTCATTTTGTGCTTTGAGAGGCGTTTTTATAAACAAAATAGTGTTAATCGCCTAAAATCAAACATTTTGGTTCCCCAAATTTCTCCCCCCAAGAATTTTGGGATGGCTACGCCACTGCCACGGCATTGTTAGTTTGTAATTGTTTTTGGCCCCTTCCTCTGATAGTGGAAGACTGAGAATGTTTCGATTTTAGACCAGACACTTCCAGCTACGAAGAAGACGATGCCCCAAATCTATTGGATTTTCTTAAGGAAGCTACCCTTATACTAGAAGCCGACGACGACATTGAAGATCAAGGACAAGAGGCGGAAACCACTTCTTCCCTGAACATAACAAAATCGACTGCATATTAAACAACTCAACAATTTCGGCTGTATAGAATGTAAGGAAAAGTTCACAAGCAAATGTATTTTTGACCTTTTACCTGCAAGCGGAAATTTAGTCCATTTTAAATGGGAAGATAATGAGATAATTGCGTGATAACTTACCCAAACAAATTTTACGTCACCTTTCGTCTAAAGCTCTGTGGACGCTTCGGACAATAGAAATTACTTTTTCGAAAAAATTTCAATATATTTTAAAAATATATTTTTGGCCGTAAATCAATGCTACTGGAAGACCTGCTGACATTGCCTTTGTATTATTATTCCATACCTTTCCTTTTTGCCACAACTAGGCCTACCGAATCGCTACCCGCTATTTGAAACTAAAAGCATGCTATTGCGAAACAATTCGAATTGCAATTAATTTAAAAAATGTACATGAGAAAACTGCTGCACGAGCGAATATCACGTAGACCAAAAGGATCGATGAGTAATTGTCAGTTTTAGTCTTTACTAATTTTGTTTATGCCGTATTTGCTCACTGTACACTCGAGTGTTCCGAAGGGATGGTAAATTTTACGTTTTTTTTGAGGAAAGCAGCTATGGTGAAACTTTTCACAGTTATAGCTTTGCTAGCATGCAAAGCAATGCTGAACATATTCGAGAAAACGGCTTTATCATGCTGAAATGTGTAACGTTGATAGCAGTCGCAAAGCGGATGTTTCATAAAAGGTAAGCCAAGAGATTTGTGGTTGTGTGTCGAAAATGTAATTTATTTTTTATCGGTGAGTTCAATTAAAAAATGGTTATGTTACAAGAAGTAATGCTTAATTTATTCTTGGACGTTTTCGGGCCCGGTGCTCTCGACGCTCTTGTGTAGCCTACGTGCTGTACGTGGTTTGATCACTATGATTTACTGCCAATCTGTTCAAGTGTTCGAATGGTTTCTGCTCTTGTATCGTTTCTGTGCTTTTTGTTAATACTGTACAAGCGAAAAAGCAAGACACATTCAGGAAAGGTGGTTGGTGCCTATACTGTACAGCTTCTCAATGAGACTAATTGTGCTGCCTGCTTCCACACTGTGCAAACACATCGTAAAGATGCAAAAATTAGCAAAAATGACCACGACGTTTTCCGTTTATGCTTGTTTTTGGCACATTCCGGTGATAGCAGAAGACTGAAAAAGCTAAGATTTTCAAGCAAACAGCATTGCATGGAAAAGTGGTTCAGTACAGCAGCGGATATTGTTTTTCCACAAATAAACTAATTTTCAACAACAGCTTGCAACTCCGTAATTCCGAATTGCCTGCTAAATATTTTCCTTCATTTCGATTCATCGAAATATAGACCAAAAAATGAAGATTATGTACCGATCGCCCATGCATTTAGATAGGCAGAACGCTCAACTTGGGACCAAACATGGAGCCCATTGTTGCTTAACAATGGGACTTGTGATCTGCACAACTTGTCATTATAGTAACTTTGTTCGGCAGAGGTGAGCGGATATTGATGTTTTAACTCCTGATCCATATCTGAAAAATTTTTTCATATCCATATTTAATCCTTATCCGATAAATTTCTTAAATTTAGTATCCGATATCCATCTATATCCGAATGCGACACTGGCTAAATACGCAAAGCAGGCAGTGGTTATAGGTCTTCCAGTGGACCTTCATTTTTGAAAACCTATTCATCCGTCCCCTGTAACACGATACTAATCCATTACAAGTGTGCAGTAGACTGCACTACCCTTGGTAGAAACGTAGTAAACCTAAACCTGACCCTTGAACCTACAGTAAGCCCTAAACCTAACACTCAAGCCTAAACCGCAAATCTGACCACAAAAGTTTGGAAACCTTTGAAAAAAGTAAATGAAAGCGTGTGCCATGAAAAGTGCAACCAGTACTACCAAAATGAAAGGTGCCTGATCATGGCCAGAGTCAACGCGAAAACCATTCACACAGTAAAACACGTCTACATGACTACCATGACAGTGCTGCAAATATGATAAACTCAACGTTTTATTTTTACCGTGTCATCGCCAGCGGACCTATGGCCACTTCCAAACAAAACACCCTGTCATTTTGTGACCCAATCCATGAAAATAACATCATATGTTGTGCACTTTTAATCCGAAAAACAGAAAAAGTGTGTATTTTCCAGCCACAAGTAAAGTTCTGCTGTGGTTATCTTTCCATTTGAACTGCTGTGTATCTGGCTTTGTCCATTTATAACACTGGGTTCGTGGCACTAGCAGTTGGTACAATAACCTGGTCGAGTAGGAATTCCTGTTATGCGAGTGGTTGTCGTTTAGGCTCTCAGCATTGTTGTTTCAGCTCAGCTAATAGAGGCGACTATTTTTATGGAAAAAGATTTGATGTAAGCTACATTACTTTTTTAATAAGTTTTGAAAACCAGACACAGGTTTACCATTTGGGTTAAGGTTTTAGGTTATATTGCAAAGACGATATGCTAATCCAAGGATATAGTCCTCGTAATGCGACTAATTCAACCAATCTGGTTCAGCTAACCACAAAAGAGCTCCAGCAATTAATCAATGGGTGAAATAAAGAATATAGATTTTGTAACTCAGAGAGCAAATCACAGTATAAAATATAGTAAAAGTATGTAGCTTACAAAAGCTACAAACTCAAACTGTCTTTTAGCAATGGTTGACTGTATAAAACTTGAGGTGGAATGTTTAAAATTCTAACCAAAAAAATGTAGCTTACGTAGGCTGAAATAGACCAGGTGTGGTCAACAGGTCGATTGCATCAACCGGTTGATTGTCAAGTGTCACTTGGTCAATCGCGCATGATTTTGCATTGAATTGTCAAGATACCTAAAAAGAATATTTTTTCAATCAATATTCCAGGAAGTACATAAAAATATAATCCATCAGTTGGTTGGTCACAAATATTCTTTGGTTCCCCTAGTAATGGCTGACCAAAGGCTAGCTTGACAGATGCCGCAAAGGTAGTTTAATATGTTTTTCTATTATTGCGTGGCAATCCTGATTTAGACACTTAGCATGGCAATCATGATAACAAACACTTAACCTTCTGTCTGTGCATGACTTACTAAGACGATGGTACACTGTATTTGCAGATATGATACTCAAATTAGGCATATTGTATTTGTGACTTTATTACAGACCGGTCGATCACGAGTTGTCAAGAAATTTTCTAGTCGAGCCCAGTCGAAGGCAATTTGGCCACCCATGATATAGACCAGGAGCTCCCAACCTGGGGTGCATGTGCCTCTGGGGGTACATTTGCCTAAGGGGTACATTCAAGGGAAAAATATATTTGTTTTGATATTAGCACAAACAACACACACATGGCACTCAACACAAGAAAGCAGCATACCAGCAATATAAGAGCAGTTTACTACTTCCACTTCGCCGGAAAAAAATTTACGATAAAGTAACACGAATTATCATTCATTCTGATGAGTGCAGCACATAGTGACAAAATCATTTTGATTTTTTGTGAATATAAAAACTATAGCAAAGAAAACAAGACCACGACCACCATAATTTGTGACATCTTGAATCATTCTCAGGGAAATTTTGTTATAGAAATCAAACAAATATCCTGTCCTGATCCAAATTTTTTCAAAAATAAATATCCAAATCCAATCCTGATCCAAAAAAAATCGCAAGTATCCTGCAGGATAACCAATCCTGATCCTGTCCACGCTCACCTCTGGTGTTCGGACTCAAGTTTTTTTCTAGTCCGACTCCAGTCCTGATCCAAGAGGTAGGAATCCTGATCCTGATCCGAATTCTGTTTGCAACACAAATATGAAATCCGAATCCTGAAAAATTCCTGTTAACATAATTGACTAATCAATGTGCAACTATCAAAAATTTTTGTTTCTAAAAGGTCTGTAGTGACTACACTTCCGTCGGTGGACCTTCGTAATCGAAGAGTTATTCATCCGTCACCTGTAACGTGACAGTAGCACACGAAGAGTGTGTAGTAGAGTGCACTACTAGGTTTGGTATTAATGTACTAAACCCTAAACCTAACACCTAAACTTCAACCAAAACTGTAAATCTGAATACAAAGGTTTGGAAACATTTGAAGAAAGTAAAAAGTGGTCCCTTGACAAGTGCAACCATTAGACTGCTACCGAAATGAAAAGCGCCAAGGTGAGAGTCGAAACAAAAACCATTCACACAGAAAACGTAGATGCAATTGCTACACTACCACAACGGTGCTGTTAAAATGACAAAGTCATTCTAACCACATCACTCTCGCGGGACCTATAGCCACTTCCTTTCTGAAAAGCAAAGGTTTGCCAAACACAGACTGGAAAAATATAACCACACATAAACAAAAATGGCACTAAAACTCAGATCCAGAAAATGTAGTCAACCAAGTTCATCCAATGAAAATGAAGCTGAAAGCAATAATATTGCTTTTACCAATTCAACTTCTAATCACAAAAAAACTTCAGCTTGCCATACTCTTGAAAAAACAGTTCAAAGACAGTCCTTAGCAAAGTACTCCCAACCTCTAGTTGCAGAGATTACGCGCTGGGGTTTCTTTGGTACATGCACATTTTTTATTGAATTCAGTATATATTTTAAATGGAGTAGAGAGAAAATTGTTTTCTCCATCTCGCAAACAACATAACAACAAAGAAAGCTTATCCACTGATCACTTTCAACGGCTAAATTTTCAACAATCATTTTTTAAAACCGGTTTTTTAAGGAACTCCTTCTTGCAAAACTTTACAAAAAATAACTTATGCAAGGTCTCGAGACGAAGAGCTCGAGACCGAGACGAGACATGAGACCTTCGAGAACGAGACTCCAAAAAATGGGTCTCGAGACACGTCTCGAGACCGAAACCAAGTTTTGAGACTCCATCACTGAAATCCAGATGGCGCTGTCCGAAATAACCTCATAACGTAAGCTTCCAGACTAGTTATATAGCGACTATGGTTTTAGTGCTTGGCAGAGGTGTAGGCTACAGGATCCGGATTTCAGGACACGAATCCGGCAGGAGTCAGCACATTTTGAACACACCGGATCGGATCAGGACTACGGTTTTATGCAAGTTCCCGGATCAGGAACAGGATTTTCAAATTTCATTTTTTTGGAATTTGACGCTAACCCAATCATAAAAAGAATTTTTGTAAAGGTTTAAAGGATGTGATGTAGTTCACATCAACTGCAAATGTGTGAAAAAAGCGATGTTACACCGGACGTGTCGCGTACTGCAGTCTGCAGAGCACCAGTCCACCAGTATTGCCAACTGGTATGTATATATACCAAATTTGAAAAATTTGGTATATTTTCAAAATGCTTAGTGTATAATGTTTTGATTTGGTATATACGAAAAATTTCGTATATAATTGGTATATTTTTGTCAGAGGGTTTAGCTGAGATTTTATACCAGTTTATTTGGTTTATTACAAAACGAAAACAGAGAAAACGACAGTGGCGTTGAAGCCATATACAAACGTTTAGCGATTTTGCTTAACATGGGTGTAAGCATGCACTTTGCGTAAGCGGAAAGCGAGATTGGAAGAGAGCTTAGATGTTCTGAAAAAACTGAACTTAGCGCTAGGCATGCGCGCTTTTAGACAGACATTGCATTCAAATGTGGGAAAGCTGCGTACGAGAGTGGCAGAAGGTTTAGCAAAGAGTGGCTGATAGAGCTGGAGTGGCTTGCAAAGAAGTATTCAGCTTGTGTTGTGTATCCCTTCTGCTAACTAGGTGCAAAAAGATAATTGCCAGCTATTATAGAACATAATAATATTCTGGATCACAAAAGAAGTGAAAATGCACTGTGTTGGAAGGATGAATAGTGAGTAGTGGTTAATAAATCTGTCACTCTATTCACCGCTAAACTAACAGAGATGATCAGATAGTGTTTTTTTACTATCTGATCCTATCCTGTTTTTGAAAAATGCTATCCGTATCCGATCCGATTCCTGTTTTGGTTGAAATCATACTATCCTATCCAAAAACTATCTGAAAGTGCATTATGATGCACAACATACATTTTTGTGCTTTGACTATTTTGCCTCATGAGGCAAAATAACTGCTGGAGTTATTTTGTGTTCAGCTGAACACGATTGGTTCAATTTGTCACATGACAAGTTTGGAACGCATGTCCTGCTGAGTTGAACATGACATCTGTAACAGTTCAGTCCCATGCACGGATGATGGTTGTCATGGTTTCAGGGCTGGCAAACAGTTAACAGCTTCTTGTTTGCATTAAGTGAACTGTAGGCTAAACCCTAACTCTAAACACTGAACCCCTCAACTTTAAAGTTGGCCCTACACCTTGACCATAAGTCCTGATTCTAAACCCTAATCATAAACTATTAAATCCCAACCAATTGTCTCTGCATACTGTGCTTGTCACATAACCAGGGATGTAGTGGGGTGGAAACGTGTAGGAACGATGTTCCCATACATTATTTGGTGTGGGAACGCGTTCCCATATCTTTTTTCACTAGTAACGGTACTTGAAGATGTGGAATCTAAACGGTTACATTAAAATATGACTGCGATCTCACGAATGTGCTAGTGACACGAAGAATCGCACTGCTAGTCAAAAGTCTATAGTGAAACAAGAAGATTCAGTGCAGAAGTTATTGCAGGCAAATGCTCACTTTATTCGAATTGTTTGGTGTAGCCTTCCTCTTTACTTGGTGGAGGAACGGGGTTCCCACACCTCTTTTATTAGCACTACACTCCAGCACATGACCACTTCAACCAATTGTGTTCAAATGAAGGAAGAGGGAAATTTATATCTGCTGACTCCAAGATTGAGTGCAGGTTGGCTTTTGTGTATTCTAGATTGTGATTAAATAATAACAAAAACTTGAATTTGTCCACTGGGCATGTCACTGAGGCACAGACATAAATTAATTTACTGCAAATAAACCTCGCCTGTTTTTGCTTGTTCAAGTGAAGATTTGTTGGTCATGTCAAGTGATCAACTGTACGGCATTTTAGCAAGTAATAATACTGTATGTAAATTCCACAAAATGTGTCTTATGATTGTCCCCTGACTGAGTTAACTTAAAGCTGCAAACAATGTTTGGTGTTTCTGCATCCATTGATGGAGCTTCGAGACTTGGTCTCGGTCTCGAGACGTGTCTCGAGACCCGTTTTTCGGTGTCTCGGTCTCAAAGGTCTCAGGTCTTGTCTCAGTCTCGGTCTCGAAGGATTTCGGTCTCAGTTTCGAGCTCTTCGTCTCGAGACTTTGCATAGGTTATTTTTTATGAAGCTTTGCAAGGAGTTCCTTAAAAAGAAGGTTTTAAAAATCATTGTTCAAAATTTAGCCGTTCTATGAGGTCATTGGGTAAGCTTTCGTTGTTGTTATGTTGTTTGCGAGATGGAGAAAACAATTTGCCCTCTACCCCATTTAAAATTTATACTGAATTCAATAAAAAATGTGCATGTACCAATGACACCGCAGCGCGTAATCTCTGCAACTAGAGGTTGGGAGTAGTTTGCTAAGGACTATCTTTGAACTGTTTTTTCCAAGAGTTTTGTTATGAAACCCATAGGCTTATTCAAAAGAGGTGGGAGAGTGCCAAAAAGTTTCTTTTTTGAGAAGAAAAATAAAACCATGTCTTTTTTTCGAAGTGCTTTTCAAAGCACTCTGTTAAAACACGCTGGTGAATTTTTTTGTTCTGCGTAATGCAGACTTTTTAAGTTCAAAAATGCCTCGTAACTCTCTTGAGGAAAAGTTTTGCTCATAAGTTTTATACAGAGAGCAAATAATGTGTCATGGCTGATCAGTTACTTTGACGTACTGCTATAGGCTTTGGATAGGCAAATGTTACCCCTTTGGATAGGCAAAGGTTCCCCTGGGGGTACATGTACCCCAGGTTGGGAACCCCTGCTCTAAACACTGCCAACATTTTCAAATGTCTATGCTTTTCTTCATGGAATTTGTTAATAAGGCCACAGGTTTGAGGTTGTAAATTCCTAAGAGGAAAGTTAAAATGAACGTTTGCAGTTTTGGCCGTTTGCACAAATTTCGGATGATTTTTACTATCTTGATATTTGGCAATGTGCCCGATATTTTGTTGCAGCATTATTCAAGAAGTGAGCTTTAATAACCATCAGAGAAATGTGATGTCTCGAGTTTCGGTCTCGGTCTCGAACTTCAAGGTCTCGGTCTCGGCTTTTATGACAAAGTTTCGGTCTCGTCTCCAAATTTGAGCCAGGTCTCAGTCTCGGTCTCGGAGGTTGCGGTCTCGACTACATCACTGTCTGCATCTCTGTTGAAACGCGTTGCATTCTTTCCTCCAAATGTATTTCTAATGTCTGCATTTTGATCTTTCAAACTGCTAGTGCTTGTTTTGCAGGATATTGCATGTGGTACAAAGTTATTATATATATATAAATGGCAGTTATATAAATACACAGAAGTTACTTATTGGATTTAATCAGCTAGCAAGGCATGTAAAAATATTCAGTGATGGAGAGTTGAGTATTTTGATAATGGAATTTGAAAACAAGCATGCTGTAGAGTTGACCTAAAACTGATCACTCAGTTTGTTGTTGGCATAAGTGTATAGCATGGACCTGCTGTTTCAAACAAATTGCTAAGCTGTTTTTTTTCGGTAATTTTTCAGTCATGGACGGAAACGGTTTTGAAATGACCAAACAGTTAAGTAGTCATTTTGGTCAGAATGTCTGAAAATATAGGCCAAAAAACACTGTTACGGCAAGTTTTAACACAGCCCTGTGACAAATGACCAAAATGACTCAGCTTAAAATGACCAAAATGTTTCAGTGAAAACAAACCAGCTGGTAAGCCTTAGATTGATATGTAGATGAACACTGCAAATATTACAATGTAAAGAAACATTACTTAAGTCATCAGTCAATGGAAAATATAAACCTCACTTCTACAAGATTAATTGGTTAGCTGGTGTTGCCAACAGGCATGAAATTATATTACTAATTTTTGGAGTTAAACTGATTCAGTTTAATGTTTATTTGAGCTTAAAGAAACGCATGGATGTCACAATGCTGGTATAGTGGATTTACCTTTCGCATTACGAATTGCCGTTTCCTACTCGCGATTGTATTCCGTACGTGAGGTCTGGTTCGAATCAACTTGTCATTCGCGTCAAGGGCATTCGTGTGTGCGCGCTCAACTGCGTTCACGCAGTAACCTTGTTTCACATCGCATTCGAAGTTTTGTCCATGGGCATGGACACCACGTTTCAGGGAATCGAGTTGTTCGTTCCTGCTTCGCATGCAGTACAGGTTGGCTGTTTCTTATGGGGCGCCGTTCGTAAAAAATTATATCGGAGAGATTTAGCACAAAAACTGCTATCTCTGTGCCTATTTAGCTATCTCTGCGCGCATTTAGCTATCTCTGCGCGGATTTGGCTGTATCTGCGCCGAGATAGCTATCTCTACCCGCATTTAGCTATCTCTGCACAGAGATAGCTATCTCTGTGCACATTTAGCAATCTCTTTGCAGAGATAGCTATTTCTGCGTGCATTTAGCTATCTCTGCGCATATTTAGCTATCTCTGCGCGCATTTAGCTATATCTGGGCAGATATAGCTATCTCTACATGTATTTAACTATCTCTGTGTATTTAGCTAAATCTGCATGCTGCTTATTTAGCTAAATCTGCATTTAGCTAAATCTGCATATATAGTGCTGAAGCGTCTAGGAGGAAAGCATGGTATCCTGTCTGAAGAAAAAATTGGTGTTCTGTTTCAGTAATCTAGACAAAAGCTAGGCTACTCCAAGGCAAGTATTTGAAGCTTAACGTCTTCATCAATGATTTACCTTTCCAGCAAAACAAAGATCGATCGTGCCACTGCCAAGTAATCAGATGAAGATCCAGTTTTTCACAAGCACTATTGCAAGAACGCTTTTCAAATGGTGGGTTTGGTCCAAGATAGAGGCTGGGAAAAATAAACAATTTTTGAAACCAATCTCTTCAGTGAAAACAAACTTTTCATTTGCTGGCTTGATGATTCTGGTCACATGCCTGCACACCCCTGGGTAAAATGTGTGCAGGTAGGCTACTACAGCCTATGCTGTTTCAAATCTCCAACTCGTACAGTAATTTGTGATGTGTTCGACTAACTTCAGAACAACGAGATACCACAGTTTGCAAACTTCACACTGTAGAGCAGGAATCGTAGTTAGGTTATAGCCTACATTGTGCTAAATCTCCAATCCGTCGTACAATTTTTGTGGCAAGATAGTTAAACTTCAGAGCGCCGAGTAATGTAGCAGGCACATTGCCTACTACAACTAAAGTATTGAACAAAAAAACAATTCACAAAGAAGATAAAAAGTACACAACAATAGACTAACGGAATCCAACATCAGAAGACTGGAACAATTACTGAACAAACCGGAAATTGGCCAGGTGCGGAGTGTGCGTTGACAACATCTGAAAGCAATATTGCGAGCACACATTAAGCGCACCTTCTCTCACACTTCCTGTCACAATCTAGTCAGGCCAAAAGCTAGACAAACAATGGCTGCATTGCTAAGCAAAATGACGTCGAGCCACGCCCCAATACGGCGAAAAGTTGGAGAAACAATGGCGACATCGCTACGCAATATAACGCAAAACCTATCAAGAGATACCACTCAGATTAATGAGGTTTATGAACCTTATGGGACTTACCACCGGAAACAGAGTCCCTATAAATAGGCCGATTTTAGCAATAAAATTTCAGATTGGACAACTTCGCTTCTGGCTTACTGTTCTAATCCCTTCTGAAGTTTAAACCCTTAAGGTTTTTCTTTGGAAGTAAAACCAACTCTGCCCCCATGCAGCCCACTTGGAAGGTTAAGTTATGGAGCTCTAGCAGTGCGTCATGCCACTATCTCCACAATCAAGAGTTTTTGACTGGGTAAGTCCTTGAGACAGGCTTATTCCGGACAACACAAAATGGCTTGTCCGGGTTGAGCTATGACACTCAGGGCCGTAAAAGTAGAAACTCCAAAAACATTGTTTCTACCAGTCTTCAAAACCGTATGAGTCAACATACAAAACCCACTTTGTTGACATTAAACCTTAAAACGCGTTCTCACATGAACGATCTAGAAAAACGTGACCGTTGCATAGGAAACTGGCTAATTATGTAATTAATGATCAAACTCTCGTTGAAAGACTGTTACACGATCAGACTTATTCAAAAGGCTGATCTGAACATTAACAATCTGCATTTGTAAGCAGTACGTCTTGAATTACGTTGTAAAATGTAGGATACCTTTAGCATATAGGACAGATTTGCTGAATGCAGAAGTTGTTGCATTAGATGTTCTTGACTATGAATTTAATTCGAGAGAATTCCTTTATGGATCATTTATCTTATATTGGTGAATACCTATTGTTGCTTTAATTTATGTATCAACTCAAATAAACAATAGTCAATAAAGACAAAACCAATTGTGTTTACTGTTGTTAGAATATTTAAAGAGGTATCAGAAGTAGGTCAGACGGTTAAAGCAAGTCATATGACTTGTGACAACTGTTTGGAATATGGGAATAAAGCGAACCTATCCGTAGGAAAAGAATCCAATCCAAAAACGACATTTTTAGTTTAACATAACCCGAAACCATCACTTACAGTAACCATGGCTTACAAGCTTTGCATTTCAGTGCAGGAATGCTATTTAAGTGAAATGTATATGTTCTGCACGCATTGCTCCTCATCTTTGCAGTTTGAGTTTCTTTAAATCTCACACCTGAACTACGCATTTCAGTGCAGGAATGCTGTTTATTTTAAGTATTAGCAACTACTGCAGCTTATTAAGTATAACAACGTATGCATCCTTCGTTTCTTTGATTCTCAAAGCAGTAGGGTTCATTGTGATAATGCTGCTAAAGTGATGAGGTGGTTTTCGACGTTATTTTCGGGTAATATGGCCTAACCGAGCAGTTCATTCGCTGCGCTTTTTCTATGACAACGTTTTCTCTTTGCAATACAGTGCTTGTCTCCAAGCGGGCCCTTCGCTTTCAACGCGCTCTTTCTGTGAGAGCATTCTCTTTGTGCACCTGAAGGTGCTGCGAGGTGGTGAGCTGCGCCTGGTGAGAACAGTTGGAATGGTCGGATTTAACAATTGACAAGACCCTCTTTGAAAATTTGTGCAAAAAATGGCACTAGCACAGAGAGCACCATCACAAGTTTCTTGTAGTCCTTCGTCTGCACAAACCAATATTATAATAAAACAGTATAATTTAGACCTGAAACCACCTTGCTTTATACGACGCCAGGGAATGCATGCCTTGCAGTAGCCTAGCTTTTGTGTAGATTACTGAAAGAGAATACCAATTTTTCTTCAGACAGGATACCATGCTTTCCTCCTACACGCTTCAGCACTATATATGCATGCAGACTTAGCTAAATACGCACAGAGATAGCTACCTCTGTACAGAGATAGCTAAATGCACGCAGAGATAGCTACCTCTGCACAGAGATAGCTAAATGCACACAGAGATAGCTAAATGCGTGCAGAGATAGCTAAATGTGCACAGAGATAGCTAAATATGCACAGAGATAGCTAATGCATGCAGAGATAGGTATCTCTGCACAGATATAGCTAAATGCACGCAGAGATAGCTAAATGTGCACAGAGATAGCTATCTCTGCACAGATATAGCTTAATGCGTGCAGAGATAGCTAAATGCACGCAGAAATAGCTGAATATGCGCAGAGATAGCAGTTTTTGTGCTAAATCTGTCAGATATAATTTTTTTACGAACGACGCCCCATAGTTTCTGCTGTCGTCACATCGTGGAGCTATTTCTGCTGCTGCTAATCAGAAGCCCTTTTGTAAATAAAGATTTTGCACCAGGAAATCTGTGAAACGAACTATCAAGTGGTGATAGCCAAAGGCCTTACTTCGGCTTGGCAACTTAAACTGTCAGGCAGTTTTCGTCGGGAGTTAGAACAGTACTCACACAACGACTAGGCTGCCTCGTTGGTAGCGTTTGGGGAAACCAGCATCTCTGAATGGAATGACAGCATTCCTCGCAAGCAACCTCTACGCTGGGCAACACCCCAAACCTCTATCTTGGTTCCGACACAGGAAAACGCTATACTGGTTTAGATGATATTTATCCTATAGAGTAAATGTATTATGACTTGTCGTTATGCTTATGTTTTCAATTAAGCTTTCAGAGGCAGTAAAACATTTTTTTTCATCACTGTATGACCTTATGAAGCAGAAAAATGGTCAAATCGTTCCAAAAATTTGTAAGCTGTGTAACTAGAACAAAAGTTGAATTTGCAGGCTTGAATAACAAGCAGATAATATAAATTCATCCTTGATAAATTATCATGTTTGTGTTGAATAGTACCATTTCCTTGCTTTCATTCTCACTGCATTTTTCAAATGCATCGGATGGAAATATTTGTCAGATAACATTTAAAATGTAGATCTGCTCGGGAAAGTGCAAACTTGTTTGTACAAAACTAAGCAAGTGGCTCGTGATGGTTTTAATCAATAACGAATTATCTTCATATGGAAAATAGCAGTAAACTAGAATGTATTTTCTTAAAGAATAGTGAAGCCTTGAGCACAAATCCCTCAGCTCAACTGTTGTAACCTCTCCGCTAGCGTTGCGCTCAATGCGTGGTTCACTACGAACGGAATGTGAGCGAAGAACAACACCATATACAGTAGATGTGGCGCGAAAATGCAATAATAGAGAGATCTTGTCTGGTGAACTCTATTGTTGCTTGCTGCCACAGTGCAAAGTTTTGAGCACATGCCGCTCGGGCTTCCCGATCGCAACGCAACCATTGTTTTTTCTGCTAATGTCCATGCTGTGATAGATTACAACATACAGCATCATTGTAGTTATTAAAACGCATCTAAAATTTTGTAATAAAAAGATATTGTGTTATTTAACACAATGTTGCATTCAGTGGTGAAAGTAGAATAATTTTCTTACCGGAACGATCTAGTATTTGTCAATACCCTCCCAAAATTTCAGCCATAAATGTAAATAAGCAATCAAGAGCAGGTGTACTTTTAGCCCACCCTGTATCGTACATTTTAAAAATACAAAAAACGTACCGTACATTCTGAAAACCACCATCTCAAAATCAACCAAAAAGCGTTAGGCTATAGGCTAC
>JGI24158J21664_10005296_pt1 | contig 16840 bp, 14 predicted proteins | sample Ectturendosymbi3_FD_21664 | JGI IMG/M metagenome (IMG submission 21664)
CGCGGCTTACAATCGAATAATTATGGTATATTGAAAAAGTAGTTTCTCGATTGCTTGCCTCCATAGCAATTACTTCAAATGGCATTATAAGTCGAACAACTCGTTTCTGCCAGAGGCCACTGACAAATGGTCCAAGTAGGAATATTAGTATCGACAACATAGGTAACGAATGCTTTTCGCTTTTCAGTATTTCTTTTCAGCCAGCTTGTTGGTACATCTTGAATCGATTTGTTTTTGCGTACCCTGTCCCTGCAATGCTTTCAACTTCTTTACAATGACAGCAAATAGAGTTCGTAACAATAGTTCAGGTAGATGTTACTATATTCATGGCAGCTTGCTGAGCAAATAGTTATTCATTCAGTCAGTGAAAGCTAGTCTATGTACGAAGCGTGATAGTGCCTCTAAGCTACAATTCCTAAACCAACTACCATATTTGCTCCAGAATCACGCAATACTAAAAATTATCATTGGACAAATCAATTTCAAGAACGTTGTTTAATTCCTTACTAATTCGTATATTCTTATAGAGAACCTTCAACGGGAACAACTCGCTTTCATGTTGAAATTCATCTGTTAATCAGTGGCTTGCTGCACTAAAAATAGAGGATTGTTAGCAGTGTTGCCAGATGGTTGTCACCTAAACCTGCTAAATCGTGTCACGAAAAACTGCTAGATCCTGCTAAAAACCATGTCACAAATCTTCAGCTAAAATCTGATAAAAATAGTTAAATTCTGCTGAAAAAAAACTGCTATTTTAAGGTGTTTAAAATAAACTTGTAAAGCTCTATCAATATTTCGTCTTGTACTCACTATCAATGAACCAGACGTTAGGCCTGCGACTTCCTGGCGTAAGTTTACCACCAGGAAAAATGATGTGTCGTGGGATAAAAACATTCTGCCAGTGTAGTCTTTTAAACCCAATGCGCTCACTAAGCACAGAAGCAAATCATTTAGGCTTCACCAAGCCATCCAGTTGCTTGTTATTATGGTGCAATTACCTTCTTGAAGCAGCTTAGCTGCGTCGTAATAACAACTCCAACGGTAATAGCAATGGTATGCATCCAAATGATTAAAGGCAGCTAGTTGTGTCTGGTGATCTTTGTGTTGCCCAATATAAGGGGTCAGAAAGAAGGTAAATAATTTTTTGACGAAAAAGGTGTAAAAGTTTTCATCTCTAAAAATTGTTGGAACAAATCTTTGATCAGGAACTTGTTGCCTGCTAAACGGTTGGTAAAATCCTGCTAAAAAATCAGCTAGCTGCTAGATTGAAAAATTTCCAGCTAACAGTGAGAAAACCGGCTAGATGTAGCAGCAAAACAGCTCAAATAGCAACACTGATTGTTAGTAGTGGCTGTCCAAATGTCAGCGGCTAATGAAATAATGTTACTACTACGGACAGATTTTTGTAAATTTCCTTACAGTTTTTGGTTATATGTCATGAAGTTTGTTCTCAGTAAAATGTTTTCGGCTAAGAAACTTGTAGTTTGCAGAAATCTTCATGATCAGCCTTTGAAATCCCAAATCAGAGACAATGGAATATGGTTGCAAGACTAACAGTCATTCATGAAATCAGATAATTTATATGTATCTTTAGACCGCTGATCATTAATATCCCATAATTTTTGTTTGCGTTATTTCAAGTAGAGTAGTTTGTATTTGAAGAGGATATTGCAATTTTTTCGGTCCTTATGAACATCCAGCTTATTTTTTTTCAGTTTTTTTCTTCACCTTTACCATTTTGTTTAGTCAATTCGGCAGGATAGAATTTTTAACGTGATGCATGATATTGGGTGTGAAAGTTTAACTGTTTTCCCACCTGCATTGCACACAGTGCACTTTCAGACACTAACATCAATTTTGTTAACTTTGAAAAATTGCCATACAATTCGTTTTAGAAACATAAGGTATTTGTGCGCTTAATACTTCGCCCTGTTTTGTTTACGAATTAATTGCTTACTCTGAAAATATAATACTGTGATAAACCTTTGCTTACAGAAGAAAATGACATCTTTTTGATGTGAAGCACATCCAAACAGTCATCTGACATACGAAATGGATAATAATATTATATTGCATTAACACATGCGTTATCAAATCAGTATGCCACTGTACATAGTACATTGCAAATAATCAGCCTAGTTGCTTATCGGTGCACCCCTAATTTTTGCTAATCCCACCTTTGTGGTATTTGCGTGCAATAGATTTTGTATGTGTAAGCTTCGAAGTCTTATGAAGAGCACATATATTTGGAAACATTCTGGAAAAGTTTTTTTTTAAGTAAACGACTGCATTTGCTTTTCAGTGTTCAAAACATATTTCCCACTCCTGAAACAATACCAGTAACAGACACAAGAATGGTTAAACTCCTTTCATTTGCCAAAAAAGTAGAAGGAACAATGTATGAACAGGCCAATTCCAGGGTAAGTTGTTATAGGTTTCTGGTGAAATAAAATCGGAATTTCGCAGCAGCAACTTGTTAAGTGATTCTATCAACTTTACCGCACATTTTTCTTTAATGTATGTTTGTTGCAATTCTGTAACTCCTCTTGGTGAAATTGTTGATATGTGTTTTTAAACCGCAACAAGGACTTCGTAACTTAAGAATGTTTATAGAATTAGATTGCTTATACACTTTGTCAGTCGTTGTCATGACAAATCTGTTAGTTTCCTGGATGATGTCACAAACCTAGCCGGCAATTTGCCTCTCCTACTTCGCCGTTGGAGTTGGTCTGACGTTCTTCTATTAACTTGACGACGGGTGTAGGTTTTGTAGGAGATCTGTTAATAGAGTTTACCCCGGACCTCAACAGAATGTCTAGTCAACGCCATTCGGGACCCAAATCAGTTTGTTTCACCGGCCCAAACAGTATTGTGAAATTGCGGTCGAACTTCCAAAACTCAAGAGTCATTTGAACCCATTCCCCACGGACGAAGACACCGTAGACCGCAAAATATTTTTGACATGTAGAATGAAGTCAACACTGAATATATGGTACTGTTTTTTTTCTTCCTGTGGGATGGTAGTACCGCATTCAGAGTTGTTGTACAAGATCCAGTGTTTTTCACATTTCAAAGTATGTTAAAAAACTATCGAATCGAGGTAAAAATAAATTGAGATTCGCAACTACTTTTGCTTACCCTAACTCGCGGCAGAGCGATAAAAACCGCTTTCGGCCTCGTGACCACGGGCTGCCGGTCCATGCCTTGGTCAGCCTATCTACTACTTTTCTTGACAACGAAGTTTTTGCCAGTGCGTTACAATAATCAGTGCATTGACCTGTGAATTTCGATTTTTCAATTGCATTTTACTAAAAATTAGGTGAATCGTATTTACTTTGCCATAATTTTTTACTCAAGCTTCACAATCTTCCCTGTCGTTGATAGTTGGCGTCATTTACAACCAAACCAGAATTGAACTCATTTTGTTCATGGTGTTGCGTTTTGTTGTTCCTTGTCTTTTGTAGATAAAAACGAAAATACGCTGAAAGTTTGACGGAGGGATGCTATATAGTTGGTTCAAAATATTTTCATGGGCACGCAGGTCTCGACATTCTTCTTTTGGAATGCAGATCTTGGTGTTCAGTGATCTAAACTTTTCTAAAGGCCTATGCCAGTAGGAGGAAAACTTGGACATTTTGCACCATCGAATGACAAATGCTATGTTAAAATCTGTGCTGGTCAAATTATCGGTTCTTTTCTGTACTTCGTGTTTGTGGTATCGTAAACGCTATCGCGCAAAGATTATACCAACACGCAATCAGTGTTGCGACAGTGCCGACAAGAGTATTCTTCTACCAAGTCTCGCAAAAGCGGCTGACGCTATTAAAACTACACTCATTTTTGGCCGCAAAGTCAGTAAGTCTGCCCATTACCGCTTTAGTTCAAAGAGCTCTTTGTTTTCAGTACTGTTTTCATTCCTTTGAGGATGGAAAGTTGTAAACGTTATAAAAACTTAGATGGGTTGACATCATTTGGTCAAGCTCCCTTCCACCAAGTCTCACCTGTTTCTTTGTGTAGGGCTCATTAATTTGGGCCTTTCAGCTTCCATCTTTAGTTGAATGAATAACCGAATGTTGCCTGGTTGTTGAATACAGAAAACTGAACCTGGTTTTATGCAAGTAATTCGATTCTAGATAATATTAAGCAAATTAAAATGCACCAAGAGAACTGATACAACCTCTAGCCAGTACTTCCGTTGTTGCGATATATAGGGGTGTACTGCACAGTGAAAGTTTGATTTCCAAAATAATTAATCAAATAAGTTTACTGCATGCTTTAAAACAACTGCATGTTTCAAAAAGTACATACATTTCTGGAACACTGTTTGTTCTTGTCTTATACAAACTTGTTAAAAACTCCACGCCGAATCCAAGAGCTTCAAAATTTTGCTTGAAGTCTTGATCCAGCAGGTGTTACAAGCTGATGTCGTAACCGTCTGCAGCAATTATTGAAATGAAATTTGTAATAGTGAGTAAAGTGCCAACTGACACGAGGTTTACTGAAATTGCTTTAAGCTGCTCATCTAGTGTTCAGACTGCGCTTAACTATGTCGGTGCTAAATGCTGGTTATGATCTTGTAGGAAGAATACTACCACCTGCTTGCTGAGAAGATCTACAAAATACAGAAGGAGCTTGAAGAAAAACGACAGAAGAAAACTACTCATACGTTACCTCAAGGACAGACGACAATGTGTTAGTCCTTAAACTTGTACCTGTTCGCTGGTTGCTTGTATTAATATGATGTGGCATTTATAAGGCTTCATTGACATTACCGTATTGTTAATAGCGTAACACGAAGTAGTGTTGTCCATCTTGCCTTCTGATAAAATATTTGACAGTATGCGCGTTGATCGCAGTGCATGGTTTTAGTATGTTGCATTTTACGAACAGATTGTCACGTGATATCGATTTCGTTACGATGCAACATTTTAAAACTGGTCTTATTGTTTGATAAGTTGGTCGTTGCGTGACATCCTACTTCTATTTTGACAAACAATCGTAAAATGTGCATTACTTGCCAGCTCGCACAATTAGATGCTTTTTTCAAAATACTGTAGTTTCCTGTGAGTACCACCTTCTGGTAGATTTTTTTCAATTACTGATCATTTTCCCATTATTGTGTATAATGACGCATTCCAAAAAATCACGCCATTGATTTTTTTAATCGAAAAGTGCACAACACCATTGCTAAACTTCTGGTAGTTTACTTTAAGAGCGTAAATGTTTCTTGTTCGTTTCATTTTGATATTAAATTGCCACTTATTTTTTAACGACATTTTTTCGTTCGAATAAACCATAGGAAACGCTAAGTAGCTTCGTTAATTATCGTCAGCAGCGAAATAAGAACGCTTTGGTTACACTTGTACGTTCGTAAGTTGGATGATAGGGACTGCTGTTTATTCTACGGTCCGTCAAAGATCTATGCTTTATAAAAAAGAAGAGTCACCCAGCAGCTTTCATCAGGCAACAAATGTTGTTTCCAGTATTGTGACTCGATCATTATAGTCAGCTTTGCCGGGATAGCCTGTTTATTAGTACCGACAGTCGAAAACTTTTTTTTTTAATAGTTAAAATGTGTGTTGATATGCAGTGTTCTGTTTTAGCGCGCAAATCGATTGAAACCAGTTGAGGTATGTGAATGTAGGAAGTAAGTTGCAGATGTGAGTATGCTTATTCCTTCGATCTGATTAGTGATAGTTTCATTGGATTTTCATAAGATTTTCTGACATTAAGAACCTGTGTCAAGAATCATGTTCGTGATATGATCCACGTAATGTGCATTAATGTACGTACAGTTCACGAACGCGTTGACCATTCACAGCTGTAAATGGTCCAGTGATGGTGCCAGTTGCCAGTCAGCAACAGCAACTCCGGTTTTCCAACCCCTCTATGCTCAGTCAGCCGAGAATGTCTGCGCCTGTGCTCAGCTCAGGAGGCGGCAATTTGGATCCGGCAATGCAGAATTCCAGCGGCCAGGTTTATGTGCGCAATGGCATGCCTGGTTCTGATAATGCTCTGTCAGGAACTATACACAAGGTATGTCGTTGTTTTTGTGCTCAAGAATAGATTCGCTTGAATAAAAAGTGGCGTTTTTGCTTGAGGAAAAAACACGCTCTGAATGTTGCATGAATTCTGTGTTGACTCCATGTATACAGCATGCATGTATTTTTGGAAGAAGCTCTTCGCAAAAGGGTTCATGTTGTGCTGAAGCCGAAGTGCAATTCAATAGCAGAACTTCTCCCTAACAGATTTAGTGCCAGTAGTGAGTGATACTTGGTTGGGTCTCTTTTTTTCTGCTTTCTCATTCCTTGGGCTGACAGGATTTTAAAGCCTATTATCGAAAGATTTTTTACGTGTGAACGGCAGCAAGATATGTCCAGATTGGCTTTTTTGTTGCACGTGCGACTCCAGGTGAACTAGTGATGAAAGATATGAAGTTTTGTGTGTCAAATATTTTTATTTTTTTATCAAAAGCTTCCAGTTGAACAGTAGTTCTGTAATTGAATACTTATACAGGGTTCCCACGCAGTATTGAGAGGATTGCATTGTGAAATCGGTTTTCAAGACCTTGAAAAAGTATTGAATTTGGCCAAGATGTACATAGAGTATTGCCCAAAGTATGGAAATTCTATATTCAACCGTTTGTTTTTTCAAATTTTGTTCTTTACCGCTGATAACAGTTCTGCAGATGTTTTTAGTATTGTGGTCCATTAATAACATTTTCGAAAAAGGAAGCTAAACGATGGTATTAAAGTCCTTAAAACTAGTATTGGAAGTCATTGAAAAAGTATGGAAAATGGTCTTCGAAATTGTGTGGGAACCCTGCTTATAACTGGAATGAAGGGAATACAATGTTCCAGTTACATGTTAACGGATCGTGTGTTAAATGAAGAACGTTACACTAGCCCCGTAATTTATTCGCAAACGCGATTTACTCTTTATTCTCAAACGCTGTTCTTATCCGCCAAATTATGCAAATAAACATCGGTTTCTAACTAAGTGGTGCAATGGGTTGAGCACACGCCACTGTAACTGGTAGGCCGGATTCAATTCCAGTCGAGTCCGAAGACTTGAAAAACCGTTACTTGCGGCTTGTCCAGCCTCGTGCTTGCTGTTAGTGGATGGGTGCAGGGAAAGCTTCACGCGCGGTGCTGCCAATGACTCGCCACCAATACAGCACTCTCTACGAAGCAAGCGCAGGTGGGCGTCCACAGACCACTTGTGACATTCCAAAGCGAGTATAATAAATAACCAGAGTTTTTTTAAGGAAAGTGTTAGGTACCGGTATAGACCTGTAGGGACCCGATTTCTCGGATTCTAGGGACCCGATTTTCTATGATACTAGGGACTCCGATCGGGTCCCTAAAACACCTTGGAATAACCAACTGTTAACTGTTTAGTTTACTGCGCTTTTTCCTGGTTTTGGGTTACGACTGCTTAGCGAATTTAAGGAATTTGCTCTTTTTCTGACGGGAAGCTTAGTAAAAACTGTTGATACATCGCCATCAGCTTTTACCGTTTGATTGCACTTCATCATATTTCAGTTTCATCTTGCTAAAGAAGAGATCAAATCTCAGCAAAGTACGTTGCCGACGAATGAACTTCCTAACTCCATGACTCAGCAGGTTGGTGTTCGCTGTTTCGTTGCATATCGCTGGCAGAATGTTGCTTTGGGCCATCAGCATTTATGCTGCAATGGCTAAACATTCATATTTATTTGCTTCACTGTCTGTTTTTTTTTCAGACTATCTACCAGGGTCAACAACAAGTTTTCTCCAACCAGCAACAAGGTGCTGTTGCAGGGACTGTCCCAATGAATCATGCAAACAATCTTGTCTTCTCCGGTAACGACACGTCTACTATGCCCATGGCATCTGAAGAAAAAATAACTTCTGGCTCGTTACCTCAGCTGAACCAACACGGCAATATGGCTCCATCTCTTCTGCAGCAACAGTTGCTCAGTAACAATTCAAAATCGCAGCAACAAACGGATGCCTTCGTGCAGCAAACCCAGAGCTCAAGTGCCTCGCGTGAAAATTTCATCAACTCGTTTGTTTCCAATGTCACCACTAGTCAAGTTCCTGCTAGCTATTTGCATTCGTCGGCAACTCCCATAGGCAAAGGTTTATCTGACGCCATCCATTCCACGTCATCCGCAATCACCACCACTGCAGCATCCTCCGTTGCAACTACGTCTTTCATGACGACCAAAGCGAGTATGGTTTCTGGTACTCCCTTCGTATCCGTGTCGTCAGGGGCGACCATGTCTCCGAGGCAAAACTTCCGTAACAGAAGACCATCCAGCGAAGCGCTTCCAACAGCGGCTTCGAACTTGCTGGTACGTTTAGGTATTGCGCGGAGCTGCGTTGTGTTTACTACGTAGTTCGTTTGTTTTCTTACTCTCGAATGACTATGTAGCCTTTGTTGGTTGTTGAAGTTCATGGCACGTTTCTCGATAAGCGTGCCGTCAATTATCTCTGCAGGTCAGTGCCTTTTTGCAGTGGCAGCAGTATATTGCAAACTTTGAATTACCTGCGTGAATTGCGTGAAACACATTAAGAGTATCGCGTTAAATACGACTCTCCAAAGTTAAGCACAAAGTCTTGATAATATATTTTCCCGCATTGTCCGTCAGTTGTTTTCAACAGAATTTTTGCGCTTAGGTCAAAACGGAGTCTGTAGACAATTCATCGGCATCGTTCCCGGGATCTCCAGCAAGACAAAGCTCATCAAGCCTAACGCAATCAATAAAAGTAAGGTTATTGCTTTGATTATTATGGCCTCGTAGCATTTCACGTTCTGTCTGTTGTTTAACCCTCCATAGTCTACGTATGATGTAATGCAATTCACCAAGTCCAGGCGCTGTTATTTTCACTGCATTTTCTGCGATGCTTAGATGGAGACTGACCCGTCCGGTGACAACGATGGTAACAGAGTACCTGCACGGTCTTCACCCAATATGTCTTTGGTGAAAACTGAAGCATCTTCAAACCAGTTTCCTTCTAAAACAACCGCTGCTATTCCTTCCAAGCCCTGCCGGCCCAAAGGTACTTGCAGAATGTTTGTATTAAAACTTGCGACCAAGCTGTTGAAAGTTGTGGGTGCGACACGAAAGCGTGCGTCAACGTGTGCTCACCCTGCAGTGTTCCCCTGTATTTCGTTGTTCTGCTTATTTGCCACAACCAACGAAGTTTTCAATGACACGCCACTGCAATCCTTAAGTAGGAGTATAAATATTTAGAAGGTATTTATTTTTCCGAATTCCGTGGAGGTGGTCTTGTGTAATAAACATATGGTGTAGGGTTCCAGCCTTCCGCTGGTAGACTAATTTCGAATTCTCGGAAAAATGTTTGTTCTTCGTGAATTAAGTAATGCGTACGGTTTTGTCACATGCCTGTCAACATTCCCTCAACACAAAAACCCGAATGTCCTCGTCGGAGAGGCCGTTTGTGGTACTTTAGCAGTGCATAGCGAATACAGTACGGTAGAAGTGTTTGTCCAAGACATGCCCGGGAAAAAAGAACATGATCTGCCTGGTTTTAAGTTGCCGTGGTTGAATGTCGTAAAACTTGGGAATACTTGGTCTGAAATGAGTTCTAAGCTGAGTCTCTCTGTCAATGACGTTGGCCTACCAAACCTGGATTCAAAATAAATGATTATCGACATATTGTGGACCTACTTTGCAGAGTTTCCAGCTGCTCAGCTTCGAGAATCACTGATGCCCGTTGTTGAGCGCTTGTACAGGCAAGAACCTGAGGCAGTACCCTTTCGAACACCGGTTGATCCGGAAAGGCTTCAGATACCAGTAAGAACTGACATCCTTTAACAAGAGCAAGAAAATCGATTTATACTTCATTTAATTCTATCTCATTTAATTTGTCGTATGATCGCACTGCGATCCTTGAGTGTCGTATTACTTTTGCAGGACTACCATGACATTGTCAAAAAACCAATCGACTTGTCAACAATCCGCAAACACCTGGAAACGGGCGTCTATACTGAACCGTGGCAATTTGTTGATGACATATGGCTCATGTTCAACAATGCTTGGTTGTACAACCGAAAAACTTCCCGTGTTTACAAGTTCTGCACGAAGCTCAAAGAAATTTTTGAGCAAGAAATCGATCCTGTCATGCAGGAGCTTGGTTACTGCTGTGGCAGAAAAGTGAGTTTAACTGCGAAAATGTTCACCGTGTAGTTCACTTGTGGAGGTTCTGTTGACGGATGGAAAGACTTGTAGTATGTTTGAAACTGGAGGTCCCGAAAAAGAATTGTTCAAGCACGTATTTGTGTCCCACCTGCGTCGGCCCTGGGGTGTTTCATTGCGTTGGAATTTTTTGTAACTTGCCAGGATACTGAGGTCGCCGTTATTGTTTTTATTTGCAGCTGGAATTCATGCCCATGACCCTGTGTTGCTACGGCAAAGCCTTGTGCACTATTTCCACCGGTGCGGTGTATTACGAATACCAAAACAGGTGGGTGGTTTGACTTTTCTGATTCGGTACGAGTTTGTAAAAATGTTGAGCTCGTGGTTCTTGTCGAATGCTATGTGCTAAAATTAAACCCTAGCTACTTTTATTTCCAAAGCAATAATTTGTTTTCATCTTTACATTTTCATGTTTGGTTCTACCATGTCGGTTCTGCGGTTGTTCTAATCGGAATCTTAACTGCATTCATCGTCATCGGTCTACCAAATCTACACTGCCTTTGAACGCCTGGTGTAGTTCCCCAAAATACGGTCTTTTGTCGGACAGATACGATTTTTGTGAGAAGTGTTTCAATGAAATACAGGGTGACATGGTGCCGATCAGTGATGAGCCTGGACAAGGTTCAAAGTAAGTTTTCGCTACGTAATTACAGCTTTCAAGTGGATTTTTTCTAAATCCTCTAGCTCTTTGTGTTGTACGTGGATCACATATGAGTTATAACTTGTATGCTATTGCTGTTCCAGTACGGTACCGAAAAGCCAGTTTGAGAAGAAAAAGAACGATGTTCTAGATCCGGAACCGTTTGTGCAGTGCAATGAATGCGGAAGAAAACTCCATACAATATGTGTTCTCCATAACCCACAGATATGGCCTGAGGGGTAATGCAAAATAAATTTCAAACAACAATTATTCTGTGCTGGAATTTTTTTCACGAACATAGTCCACGTAATTTTGTTTTGCAAACAAATGTCGATTCTTCAATGTGAATCCACCACAAAAAAAACTTGAAAATTACTGTCGATGTCCTTGCGTGCGATACAATATGTGGCGTGCTAGCGCAAAGATATTGCACACGTTGCAACAATGTACTTGAAAATCTGCGAACGCATGCCTTTGGTATATATTAGTCTTCCGAACGTTCGTTGAGCTACAACCCTCAGGAGTAACGGTTACAAAAAGCAAAAACGTGTGTGGGTGGTAGTTCCACTTTTTCCCATTGTTTGCCTTGTAAATTCGTGTGGTATAGAACAGGCGATAACCCTGATATGTTGCAACAGATTCATATGTGACAACTGTCATCGGAGCCGTGGAACGCAACGCAAAAAGAATCGCTTCATGGCGAGCAAACTACCTCAAAATAAGTTAAGCGAACACATTGAGAACCGCGTCAACAGCTTTCTTAAAAGCCACGACACGAACAACGAAGCTGGTTACATTCATATCCGAACAGTTTACAGCGGTGAAAAGACCGTAGAAGTGCGGCCTGGCATGAAAGCAAAGTAAGCATCAGTGGTAATAGTCTGCTTTTCACAGCTTTGAAGACAACCCGTGAAATCGCGCTACTTATAAGTGCTATGTACAAGATGTTACTACGACAATGCGTTACGAGGAAAATCAGTGTAGTAACGAATCGTTACCATTAAGAATAATATCCTGGATACTTCACATTTTGACATTACTGAGAATGTCTTTTTTTTAATAACATCTAATTAAGTAGATGGTGCTGCATACATTGACGGACTTAAATGTGAAAAATTGAATCGTTATAGGTGTAATTTATCAGTGAAACTTGTGCCGGTATTGGGAGCTGTTGAAAGGTCTGTCTTGGCGCTGTTGATTATTGTGCTGAGGGGCGATGACTGCAGCAGCCAAGTTTCTTCATCCGGATTTTCTGTGAAACAGTGTTTTGTGGAATTGCGGAGTCTGTGTTTTCGCTACTGTTTTTGCACTACCAAGCACCAAGAATAAAATATCGTCTACTTTTCTACTCTGAAAAGTTTAGAGTTAAGCAGGTTTTGTTCCGCTACGGTACAAAGTGTTAGTGAAAAATAACTTTCATCTGTGTACCTTGAAAGTAAAGCTTTAACTCTCAAACTGATCAGCAACACTTTCACTGAGACACTACGATCTCTGTCTATGTCAACAACACTGTCACATCACAGTACTGAATTGCCTGTCATTACAAGTCAAACCTGGTAGGTTCGAACGTAGAATCTACAGTAGCTATCACACTACTCGCTAGCTGCCAGCATGCAAGCCAAGAAAAATGTTAGAATTGCTAGAAATGTAAGGTATTGCGGAAGCAGAAAAATAAAAACTTACAATATTTGTTATTCTCCCCAATTCCTCCCTTAGCGAGCCAAGTGGCTCTCAGTTGAGAACCACTGGATTTGCCGAATGTAAATGTTTGAGCGGTGTTTCCGACTTTTGTTATGATTTGGTTGTGGGGAAACTGCAAAGGAATGAATTCTGTATCTTTTTTCTGTAAATCCATTACATTTTTCTGATGTTTTCGTGCACATACACGTACATGATTTTATTTTTTGAAACAGATTTGTGGACACGAAGGAAATGCCTGAAAGCTTCCCGTACAAAGCAAAAGCGTTCTTTGCTTTTGAAGAACTTGACGGTGTTGATATATGTTTCTTCGGTGTTCACGTGCAGGTATTTATGTGTATCCATTATGCTCACTGTTCATATCTTTAAAATAACTTCGTCGTCGTAGTTTATTTCGAATCTTGTAAATATAATTAAATCGAAAGCTACCTCATTTGCACATCCTCCAAAACATCAAAAGCGAGGAAATTAATTCGCGCGACTGCTGGTGTCAGCAGTGAAAACTTGAGACCTTATAAAATGACGTTGACTGGATTGTTCAACTTGCATTTCAATCCTTGGGTATTTTGGGAACTCCACGTATCACTCACGTCTGACGTTAGTGCCGTATTTTGTTTCACCAGGAATATGGTTCTGATGCCCCGCAGCCCAACACCCGCCGTGTGTATCTGTCTTACCTGGACTCGGTGCATTTCTTTCGCCCCCGCCATCTCAGAACTGCAGTTTACCACGAAATCCTGATTGGCTATTTTGAGTATTGCAAAAATCTGGGGTGAGAGTTGGATCTTTAGGTGTCTTTGTAAGCAACACATCAAACTATTACGTTTTGGTACTGTATACAAGTTAAGGTTTGTACAACTCGACACATAAATGTATATCAAAGTAGTCTGACTTGTTCTCCCACTTTTGCAGGTACGAATACGCTCACATCTGGGCCTGCCCGCCTAGTGAAGGTGATGACTACATTTTTCACTGTCATCCAGTTGAACAGAAAATTCCCAAGCCCAAGCGACTTCAAGAATGGTATCGAAAGATGCTGGACAAAGCGTTTGTGAGTTGCATTTTATTGTATTTGTAACCTATAACCACATGTAGCACAACTTTTATTCTGGGTTTTGTTTATGAAATAAAGTGTGAAGCAATTTGTTGGCACGAGTACGAATGCAATTCACTTGCAAATGTTGATTGCATTCGCACTTTAATAAGGTAACACCAATTTGTTTAAACCCGTATATTGTGTATTTCCAGCATACTTACTTCAACTATCTCTTACAGAGTGACATGGTCATTGTCAACTATAGCGACATCTTCAAACAAGCTAAGGATGACAGGTTACAATCGGCACGTGAGCTTCCGTACTTCGAAGGTGATTTTTGGCCAAATGTGCTTGAGGAGAGCATCAAAGAGCTCGAACAAGAGGAGGAAGACCGCAAGCAAGCTGAGGCGAACGAACAGGCTGCAGCTGAAGAGGTTTGTACCTTGACCGACGACTGCCTTTTGTAATAGCTTAAGTTTTGCTGCAAGCAACTGCCGTGGGAAGGTTTGATTCGTGGTTCCCAAAATGTGCGGCAGTGACACCTTTGGGGCGGTGGGAATGTGTGGGAGGTGAATAAAAATGAGGCGGTAGAGGGCGACAGGTTGGAATATGGAGTTAAACTTTTACTTTATTATTCAAGTTGTAGTGAAGACATGTTGGTTCTGTTCAGTCTATATATGTGCATGTACAAGGCTTTTTCAAATTCTTTGCCGCTGGTAATCCGCCTAGAAGGCAAGCGTGGGCAAAAAGTTTGGGAACCAGTGGTTAGCTTGTTTCATGTGTGTATGCGTTAGCCCAAGAGGTGGTCAATTAATTTGTGCTTTGAATTTATCAGTTTGTGTGTCATTTCACCGGAATATAGTTGCGCGTTAAGTGTTGTCAATGCTTATTCTGTAAATCTAGGAATCATATGCAGTTAAAGTTAAACCCAACGGCTCTTACTTCAAGAGGCCACCGTGTTATGTTAGTTTCATTAGAAAGTGTAAAGCACTCGCATTTTTTCGCACGTTGAAAAAAATATTCCACCAGCTTCGTTCCACCGTTGATTCATTAAACTAACTATAACGGCGCCCCAATGTTTGGTCTGCCTATGTTTGCCTGTTTTCCCCACAGGCGGCACGCCAGGCACGATTACACAAGTTCACTCCACTGCAATCTGAATTCGAACAGGGTCCTTCGAACACAAAGAACGCTAAAAAGCAGAGACCGAAGAAGGGCGGCAACAAGAAGGCGTCACAGCGTGGTATTAAGAAAAAGATCCCACAAGTTGCCAACGACCTTTCAGACAAGCTATACCAAATCATGGAAAAACACAAAGAGGTACTCGGCCGTTGGTCTCGATCAAGTATACAGTTTGTATTTTGCAATACGGTTTGTATTCATGTATATTGATCTTTAAAGTCTTGCTGGATTGTTAAAAAACGGGAGCCCACTTCAAAAAAAGTAAAATCCACCCTCTACCTTTGAAAAATATATCATGAAATAAAAAGCAAAATAAGCAGCATACTTGTACGGTAACTGTAAATATTTTTTTAATCAAACAAAATGAACAGCAAGGAAATTTGAAGGACTGGAAAAAAAGAACAGTTTGAGTAAATTCTACTGGTTATCTTCAGTTCTGTAAAATCGGTATATATTAACCAATTTTTCTGCCTTCTCTACATCCAACATGTTTCCGATGTTGGATCATACTGAACCATTTGTTGAAAAAATACGTTCTGTAGATGCCGAGCCACCAGGGCATGCACATAAACTTGACATGAAACTGCAATTGCGTGGGTGTGGCCTTCCTCTGTTCGCTGGGCGCATGCTTGCCAAGCATCACCACTTTGAAGTGAACTGACCAACAACACTTTGCGAAAACAAAGATGGGGTACATATCTTTGCCCTTAGTTTGGAACTCTATAATAGGAATAACAAGCTATTATTGATTTATTCTAAAAATGGTGATATTGCATGATGCAATAAAAACAATTTAAAAAAAGAACAAGAACATATTTCTTCAAATAAATAAAATTCTCAACCCTGCTTTGTCGGGAAGTTACTTCTGCAAAGTTCTGTCTTATGGACATATCAGTAACTTCATTACGTTTATTGTTGGACTTATCGTTTCATGAGTTTTTTTGCCAAATTATTCAGGTTTTCTTCGTCATTCGGCTGCAGTCGGCGGAAACAATTTCAAAATTAGGCCCCATATGTGATCCAGATGCACATATGCAGTGCGATTTGATGGATGGTCGAGACGCTTTCCTAACTCTAGCGAGAGAAAAACATTATGAATTTTCATCCTTAAGACGTACTAAGGTAATATAAAGGTTTATTTGAACTAGTTTGATCAAATTTCTTTTACGCAAAGATGAATGATCCATGCCACAAAGCCAGGGTTTTTTTCTCGCGGTCGAGCAACTTCTTTTCGTTTCCTGAAGTTCATGCATGTTACCAACTGAAATCTATTATCGCTATGCAACCAAATGTGAACCTTGTTTTTCTTTGCAAAAACTTGTTTTCCTTTCCAAGCATTACCTTGTATTTCAAATGACTATACCACATGAGGCTTAGCTAAATTGTGCTAAGTTTTTGTACATGAAAATCCTGTTGCTGAGCAACACCACTTGTGACAGTGAGATAATAAGATCAAAAGAAGTATACATATTTAAATATAGCTGTGGAGATGTAAAATTTTCATGTACAAAAAATTTCAAAATTAGAAAGTAAAAATTTCAAGCAAATTCTAAGTTGGAAGTTACCTGTTGGAAGGGTTCTGCCTAATTACACTGTTTCACTCACTTTGCAACATACTCTTTAGTGATCTTATGCAAGCACTAAGTTGTGAAAGCATCACAAATCAGTTGATAATCATGTTAAAATGATTCTCAATTATTGATTTCAGTGGTCAACAATGGCGATGCTAGTTGAATTGCACTTACAAGGTCAAGATAGGTTTGTCTACACATGCAACCATTGTCGCAACAGCGTAGAAACAAGATTCCACTGTACAGTTTGTGAGGTAAGACTCTTCGTTAAGATAATTATCCATTATAATGATGCATGGTGTCACCAATGCCAATTTTGTACGAACGTTTGTTCAACACTTTTGCTTAGATCTCAACTATTCACTGTTTTGCAGGACTTCGATCTCTGCAGTCGCTGTCACAGTACGGTGGGACACGAGCACAAAATGGAGCAGATGGGCTTTGGACTAGACGTCGGTTCACCTGGCGTTGCTTCTGGAGGAAACAACGCGGCTGATCGTCAAGCA
>JGI24158J21664_10005297_pt1 | contig 16839 bp, 8 predicted proteins | sample Ectturendosymbi3_FD_21664 | JGI IMG/M metagenome (IMG submission 21664)
TGTGTCGAGGAAAAGCAGTGAGATGAGTTGCACGATACATTTATGCATCGCCTAATTCAGGAAACCTGATACAACTTTTTCCTGACAATTAATCTGCGTATATATCTTTCTTTACTGTGCTCAATCTGGAGTGGTGTAAGGTCATTTTCGAAACTGAAACGGATAAAGAACGAGCTCAGGTCATCTAGGATCACCAATCTCACCGCAGCAACGTTTAAATCATTTGTCGCTGATGAGTATTGAGAGAGAACTATTACGGAAACAAAACTTTGACAAGCTGATACATGGATTTGCTTGCAAAAAAAAGTACGCAAAACACTATTATAGTTGGAGTGTATAACATGGTGGGAAAAACTGAGAACGTTTTCCTATTCCTGAGTTTATAATAGGACAATCGTTTTCGCTTTCGGTTTTCAGTTGATGTTGCAGAGTGTGCTATTTCGCGTGATGAACACAAGTATTATTGGTACATCACGTGACATTGGTTTTTATTCATGTGACATTGGTTTATGAAAAGATGGGGGCCCTCGAAAAATTGTGCCTCAGGACCCCTCAAAGCCTTATCCGGCAGTGGGGGGCATTGCCCCCTGGCCACGCTCCTGACTCAAGGTTGGGTCAGTTCAGTTATTAAACAATTTCAATTCGAACCTAACGTTGTTTTTTAAAACAGTGGACATGAAAATTATGATCAGTGAAAGCAAAAAGAAAATTGATCTTTTGATGTTATTTTCGGGGCATATTTGACCGTTTAAGCCAAAATCACGCCTTCTGTCACGTGATAAAAAAGCACAGTGAATTTTTTTGCTTTCCCTTTTTTACCAGGGAAATATTGAGAAAATTTCGGCGATGTACACACTACTTTGTTTTTCCCAAGAAAAAGTATAACGTACGTCTGACGTCAGCAACCGGGCAACGGAATTTCTTGTTGCTTTGTGTGCCCTTGTGGTCGTCGAGTAGGGGCAGCGGCACGAATTTTGTAGCGAGGCCTGAGTACCTAATTGTGTGATCATTCAACCTCAGAAAACCTTTTTGCATAATTTCTAATAAGATGTAGATGCGAAATCGCACCAGCGTTCGATTTGATTTTATCGCAATTTTTTTCGTATTTTGTCAGTACCTACCTCCAAAAGATACATGGCTCTTCATGAAACATACCTTCGACATAAGTTCCCATTTTGCGTAAACAAGATTGGTACCAATTGTCCAGTAATGCACGTTTTACAAAACAAAAAATATTTCAAACGTTTTCACCATATCCACTAGTTAGGCTTTGTACCCTTAGACTCTGGGTGTCAAATCCTTGTGAAATCAATGCACCTATTTGGAACCAAGCAGCATTTTTAAGTTTTGCTACAGACACGATCATGCCAAACTTCCATACTGCACGCACGCAGACATTTCATTAATTTGACACAGTGATGTTTGTATCAGGATAACCTTGCCTTATCGACAAGGACAGGCACTCAGCTAAATTATGAAAATGGTGTAATAGGTAACGGAAAACCAAAAATGCAATATTGGTGATCCTTTGTATCTCGGACCCGCCCCCTGCAAACTGGTGGGACGTCCGGACATCCAACCACTCTGTTTCGGCGCCCATGTCGCTGAGTAGAAGAGAATTGTTGAAAAAGAAAATGTGGAAAAACTGGGAAGACCTATATTTCTTCCGAACAAGACTTTGTATATCAGTTTATTAGCTGAAGCTTAAGTTTTGCCAAAACCGACAATTTTGTATCGCGCAAGATGGCAATGTACTTGCGGTGTTCTCGATAGCATCAGCATTTTTGCTGTATCAAGTTGCTGAGTTTCTCACGATATGAAGTTAGTAGAGGTTTGGCCGCATCTCATATCAGTCTGATTCTGGCATTAAAGGAGTCAAGAGCTTTATTTTTAGCATGCCCAGTTAGCCATTTGATGCATGCGCCAAGTTGTTGTAAGCTTTCAACTGTAATGCCCCTTCAGCAGTTCATTTTACCTTAAGCCAGTGTTTCTCAACATTCCATGGTTCGTGGACCCCTTTCAGAGACACTCGATACCCATGGTCCCTTGCTCTTTCGCAGCAATCATCATCTAAAAGAAACAAGGCCATGGTACCCCTAAGGGGGCAACAAAGCCCCTGTTGAGAAACCCTGTTAAGCCTTGCTGTCAGTCTCACAGTGCGATAAGACACCGAGGCAGGTTAAACCGTGGCCACAACTAGAATCAATCTGATATGTTGACAAATTCTTTGGTTAGTGATTGAATGTTCACCTAGCAAAGGAGTGAAATCGATTAATTATCGCCGCAACGTTTTAGAAGTTTATAGTTTATCTGCACCACAAACACGGTGACGAAGNCCGATTTANCNGTGCGCAGCAGTTGCGCACAAAACAGAGATCCCATCGATTCCAGTTTGCTTNAAATTTTTGCAGTACCAATCCCAAAATTTGCAAGACTAGNAAATAACCTATNNNAANCNTCCACTTTTAAATTCAAAACCTTAGTGAGGACATCATTTATTGCCCGAAGCAGTTCAGCTCAACAAATGAACTTGCAGGCACATTTCCCATTGCAAGCTTTCGGAAACCGAAACACAGTGCTTGGAAGACTCAATCGGAACCAGAGTCTTATCAAACCAAGTGAAACGCACGCAATACGATGATGTCGGCATGTGTTGCGTCCAAATCGAAATCATCGCAACAGACAAAGTAAGGCATCGTAACAACGTGTGCAATAGTGTAAAAGTGACGAAAAAATTTATGATGCAGCATAAAGCAGAGTACGACAGAACACGATAGATTTCACGCAAGACAGCTGAACAAAATAATTAGATGAATTGGCTTTCTGCGCATTATTTCATTACAATGGTGAAAAAATTGATATACAACCGCACTGTAATTGTCACGACAAAGCCCAGTATAGATCAAGAAGCTTAATACCGCGATGTTGTGGATTAGGCTTTGACCAAATTCACGACGAAAAAGGTTGATGGATTGACAAGCGCAGTGGGCAAAACAAAACAGGCTATAATTTGGAATTGCGTAATACGAAAATTATGCTGATTAACAGTAGCTGCAAAACACCAACCTGAACAAAAAAACAGCCAGTCACTTGTACCAAAGAATTGCGTGCAGCAATACGTCTGCATCTCTTTATGACGTAATAACGCACGGACGTTGACATTCGCAGTTTTTGGTGTTCTTAAACGTTAACGTAGCGCGTTTACATTCTTGATAAACTGGGTGTAACCCTCACACTTGTGTGGTTGCCTCAAACAGTTCACTCATCGTGGAGCCTGCGCCGTTGTATGATGCGCATGACTCTCAGGTTACTGGAAATTTCAACAACTGGAAGATTAACCGGAACAATTTTTGCAAAATAACAAAATCATGACGCAGCGCAGGGCGAAGTGATTTAAACACTACAGAGCATTCTAACGGGCAACTTAATGCAAGCAATTGCACAACCGTCAAGACAACAGTGGCAAAACGAGCTCTATCATACATGACATGTCCAGATGATGCTTAAAAGTTCTAACGATTTATAACGAACAATGCAGACACGATAAATTTCCTTTATATGCTACAAAGATGTCCAGACTTCTGCAATTTCATAGAAGCAAAGTTTTTACCCCATGCGTTGCAAGCATAGTCGGAGGAGGTGCAGTCTGGTCTGTACGTAGTCTCCCAACTATATATCTCATAAAAAAATTGCATTAGATGTTTTTTTTTTGTACTTGCAAAAGTTTAAATGCATATTTTTGGAAAACCTTTTTAGGCATTAACATACTTTTTCAGAAAAAACATTGATCTCCCAAATTTTTTGACCCCCAACGCCTATGATTACAAGTGAGTGATTTATGTGAAAACATTTGATTTAAAGAAAAAACGTTTTGAGTACAAAATATTTGCTAACGAAAGAAACAACAAACGCTGTCCACTAAATGTACGACGCATACTTGGCAGAGGAAAGAACACTGCTGAAACGATAAGACGGATTTTTGCTTCGTAACTTTGGTATCATCGTTTTAAGAATATAGTTAAATTTGATCCTGAAATCGGTAAAGCAAAAACAATGCTTGAACATGATATGGTTTTGACTTCAAGCTCTACTGGCCAGTGCTTGCATGATTGATTCATTTTCAAACATGCAGCTGCCAAACCTTTGTTTGCGACATTTGCGACTAGCTTAGTTACTTCCTTTGGAGTCTCAGGTGCGGTCTGAGGCGTCCATCTCCGCTTGCTTGCGCCAGGGGGCCACGCGGCTGCTTTCGCAGCGAATGCTGTGTTGATGACGAGTCAAAAGCGAGCACTGCGCATAAACCTGTCCCTTGAATCCACACATCAACGCCGAGGTTGGACAGGGCACAAGTGCCGCTTCTCGCATGACTTGACCGGGTATTGAAGGTAGCCGCGAAAACGTCGGAAGACCAAACTTACTCAGCAAAAGGCAAAATTCCTTGTGTGAAGCTTCTAGATTCTAGAAGGGTTTATAGTATAAAATGTTTTAAGCCGAGTCACACAACCGCCTTTAAAACTCATGTTAGTGATGACGTTCAGGTATAACACAAGTTTTGTACCGCACATTCGCACAACGAACATCACACAACAGCTAATGGCAGCAATCAAAGGCATTTTTAACGAGACCGAGACGCAAAAGAAACGCGTTGAATCCCAACGGTACAAACTCGTCTCGTCAGCTTTAAAATACAGCCGGTTTGCAGGACTCAACTTCGTTGCGCAATCGGCATTTCTTCTGTAATTCACGAGTCGGTTGTGGAATACGCGACCTGGAACTAGAAGCTGGACTCCGATAGTCTTTGATGGGGGTGAACTGGCGACTGAACCTCGATGGGAGGCTCGTCTTCCAGACCGGTAAAGTCGTCACCATCAACACCGAATCCAAAGCTGGGCTTTGCCGGACCGTTCGTGTCGCTGCTCACACTGATCTGACGGGTTTTACCTTCAACGTCGAAGGAACTGGACTCTTCTGTTATGCACTCGCTCAACAAAGGAAACGTGGCACCCCTGCGAATGTCAGGGGGGGCATGGAGGCTGTGTTTCTTGCTAGATTCTCCACACGAATCCGACCGATGCCGGTTTCTGGTCTTCCGCTTTTTCTTCGGGAAATGATAAACCAGCTGCTTTTTGATTTGCAACTTCACGCTTGAACCAGGAAAGCTGAAAGTGCGAGGGCGATTTGGGCCTGAATTTCCGATAGGGCCAGGCAACTCCCCAATGTCAAGGTCGCTGCTTTCGCCCGAAGACGCAGTCGACTCTTCTTCATCGGGGTAATCGGGCGCCGTCGACAGAGCATTGTCCGGTTCTCTGCTGGTCGATAAATCCTGCAAACCACGCATGTTTAATGACACACTCAACTTGAGAAAGAATGTAATTTGTGCACCAACCCAAAGCGCTATAATCACTGTGAACTAGCTTCCCGAAGAATAATCCGGAAAAATGACGAAGTAATTTCGCTGAACACTTCGCGTAGGACGCAATGGACGGGCAAGCGTATGTTCAACGTGAAGGTTCGTAGTTTCCGGTAAGAATATACTGCTGCTTTAAAACCCAACAAAACTAATAACTGCACGAGGTAATGACTTGCCTAGAGGTTTCAAAATGACTTACATAAATCAAGCATTGCGTTATTTTGGGCTGAATTGATTTGAAGCTACCTTTCTGTATCGGTAACTGTTCGTGAATTAAAACTTGCGACTGGATCGGAATCAAAATGTGAACAAACCAGCATCAGAATCTGCTACAATGTTCATGATCAACGGACGGGTCCCTGTAGCATTTTCAGCTAGCTTCGTATTCGGACCTGTAAGCTGGCATCTCGCGGAGACAAAACATTGTTAATGTGTGCAACCGCCTTCTCGAAGGTGTCAAGCATCTAACGAACTTGTTCGTATAATCTCGAACAGACCGAGGACAACGTTTCTCAAATTCGATTTCTTAAGTCAATGACAGTACAACTTTAAAATAAAATATACATATAGATGAAAAATAAAACCTATTTTGTAGTTGACAAGACCATGTCCCTTTAGTGTTTGCAACGATACTTCAAGTCTTTAAAAAAACAAACTTCACGGTTGAATCTTGACTCATCTTCGATAATCAAATGGACTCAGATCGTTGTCTGATTTGAGCAATGGTCAGTATGAGCCAATTCACTAAACCTCACTGTAAAGAACTATTCCATACTGCATTTCTTAACAAACGGGTTGATTTCTGATGTAGATGTTGTTGATGACAGAAAGGACAACCTCCGCTACGATTATTATTTTTATTTAATAAATATCGTCAAAACAAACATAACTTTACGCATAAAAATATAGTATCTTAACTAACAGAATAGTTCTCTCTATCGTAACAACCCATACATCAGTAAGTAAGAAATATCTAAACTGTAACGCACCACGTCTTTTGTACATTTCTTAATACAGATTTAACGCAGCTCATCGATATCGTACGGCGTGTCATTTATTCTCGATGTGTGCATTCCATCATACGTGGTGGTAAAGCGCAGGACTCGAACGTTCATCGGCAATGGCGAAGTTTAACAGGCTTGGGAATGTGTTGAGGACGCACAGGTGAAATTCACGGAAACGTTTGCATCACATCTGTATCTTCGGCTTCCTCGACCGCTGCACTTGCAAGACTGATTCGACATTGTTGTGGAGGGTCACGCGCCACAGCCAAGACAACAAAAAATACTTTTTAGCACAGCGTGTGAAAAACAAAACAAATGCTTTGGTGGAAGTCATTGCGGGCTTAAGTTAATGAGCTCGAGCGAAGAATGCGTGTAATTATATAACTTCAAGCGGCAGTCGAGACAATGATTTGTGACCGCGAAGAACACATGGCTGAATGCACAAGAACCAAAATAATGAACCACACGTACACTAGTTTCGGACCAACCACGACGACGAAGATTGCGGCAACAAAATACAATCTCGAAAACAAAGCATCGAAAGTAAATAATCACTTCGCGGAAGACGGGCGTAGGTGGTACCGAAAAAGTGCGTTTGATATCTACAAATATGAAGTTATCTGATGAAGCAGGGTTCTTGTCTTTTATCAATACGTCAAAGCATCATCAATACGTTGACGCCAAGACACGGATAAAAACTTGACGTGATCATATCTTGTTGGTCAAAAAATGAATTACTGCGCAAATCTAATGTTGTGTCCAATGGCAGTCACGTTATGGAAAACCGCGTCATGGAAGTTATCAACAGGTTGTACGACACACAAGTCAATATATTTGACATCACTCGACAAGGAAGACGTGACGTTACACCAACGTGAGCTGTGACGGACACTGGGCAGAGCATGCGGGACACGAGTGGCTCGTGTTCAGCGGCAAACTTTCCAACCAGCCTACCAAGGCCCTAGAACTTGTAATCCTTTCTGTGCTTTGTCGTCAGCAACACGGCAAACGATAGATTGCTCTTTGAAACGAATGGCGTTGCGACCAGTGTTCCCTCTAAAAAATTCTACACTGAGCAAATGTTTGTTTTGTTGCGCACTAAGCGCATGCAACTGCGCAACCATGCAGACACACAAACAGTGAAGCGTTCCAAGCGTTAGGAGGGCTATGCGATATATATATATGTATACCGTATTGAATTGTAATGTTGGAAATGCGCGAGATTGAGGGAGCACTGCGCAAATTGTCCGGTGGTACTGCGCATTTGCGCAGCTTAGAGGAAACACTGGTTGCCACATTTCCCGCGAACGTTTTCATTATCTTGCTGGATGCGAGTGCAGCGTTAACCTTCGCAAGCAAATAAGGGTGAGCGGCTGTTGAGGTTGGTCGACTTCTTCCTCCCCAGATTCACAATTCCGAACAGGAGAAGATGTGAACTCACATTTCATAGGAGACAACAACTTCGCCCAAATGAAAGGATGAGAGTGACACAGTTTTTTACGAGGTGTAAGCGGAATGCTGATAAGAAATACATTTCATTTAACGCTGCGTTGTCCGTTCGGCAGACAACAGTTAGCGCGTAGAACGTATTGCCGCAAGCGCCATTGCCTAAGTTACGACAAATAAATAAATAAATAACACACAGCAACTGATGCATGAACTTATTGATGGTTGAACACGGAATGGAGGTAAACATGCAAAGAACAGTAAGAATCAGATCGCGCCCTGAGTAAGGAGAGTGTCTGAAGTCGGTGGCAGAAAGGTGGCATGGGAAAACCGTCCATGAAGTCAAAGTTCAGACGACGTCACTGCAGAGTCTCGACCATTGACCGATGCTGGAATGCTGCTTTCAGCGTTGACCACTCGCAGACCTGCGTTAAGGAAAACGACAGCTCAATATTGAGATCGGAGAAGTTGCGTCATAACGCAATCGTCTCGCTCACCTCTTTGTTGCATTTGAAGATACTGCGAAGGTCACGTGACGGCAAGATGGTGGACGACGGCTGCGTTCGAAAAGGAAACAAAAAGCATACAGTTAGCGAGGACCGTGGAAGTAGGGCACACTGATTACGTAACACATGGTTTAACATGGACTGGGAAGTAATTAGTCAACAGAATCAAATCGCCAGCGATAGTCAAAAAGCTTAGGCTAGTTTCGCAGCCACGCCACAATTGATTGGCATTTTCCGCTTCAGAATACATCAACAATTTAGCGAGTATTAACCGACCACATCAGTGTGCCCCAACTTCCAATACAGTCCATGCCAAACTGCAAGTTTTGTGTTTTCACAGTCAAACACCAAGCGCGAAAATTCAGCGCGCGCTCGAAGCGGAAAATACTGCACTTGGAATGCACATGATCAACGGCAAACGAAATGAAAACGCGACAGAAAGTAAACTTAAGTGCAACTTGCCCTGCGTCGCTACTCTGAGCTCTTTCTGATCTGCTGCTGCGCATCTGGCTTATCTGGGTCACTGTAGCACTCTTTCGAAAAATGCGCGTCCGCACCGGAGGAGCGAATGTAGAGCTCCGACAAATTCATGAGCGACGCGCTGTTGCCTGGAAACGACGTAACTTGATCGCTGTCAAGGACCACCCGAGCGACGCAGGAACGCTTGTGCATCAGACTGAGGAGCTGACTTGCTTTCACCCGGCAATAAACGTCGTTGGTCCAAGCTACCCCCGCAGATGGATGGGCAGAGCATGGCGAGCATATCGGACAGCACTTCTGCTCTAAGTCGGTTCTGTGTACTGGTGCTGGTGCNGCCGATNAGGGTGGTGGCTGGTTCTGAAGTTTACAAAACCAGCTAAACAGTGATCAAGACTACCACAAGCGGAGATCTCAGTGGTAACAAGCTTACACTAACTGCTGTTTCACTGCAAAATCACCGACGCAAGCTTTTACGCAAGTCTACCGGAACACTGCATCAGCAAAATTTTCGGGTTGGCAAACAAAAGAACTTGATGAACAAAGCTCACCCTACATTTCTACGCAATGCGTGGTGCGGGGCGTAGATAAAAGGCAAAAAATATTTGCTTTCATGGTTTTTCTAGCTCGCATTGACCCAATGAGGTCAGTACAAAAATGAACATATTAAGCCTTTGGATCACTTATATTATTCTGGACCAGTGGTCTCAAACACGTGACCCTGCGTTTTCTGCTTCGCGATCCGCCGGACTTTTGTGGCACTCGACAATCTAAATCTGAATTGATAGTTTTTTGGTTTTATATTTCTAATTTGTTAGTCCTCCAACTCCCGCGTTGCTACATTGAAACGTGTAATTTGAATCCCTTGTAATTCACACTAACATGCTCAAATGGAAATTCAAGAGCAGGTAAGGCCAACGTCTTACTGGCTGTGTTAGGCATGCGTGCGTTGCAGTAGTTCTTGAAAACCCGCCATTCAGGGCGTTTAAATCAAAGAGCGCCTTGTGGAATCTCGCGCCAGGAGAAGTCCTGGACAGGGTTCCCACGCAATTATTTATATAAATTTCCAAACTTAACTTTTCCGATATAATCAGTAACATAGGCTACGTACGTCGGAAAAAGCAAGCACCAACTAATGTAAGAAACATCTTGAAAGATCCAGTTTGATTTCTGTGCAGATCTAGCTATTAAATCCAGACCCAGCTACAGAAATTTAAGTGTCAGAATAAAATATTATCAGAGTGTATTTCCTTTTCCATACTAAAAGACCAAAACAATTTTCCCATGCTTTTCCAGACTCCGTGGGAATCCTGCCTAGGGATTAAATCATGTTTTAGCTGGAAAATTACGTCACTTCACAGTTTTCCATTCGTAAGAAGCTGAACCACCTTCCATAAAAAGTATAGTAAGGTTGGTGCATTTTTAACTTTGCCTAACGAAGATTATCGCCCTTTCCACGAGTCTGTTCTATTATCATTGAGAAAAGAGTTCATGCTGCTTTACCCCATCACTTCTTGATATTAGCGCCACTCTTAAGACTCTCAAATAGATTGGATGTCACCTGTTGAGTTTGTGCCTGTTTGAGATGTTGGTTTTACCACATTCTATACTATAGGCAGGTTTTTTTTTAAGGAAAATGTTAGGTACCTGATATGAACCTGAAGGGACCCGATTTCTGATTCTAGGGACCCGATTTTCTTTTATTCTAGGGACCCGATAATGATTTTCTCTGATTCTAGTGACCAGATTTTCAATTCTAAGGACCAGAATCTGGTTCCTAAAACACCTTAAAAAACCTGCTGTAGGCATCTCTGTCTTATTAGGCGTCACAAGCCGCATGCTTCTGCTATGCGAAATATGCGAATTATGGTTATGTTTGCGAGTGTGTACTTTCGCGATGGTTTTTCTCTTTAAAAAACGTGACACCAAACCAATTTGCACTGCATCAAAGATTCACAGGCGCACACTGGATATCTACTCCAAGGCTGGCGAATACAGGCGGCAACACACGATGGAAGGTCGGAACAGTCTTCCGACTCCGATACCATCAAATGCTTTCCAACAACACTGATGCGTAAAACCGAGCAGCGTATTTTTTTAGAGAAACAGTCCACTTCTTTGCCCCCTCATTTCGCGTCATTGCCCAGTCGGCCCATTCGTTTCGTTGAGACCACTGTTCTAGATTAAGATTTCTTTCACACTTCACTGATGATACGTCAGCGCGAGTTGCCTGTTAGCTAAAAATTGAAAAAAAAGAAGAGCTGAATAGTTGCAGCATTGTAGTGGTGTTTGGAAGCTGGGATGGTCGGGGTCATGAACTCAAAAACTTTTTCCAGCCAACGCACGCCGACAATATCTTGAACGCGTACCACTGTAAAGGTTTCGTGCACGCGTAAAAAGCATTAGACAAACCATGCAGCCGCGGGTGCGGTTTCGCAGAAGGTCTGCGGAGCTTAAAACTGCACTATATTCAAAGCAACAAGAACAGAGATTCAGCGACTCACTTCTGGTTTCGGTCGGTGCGTGTCAACAGCTTCCGGGCCCAGTGGGAACTTCTCCATTTTGCAGCCATACGCTACAGGAGTCAGCTTGACAACGGTGTGCAGGGGACATTTGAGATATGGCAAACGATCTGTGTCAAGAAAAACAGTGAAACCCGAGGCTTCGCCAATGTCCCTGGAGAACAGTTAAGTCTGTCATATGAATCACGGCTTTGTTTTTACTATACGTTCGTTTTCAACTAATCGTAGTTTTTGCAGCGCTCTATTTCGACCAATCGGTATCTTCTATGAAAAGTGTACCAAAAATTAACAACCAAGCTTTTACATTACAGGTTCACTTTCCTCATACTCGCTTTGTATTGCCTTTGGAGTGTCACGAGAAATCTGCAGCACCCATTTCCTTTTGCTTGTACCGGGGACCACGCGGTTGCTCACGTGGTGGGTGCTGCGCTGGTAACAATCAATGGCAGCACTACGAGTGAAGCGTTCCCTTGCACCCACCCAGTAACGCCGAGCATGAAGGTGGACAGGTCGCAAGCATCGTTTTCAAGACTTCGGCAAAACGCGTCCAGAAACCAGTCTACCAGCTCCAATAGCGCATGCTCAAGCAACTCTACCACCTAGCCGGTAACTTTTACCTCCAGATAACAAAAAAAGCAAGAGGAACTTACCAGAGTTTTCGTCAAGGTAGTACGCCAGGACACATCGCATGACCGCCTGATGGCAAATCACCAAGATATTTTCTGACCTTTCCATTTCCTGCAAGTAAACAAAACTTTGCTCAAACCCGACGCAGGACCATGATATCACATCGCTTTCCTGACACTCGTGTTTCTGGTAAAAACCTGTTTACGTGAGTTTTGCAAACGCAAACCAAACCAGTACTGCTGATGAGGTGCAAAATCACATAGGGAAGGCAACACTCCATAGCTCTATCAGCCAATCCAACAACTTGATCTAGTCAACGGGTACGCTCAACCACCAAAAAGACGAGAGGCCTTAAGATACGCACCTAGCGCCAGTAGATCGTGGGTGTTGGTGCTAGATCCTATCGGTAGGTTTTGGCTTGGACTAAAACAACTTAGCAGGGCTGAGTTTTCACTGGGAACAAAAACACGGCCACCACGCATTTGCAAGTGCAGTACAACATACATTGCTGAGTATGTATGCAAGGCTACACCTTATGACGCGTGGGAATTCCTCTGATTTGACACTCATAAACCTTATATGACAACGCGTTTTTAAATCTTGGAAATAACCGGGTTTCTTCAATCTATGCAAACAAGCAGTGTTGTAAAGGGTTCATTTTACAGAATCTTTTATTATAGACAACGACTAATAATTTTTATTTTTGATTGCCGGATGCTGGCTATATCAAAAAAAGTAGGTTAACATCATACAGAGGCGCTTGATTGAAGTCACATCCGAAATCATAACTTACTACCCAACCACACATTTATTCGTTGTCAATTTTTGCTGATTCTCACGCAAATTCTTCGTTCAGCAAAACTCGTGCGCAGTTCAACCTACACCAACTCGTAGACCAAAAAAACACAGGTGAATCATCTTCTCGAAATTGAACCTTACACAGTACAATTTCACCTAGTTGTTGCCTAAGCGACATACCGAGCGAGTATTTCTTGAGACAGTTAGAAGACACACTGCACAGAAGCAGTGTATCAGTAAAGAGGTTAAAGAATATGTAGTCACGAATCCAGATCCAGACGTATAAAGTCGGGAAACAGCGCAACCACGCACGAGCTCTCTGCGTTGGCCGCAGCGGCAAGTAGGATTTTGCTGTTGCGCGAGCACTAGTCGGTTAAACTACGGAAACGGTTGAAGAACTTCCTGCATTGATAAAACCACCAACGCTTGAAACTTAGCATGAAAAATGATTCACGAACAGCGCGTCACGAAGTTACCTGACTCAGACGTCATCGCAGCTGAGACAAAGCCTTTTATCTACTAAACGGCAACCGTTTGCTGTGTAAGGTTTCAAATCATTCATTTTGCCAACAGCGTAAGTATTTTTATGCGAGTCAGGGCCGGTATACCTTCTGTGTGAATAAAAAAAATTGATATGATAAAACTTGGCGCTACTGCGTGCTACTGGAAATTGCTTGGCGTGCGAAAGTGGGGCACGCGTGCCATAGGTTGACGACCCCTAACAATCGACTTACGTTTACAAAAACTTGCTGCTGAGTAGGATAAAATAGGACCCTGACCATAAAATGAGGAGGAAGACAACTAGAGTAAGCAGCATCACGTTTTTCGACAAAAGAGAAACTTCACCGAACTGTCCGCGGTGGTAAACAACTTTTCTGTAAGCTGAACTGAGAATTCTTCAGAATGAGCAAAACAACGATGGAGCAGTGCCATTTAAATTGTACAGACGCATCTCTACTTCAATAATACCGTCGTTGATTGTAGTTATGATGGCTAATCACAAAAATGCCGAGGTCGAACGCAATTTACTAAAACATTTCAAACTTGTGTGAATTTGAAAACTCAGCAGTTGGTTGGTCTATTATTTTTTTTATCTATCGCTTGCTCCAGGCCGAGTACGTAAAATTCGTCTTTTATTCAGTGTTTCTATGTACAAGCAGAAAAAAACAATGTTTTTTTCTCTCTTTCACATCGAACAGCAACGCGTTGTCTGCAAACAACTGTATTTTACACTTCAAAGCACTCTTTAACGAACACCGTGTAGCAAAATATTGTATCAGCAATTCTCACTGGTACAGCCTTCATTTCAAGTCAGAGGAGACAACATGTAAATCGATCTTTCATCGTGCGCTACGGACATCGCGCTTGCATTTCAAACAAGCTATTTTCAGAACACAAGGTCATGCAGCAAGCTCAAGAGCTTTCACATGTTTTTCAACCATCCTACCCAACATTTGCGGTTTCGCAAGAAAAGGATATGACAAGCAGTCATTCCGCGTACTTGACTTTTGTTTTTTAATGTACGAATTGACCTATTTTCGAACAGACCTTTGGCCTACTTCCGCGTTCAGTCCATTCGTTCCTCACTATAAAGACCAACGCACTAGAATTTGCTAGTGCACTCATGAGTCATTCATGACATCAAACCACGCTTTCACAGTTCAGCGAGCAATATGGCTCCATGATCCGCGGCATGTCACGATCACAGTGCTTGAGCAGTCTTGTTCAATTTTATCAACGCGCAAAAATTTGTCATGATCAGAGCGACAGCTTCAACAAGTGAATGAAAAGTACCGTATGCTTGCACAAGTTTCCTTCAGCAAAAAAACTCACCATCATCACCGGTTCAAGTCTTGTGACCAGGTCGCAGTAGGACTGCAAAAAATAACGCAATTTTATGACATTGCTGGTTGCAGCACACGCAGGCAGAAGCCTTTTTTCGATACAACTCACTTCGCCCATCGGATATCGATAGAAATATTTATCCTGGTCGCGTAGAGCAAATTCTTCAGGAAAGTTTTCCTGAATCTCGGCGTAGGTCATGCCTTCACAGACACCCTGCAAAGATTGAAAGGTTGTAATTCGATTTCTGCGCGAGCGGGCGTAATACATTCCGCAGATTGTGGTTGTAAGCAATTCGTATTTGTGAATAAATTCCAGGGTGCCTTCTTGAAACGCTGGTTCAAAAGACAACGGAAAGTGCTCAAAATCAAGCACACACTTCTACGTCCGCAGAATGCAATAAGCAGCATGTGAGTCAGGTTGGTCGAGTCAACGGAAATCTTAAGCTTGAAAGCTTAAAACAGTCACACTCACGAAGCACGCGCGATAATAATCAAGCAATATGTTTACTGTACGCGGCAGTTGCTGCGCTAACGTTGTGGTAGGGCCATTGCTTTGCTACGTTCTGCTGGTTACACACTTTCGAAACGGACTTTGCCCTGACGCTTTTGATTACTGGACTCGTTTNCTGATATCCNCTTTTATTGGATAATACTCATTATTTCTCTGCGTGCTGCTATTGATTATGCGTTGCTGTTTAATAATTTAGCGCTGGGGTTCCCACCGGGGCGTCGCGACGCCGTGGTGCGTCGTTTTGACATTGCAAGGGCGTCGCAAGCTTGTATCCGACTTAGATCCATTTTTAACGGATTGTCATCCGTTATTTGATGCGATGCGCTAGCTTGCTTGTTGATGCGATTCATTAGTTTACACTGCACAATGAACATTTTTGTGCGGTGCGTCGTTTGATTATATGCAAAGGATTAGTGCGTCGGGAGTTGATTCAAGCGACTATGCGCAAATAGTCGTAATTTGGCAGCGGTCGCATGCGTGACGTCTTGCTGTTGTGAGATGAAACCCGATTACAATTTGTACAGCGTCATCACCGTCACGAGTAGCTCATATAGTCCGTAGGTCAACAGCCGAGCAACGCACAGTGATGTTCAATACTGCACGCATTTAGCTGGAGAACTCTTTATAAACTAATATGCACTGAAAACTAATGAAACTGTATGCGAAACGACGCTTCTTAAGCTAACGTCTCGATCACGGTTTTATAAACAAATGTAGCAACCACGGAGATACAACAGAACTTCAGATCAGACGCCGTGAGCTAAACGGCCAATTAACATGATTGAGGACAAAATCGAAACTCTTTTACCATTTGCAGATAAACATAAGTTCGGCAGGAAACATTGTTTTTTCTCCTTTTATACAGTACAGTATCTTTTTTGTAGAATGACGACATCCACCATGACACGCAAAAAATTGTTTCAAAATCTAATATTTTAGTTTTTCCAGTCCAGCTTATCGTCGTATTCCAAAACAAGTCGTGTCAAATGTAATTTTTCAAACGTATGTTCATGACGTTCCATTTATTCCCCCTTTCTGGTGTTGACGCTGTTTGAGTGAACGCGTTGGCGGTTGCGGCAGAGAATAAACTACAATACGCTCTATACAACTACTTTTGAATGAGTCTTTGCCTGAGGCTTAAAGTATTTTAAATATTCGTGCAGCTGTGTTTCGCAGTTTAGTTTGATTGCGTCATAGCAAAACCCTGCGCTATCTTCCTAGGTACAGCTTACACAGTTAAGACTTGAACGACTTGACTTAGACGAAAAGCTAGAAGGTACACAGCACAAGGGGTGAAAAACAGATAAGGTCTTCCATAAAAGCTATCTGGATTTTGACGGTAATATTAACCTTAATATCGACAATTTCACTCAAAAACACACATAGCTAAAAATTTTCTTAAACTCTTTTGTAGCGAGACATTGAAAATAACAGGTAGGTATGTTTACAAAATGAAAATTTGCGATGCAGCTTGGTAGTAATCCAAATAATCGAAATCCTAACAGTTATTAGGAAATGAATTTAAAATCAGACCTTTTTGTAAGTAAAACCCACGCTGTTACCGCTTATGCTTAGTATACGAAGTCAGTATTCCTGAAGAACCCAGGACTCCACGTCAAAAACTTTGAGAACCGGGGTACGATATATTCGTACTTTGATTTCAGCCTAAAACAGCAGTTTTCGGTTGCCTTACC
>JGI24158J21664_10005298_pt1 | contig 16834 bp, 11 predicted proteins | sample Ectturendosymbi3_FD_21664 | JGI IMG/M metagenome (IMG submission 21664)
TTTCGATTGGGTCTCCACCAGGACGGGTTATGTGATGCCTGTCACACACCAGAAACTGTTGCACATTTTCTATTGGTTTGTCCTCAATACCACGCACAACGTGCAATCCTGCTGGCGAAACTGCGCAAGATCGGCGTCACTGCGACTACTGCAAACATCCTCCGCAACCCAGGAGCATCGTGTCTTTTCAACACTTAGTCGACGCGACAAATCGAACCCTCTGAACTGATTAACCAGCAGTAAGACGTGGCGCTAAAAGACCGGTGATGACGAAGCACCAACCTCCCCCCCATAATAATGTATCTTAAGTTACTTCTATTCGAACGTCGTCGTCGTCCGTAGCGAGGAGACGCAAAATGATTGAGCTACAAATGGAACAACAAGAGATGGAGTTAAAACTGCATCAGATGCAGTTAGAGCTCGAATCAAAGCAAACGAAGCTGAAACTAGATGGCAATCAGAGTGTATCAAGGCAAGCGAAGCTGAAACTAGATGCAAATATGACAAAGGCTCGCACTAATGCACAAATGGAGATTTTTAAGCTGGTGCCATGTCAGAAAGTGCGCGAAACGCAAAAACCGGTAATTGTGTCTTAGTAAACGCGATAACCTAGTGTCTGGTGAAAATGGTGTTTTTACCATGCCGTCTGTTACTGTATCAGATTCTTGTCGATTCTCTGCAGCATACAACTGTCCTCCTAGCTCGCAGATATTTGTTTCGTCTGCGAACACCGTCCCTATGCCAAGCTTGGTGCATGCGAAGGAGTTGGTACCTGCGAGTTCCCATCGTCAGTAAACGGTCGTTCCAGCGACAACCCCGTATCAAACCGGATTTGATGATTTCTCTTAAGAGGGCACCCTAAAACAGAGGTGAAGGTGTTTCAGTGGGGCCTGCTCTGCCGCAAGCGAACTCTAGAGCAGGTCAAATGAAACGACGATGACCTGGCAGCTCTAAACACCATACCAAATTTAGGTTCCGCAATCCGAGAAGGTATAACGATGCCAAAAAGGAATTTACCCGTGTTTGATGGTGATCCATTACAATACTTTGGCTTTATGAAACGCTTTGAAGAAATTGTGCTGAAGCAAACTTCAGAACCAGCTTTGCAATGAGAATACCTCAAGAGGTAAAGCTGCCGAAGCTGTGCGATCTTGTGTCGTTATCAGTCCCGCGTCTGCTGCATTGCAAACGGCTCTCGACAGACTGGCAAGTAACTTTGGCCGTAAACACGTCGTGGTTTAAGCACATTTAGAGGGCATCATTAAAAGCCCTCCCATAAAGTCTGACAAACCAAAGTTGGCTACAGATATGTACAACTGTCAAGTAACTCTGGAGGCTTGGGGTTACGGTAGTGAACTGAATAGTTTACAAACTTTTTCGCAGATTGCCGATCCGCCTGCAACGGAAGCTAAGCGATCGAGTTGATATTAACTCTGTAGGTTACGCTACAACGTGCTCGCAAATGTTGTCATTTATAGAGGAAGCTGGAGATCGACCAAATTCCTTATTCGGTAAGGTATTGGCAGAACCTTCCACGAAAAAAGACAAGCATCAGACCCAACAAAATCAACCGCAAGAAATGTGTTCTCTTTGCAGTCCTTACAAGTAGCAACGAAATCTTATCAAACAACCTGTGTCAGTTGTGGAGCAAACCATGCTTTGTGGGAATATGACACTTAATCTTAACGGTAGAAGACCGCCGGAATGCAGTAAAAGCAAAACGTTTGTGTTTTAAATGTTTAAAATTGAATCACGTGTCACGAGAGCTATTTTAAACGAGACTGTGCGGTTTGTAACAGACCTCACCATACTCTTTTACATAAAGACGTTCCTCAGAAAAGAGAGCGACCTCTACTGTCGACGATGCTTCGCCGTCATACAAAGCTTCATCAGCGTCCACCGCGAACGTTACACCCGCAAAGATCTCGAGTCAGCGAGTACGCCTGATGGTTCTTACGGTTCGAGTGTTCGGTGAAGACCCGACAAACTTTGCGGATACTTACGCTTTTCTCGATTCAGTTCCGAAGTATCGTTTTGCACAAACGCCTTGGTGAGAAGATTGCATCTTAGTGGTTGTTAACATAAATGGTTGGAGTTATTGTCACTCTAAGGTTACCTAGAATTACAGAAAGCATTCCGACTGATCAAGATGTTGATCACTACAAGCACTTGAAAGGATTGCATTTTCCGGAGATAGCGTCTGCAGGAGTTGAGATCCTCATCGATGCAGGCGTCTTGCAAGCTCACGAAATCACTGATACGAGATCCGGTTTGATGAATCAACCGTCATAACTGGGCTTGGTCGGACCCGACCAATATATGTCAGATGGTGAGTGTTCAGCTAACTTCTGTAAAACAGATTTATGCCAACAAGTGTTGAACATGTTTGAGCAGAGTTTAACGAAGATAACCATGCAGATTGCGATGTGTTTTCGGTAGAATATCACGTTTTCTTAAGATGATGGGCGATTCCGTGATAAGAACTGGCGGTCACTATCAACTGCCTCTTCCATGGAAGAACGAAGATATATCACTACCCAAAAACCGTTCAGTAGCGGAGAAAAGATTGCAAGCTTTGAAGCGCAGGTTTGAGAGAGACTGACTATTTTAACCAGTACAGAGAAATTGACTGGTTGTTGCGCGAGGGCTACGCAAGAGCGACTGCGTCGCTGAAGTGAATGATTTGCGTCACTGATGGTTTATGATCAATGTGTGATTAAACGAGTACGAACGGTAGTGGGCGAGTAGTGGTGCATTTTTCATTTTCACAGAGAGTTTACGTAACAGAAGGTTACAAGTTTCATACCGGAAAATACAGCGGCATTGCAAAAATTTAATCAGTTGATCGAACTTGAGCTACTTCACATGAGCTCTAGCTTCATGTTTTCTAGAGAATCTTGGTGCTTAGTTTCGATCTCAAAGGGGGAAATGCCCGTTTCCCCCTGCGGACCATGGGCGTAGCCGGGGGGGCTAAAGGGGCCATGGCTCCCACCAAAATTTTAGAAAATTAGTCATTTGTGCTTTGAGTGGCGTTTTTCTAAACAAAATTATGTTATTCGCCTAAACTCTTAACATTTTGGCCCCCCCCAAATTTTTTGGCTCCCCCCAAACTTTTGGGCTGGCTACGCCACTGCTGCGGACGCCCATGGTCAGAAGTGACGACGTTTTTTTTCAAATTTCGGCAAAATGTACAAATTTTGAATCTCGAGTCTCGGTCTCGAACTTCAAGTCTCGAGTCTCGGTCTCGGAGTTTATGATGAAGTCTCGTCTCGAAATTTTAACCAGGTCTCGGTCTCGAAGGTCACGGTTTGGACTACATCAATGGCTGTAATAATAATTCAGCACGACATTTACAAGCTCACAGTTAAAAATTACAGCTAGTTACTGTAGTCTTCGAGATCCGGTTTTTACCGCGGAGGTGTGCAGACGTGTCACTCGTAATCTTGTGCATTGCTAGGATTGACTCCAGTTGTTTTGTTGTAGAGGATGGTTATTAGTGTTTCATCATAAAAATTAACCGTACAAGCAACCATTGTTATACCATGCTCGTGGAACGTTAGATGATCCGACAAAATTGCTAGTTACGTATTGTTGACATGCCCGTAGCCTGGTGGTAAATGCGTCGGCTTCGGTGCTGGTAGGTCTGGAGTTCAACTGAGCCTTGATTTACAAAGACTTGTAAATTGGTACCGCAGCCTTGTTGCCAGGCTCAGTGTACCGAATAGCTGCCGGGACCATCTCTTGGGGGCAGTAGTCTGGAAGTACAAGAGAGTCAGATGACTGAAGACCTTGTAAACATTTGCACAGTTGTGGGGCTCTGTGACCGCCGTTTTCATGAAGTGTCGTCAAAACTCCAAGTCTTTAGTAACTGCACCTCAAATCTACAGGAAAAGAGCAACTGGAAAAGCTTTCCAAAAATATAACGAAATACTGTCTTGTGCCATATCCAACACGGCTGAAGACTTCAGCCAGCCAGAAGTCTTGTAATAGGTCGACTTTTAAATTGGGATGTAACAAGTCTTGCATTTCCATTCTGACGCATCGAGAGACAAAAAGAACTCCCGGTTAACGCAGACGTTCGAAATAAACTTGCTCCATATTGCAGAGGCTTGACGAGGGGAGCAACGTGGGCACAATTCCCCGACGACGAATCACTGTTGGGGGGACGAAAAGTATCAACAATGTTACAAGCACTCTCTTACTACAGTACATTTGCTTCTGAAATAACTCAAGTTCGAACATGAGGCCAAACTTGCTTCTTGCCCCGGGCGCCATATAACCTCGTCACGCCCCTGCCATGATGTAACCCAGTTTATAAAAAGTTATGTTTCAACTTGTGCGGATTTTAACAGACACCACGGAATTTGCTGAAGTTCTTAACCAGATTGCTTTGGAATTCTTGTGTCGCGCTTGCTGCTATTCAGCTCTAATTTTACGCTAGTAGTTAAGGTATGTGTAACACATTGGACCTTGTTATTGTCTCATTCAGTTGCTATAGTAAATTTTTCACCGGAGTCAAGTGAGTTTTCAGGTAGTGACCATTCGATAATTACTAACCTATCCATATTAATGGTCTTGAAGCCAACGATGAGCAACGTCTTGCCTACATGGAATAGGATTAAGTATCTGTCTGTCAGCGAAAGCTTTTATTCTCGAATTTAACCTACGTAAGGCTGCAAATTTCTCGATACCTCAAAACTAAATCCACGAATAAAATTGCCGTTGCCTGGTGGAACAAGGATTAGAAGTTTCACTGAAGCTCATTATTGAGTAGACTCGCATTCAGGGATGTAATACTAAAAAAGAGGTGTGGGAACGCCGTTCCCACACCAAATGAAAGGAAGATTGCACCAAATAGTTCGCATAAAGTGAGCATTCGCCTACAAGAATTTCCACACTGGATCTTCCTGTTTCACTGTAGACTTTGACTGGCAGTGCGAATCTGCGTGTCGCCAGCACATCTGTGAGATCGCAGCCATGTGTTGTGGTTAAAATTAACCCCAACATGCTTCTACAAGAAAAACAATGACTATGTGAAAAAGAGTACTCCTCTGTTACTTTGGAAAGAACTGAAGAAACAATCGTATATGTTATGTGCAACAAACACATGAATATTGCAAAAACAATATGTGTGAATAAGTTACTAACCTGAATTGTTACTAACCAGTATTGTTGTGTGACATGGGGTAGAAATCACAGCAAATTCAGGAAATAACAATTATCACCCCATAAAGTAAGAGAGTAATGCTATCTGAACAGTGGCGCCGGTGTATTGAATAGTACCAATGGGACTTTAACAATTACGAAAGTGAAAAAGAATGAGCGAGTCAGTCTGAGATACTGTGTGGGAAACAGGGTGTAGCAGAAGGACTTTGCTCATTCAGAAAAAAAACAGAATGAAAAGACTTAATGGTCAATACAGAACATCCTAAAGAAACCATTGGTCAAAGCAAAAAGCAATGCTTGAAGCAAGCATGGTAAGGGCAGACACCAGGTGTGCCGGAAACAAACGATGTACAAGGGAACTGTATAAATAGAAAAGGAGAAAAGAACTATTACCAAATAAGTTAAAGATGCAATGCTACCCGAGCATTGGTACGGGAGCATTGGTACATTAGCATTGGTACAGGAGCTTTGGTACAGTACCAAAGGTACAGTACCAATGTAGGGGTCACGTGTGATAAACCTAGATATATATAAGAATTTGTGGATAAAAGGGCCACAATTTGGAGGTCAGAATCATTCTGACTTTGGCAGTCTGTGGAGCTTGCGGGTAGTAGTGGCAAGCCCATACAAAATTCTGAACCTGACTTTCTTGAACTCACGGGTAGTAGTGGTGAGTCTACTATAAGTCGCAAAGGTTCTAGGGTAGTTAAGGATGTATATTGCAAACAATAGTCAGGCATCGTTTCGAATCAAAATGTAAGTACAAAGCTCCGTAATATTTTATGTAATAGATAAGTTCTGTCAAAATTTTACTCAACTTTGAACTTGTAGAAAAATTCAGTAAAACTAAAAAAAGGAAACAGAGTCCTGTCAAAATTTTTTATGATTTCATACTTAGAAAAATCCCGTAGGAAGGGGGGTCCATAATGTTAGGATTTATTGTTCATGTTTTCATGTGCATGGTTATGTTGGATGTTAAGAGTCGCAATGCGTACCTTGATGGTTAATAAACATGTTATCCCTTACATGGTGTATGTGGTCCTGTTGCTGGCAGCTAGGGTCAGTAACATTGACTGCAGCTATAGTGTTGTAGTCTCTAATAGGACTTAGCCTCGAGATCCCACGTACATGAAGATTTAAGTGATATTAACGTTAAATTGATAAAGCGTTATGGTAACTTGTTTTCGTCCGAGTCTTTCGTGGACAGGAATGCTGAGCTAGGGTTTTTGGTCCAGCGAAGGGCATCGGCCGCAAAACACGTTTTAATGTAATCGAGTGCAAAAAGTTGTGGGAACGCCGTTCCCACCCTACTACACCCCTGTTCGCATCCCACAGCTCGATGAAAATGGCATCGTGGCAAGTAATATCAACACAAAGTAAACACACTGGTATATCTGCTCCAGGCTGTAAGCCCATCAGTTTTCTGAATCTACATTTAAAATCCGATCACGAGATAAACGAAAAACTTAGTTTTTCAAAACAACAATTAGAGATGCATAACATATTTCTCCAGGTTATGGCAAGTTTGTTATTCTTGTTCAACAATATGTAGATCACGGGTGTAATACCACTCAGTCAAGGCTGCATTGGCTAAACACCTAAACAGGTGCCTTGTACTTTTTTTGGATGGTCACTGTTAGTCGCGTTCTAGTTTCAACATAGAAGTCTCAATGCTACGAAGCAATCTGTTCTCGCTAATTACAAGGTCGCAAAGCAAGCAATGGTCAAAGTAGGGGCGTGCAGAGGTCTGGTGGTGCCTTGGTCAAGTACTTCATTTGTGTTCCCCCTTAGCAAATTCTAGTATTGAGAAATGTGAGAAATAAGGGTATTTTAAATACGTAAACCATAGTGTTCGTAAAAAAATTAAGTTTCGGAAAATTAAATCCATACAGCATGTATTAGTAGCCTTACAATACGAAGAAGCATCTAGTTACAGCATTTTTATGACTTCGATGCCCGGACCGTCGCCTCGTTTGCCCCGACCCTTCTTTACACGCCCGTCAAAGTAGCCATTGCACGGATGTTTTCGACAACATGGTAGTGAAAAATTTCCCGTGGTAATAAGTCTACACATGTCTTCTTCGTAAACTACCAAAGACCATCAAAAGTGAAGGAAAAACCTGATTTTTTAAAGTATTCCAGCTTAGATTTATTTTCGTGAATTAAGTTGAGACGGCCGTTACGAACGCGTTCGTTCTTCCGCTAAAACACTTGGCAGAAAATGGCAAATAGCCGTATCATGAAGAAAACAGGAAGACTACAAGACTTGTTTGTTCACAAAGGTTCTGTTCCGCAAAACATTTGTAGAAAACAACATACCTGCATTTTCCAGTCACATTTTTAACCTTCCTGCTAGCGTGACAAGGTGTGCCGAATAATGTTGCCAGCAGCAAGGAAGCAGAGCATTTTTCCATGTGTACAGTTGGTTTAAACGTTTTCTCCTGCACGCTGGAAAACGGTCAGTGATGCCCACATGTTATCGAGGAGTGGCTCATTTCATTAACATCCGTCAAGCCGTTGAACACTCAGCATATGGAACATGCTCAGTGATTACCAAAGTAGACGAGCGCGTTTGCAAAACAGAAATAAATGATTGTACTTGCAAAGCTGATACACTTTATTTTATCCAATTTTGGCAAAATTCTTGAACATTTTAACATTCACATTGAAGCATCATTTGAAGCATCATTGTATTTTTTCGCTGGTGTTACTACTTTTCGTGATTTTTTGAAAGGTGCAATTTGTAGACCTAAATTTTAGAACCAAAATTCGGGAAAGACGTCGATATGAAACATTGTGGTAGTACGCTGGTGTGATGTTTTGCTTTCACGCCAACTCATGGATTTATTCTGACAACTTCAAGGCTCGCTTTACAACGCCCCTTACTTGCGCGGGTGTTTGTCGCTTGAGGGCAGTTGAGTGTGCAACAGTAGGGTAATTGTCGACAATGAATTGCTCCTGCGAGGCAAGCCACTGGTTACAAAAGCCCTGCTTTCTCGCCACAATGAACATTGCTAAGAAATCACTGGTTTGGGCGTCAACAGGAAAGACCGAAGTTAGCGTCACGACGCATGCTTGACGCAATGCGGGCATGACATAGCCAATGAGAGCTCGAGGCGGTTGCTAGGCATCGATTTTGCAACATGTCAATGCTAATCTTGTTAGTGCGAAAATCTTCGTTTCGGTTGTGATCACATATGCGCTGTCTAGGAAACAACACTGAATGAAAATATGGCAGTCGAAGCGATTTACTTTCTGGAAATGAAAGACGCACAAAGCTGCGCAACGCTAGGATAAACGCCGTCTTTTCATAAGCAGCCGCAAGTATTATGTAAGGCCAAAGATCGATTCAACCAATGTGTTTCAACAACACATAAATAGTTGAAGTTGGTATTTTTGCACACAGCAGGCCAGTCAGCATGTGCTAAAAATTGCAGTTTGGCAGTTGGGTGGTGTTCTTGATCGCAGAAACACCTGTCATTTTGCTGAAGTAGTCTGAATAAAGCTCCCAAAAAACTAGTTTTAAAAAAACAGGGTCATTTCGGTGATAAGAATATTCGGCTGTACTTTGTTAGGTTTAGGTTAACGCGTTGGTAAAGATCGGCTGCAGATGAAGTGTTTCTTTACATTTTGTAACTTGGAAGTGGGAAAGAAGGGCAGGGTCCCTGCATATACTTATCTGCAAAAAAATAATATTTCTGAGAGGACAGGCTCTCTGCAGGTTGCGAAGAAATATCAGTAATCGTAAGTTTGATTTACCTGGTCCGGCATTTCGTTTTTATGCTTCTAATTGCGGATCACCAGCAGAAATATCGAAAATCCTAAAGTGCGTCTGGATATAGGTGGAGGTTTTAAGAGCTTTCAGGCAGAAGCTTTCACATGCTTTGATCTGGGTGACCTTCCTCAACAGCTGCTAGTGGAATCGACAAATTATCTAATTTCTTTTATAAGTTCATATGGATCGTATCATGGCGAAAAACAATCAATATGCCGATGTAAAATGAAATTTAACTTGATTGCTGCAAATACGAGCGTCCAGTTTATTGTACATAAAATATAGTTTGACTGCTGCTGAAAAAACAACTGATCTGCTATGTTCTTTCAATCCAGAATACTTTTTCAATCAACCCTTTCCCTTGATTTTCAGCTTTCACAGTGCTGAAACGAGCAGCTTCACTGATTTCTTTTTGTATCTCCCCAACTCCACTTAAAATTGCCTCTTCAAAATGCATTAAGTTCATGCGATTTTTTCTGCAAAATGCGTTCCACACCTTTTTTAAGTTTCGTCTGTCGGTACAGTGTTATAGCTCGAACATTCTGTGCTTCTTTCTCGCGTTTGCGTGTAATTTCTGGTAACGATCGCCTTAAGTAAAACATTAATTACGTGTTTAAGTCACAAAATAAGCTTTTGCCAGCAAGCTCCACTCCCAGAATTTCATTCGCCTTTGTTGATGATCGTAACATTGCCTTGGATGGCGCATGCTCGTTACGTTTTGCTGAAGACTGCGTCGCAACCATAATGTTTGAAATTGTTGACCAAAAAGCTGAATTCTTACAGTTGTTACAGCAAGAAAGCTTATAAATTACGTTATGACCAGGCTTAATAATGAGTGTAGAAAACGGCTAGTCCGTCAAGATCAATTTGACTTTCACAACGCTTTTCATCACATCAAGCAGAAGTTTATAGAGAAGTTTTATTATATTGAGTATTTAGAAAGAGCAACGGGAACAGCAGGCAAAAAAATAAATTTTTCTTCAATTAAAAATGCCTTGTTTTCGTGATGATGACGTTTTACTGCAATGATTTTGATCAACACGCAACCCTAAGGACATCGGTTTCATACTTTTCTGAAAAATACCTACGTGTTTCAATTACAGCATGTTTTCGGTGACATCTTTTTCATCACTTCGCTTGCGAAACATTTACTCACTGCTGCGTTGGTTTATAGCCGACTTCAAAACTTTGTGATAGGCCTGGGTTAGGTAGCAATTCAGCCTCGGTTTCAATAATCTAGTTTTGGGCTCTAGCGCGTCATACCGGGGTTTTCCGGAAAGCCTTCCAGTCTTTAGTCCGCCCATGGGCGCTTATTTTAGGTGGGGGTTTATATGGTGCTAATATTTGAGTTGAAATATTAGACGGTACGTACCGTATACGTCCAATGTTATACTTACACGGTACGTCCAATGTTATACCGTACTGAGTTTGAATACTATTTGTGGACTTTATGATGGCTTACAATTATATAGCCTTGACAAAAATTTTGAGATAAATATGGATTATAACTTCATTTTTTAATTTATAACCGTAACAACTTCAAATGTGTGGGTTTTGTGTGCATGTGTAGTTGTTCAGACACAGGCAATATGCAACTGCCGTATAACAGCCCTGGCGGTTATTTGGTTCACGTCTTATTTTCCCATTTGTCTTTTTTCCAAGTAACGGCCTAGGGCGGAATTGATGAAAACCCCGGTACGAATTCTTCAATCGATCATATCGTTCAACTGATTGTTAGTATATTCGTTTACCTCAGGGGTGGACAAATTGCGGTCCTCTGCGGTGTTCCGTGCGGCCGGCGCTGGTCTGCAAGCAAATTAAAAAAAATTATCAAATATTTGTTTGTCTTCATTAACCTTGTGTTGTATTCAGTCGGTCTGGGTTTGAAAGGTGTGGTATTTGACATTTCATGACCAACTGATGCGGCCCACCCTGAAAAGTTTGCCCAGCACTGATTTTCTCCGTTTCTCACAAACATTTCCATTTACTCAGTTAGTATGTAAAAACGTGTTATGGTAACTTGGTTGTTTACAAAATTGTTCTTACTGCGTTTTTCGAAAGGCAAGTATCACAATGACTTACTACCAAACATACTCACGAATTGTCGTATCAACGTTCTCCAACGAAACGCGATTTTAACCTGCCTACTTACACAGGATACAACAACAAGAATATGAATAGAGCAAAATAATCTTAATCAATGTGGCAATCAATAAAAACATCAACGTGATCACACTTAAGTTTGGCTTTAGACCTACACCCTCAAATATTGTGGACATGATAAAACTCTTGTTTTGTCAGCTAAACTGTAAAAGCATGATTAAGACCTTCAAAATTATTTGGTACTTGAAGTGGTCATCATTGATTTTTGACCTGTAATGAGGCCGAAATTAGCAACAGTTACTGACCGAGTTTAATCTTGTCTTGTGATAAGCAATGGCTTGTGACTATGTGGTTTAGGCAACTTTGTCGCGAATTGTGAAGACGGTTATATGGAAAAAAACTTTGTTTTTAAAGAACAATCTTGCTTTATGTCTGTAAAATCCAATAAGTGTTTCAACAAAATAGCAAGAAGCCATTTCGCAAAGCGTAGGCACGAAAACTTTTACTTTTGGTCAAGCCGAACTTAATTTCGTGAAGAATTTGCAAGGTTCGTGTGGCACGAAAGTTGAACTTTGGCTTTCATTACAAAATGCCAAAACAAATACTTACGCAACTGATGGTTGGTATCTGTTATCCTTTGAAGAGCAATAAAAGTTGGAAAAAATGTATTAGTAAGAAACAAGCTTGCAATAAGAAGTGTGTAAACTTCTTCTGGTTGGCAAACAAAGAATCATTTTGGCACGTGCTTAATGTGTTTTTTCATTTTCACTGTAAAAATGCAATAACTGCAGAACATTTCATCACCACTTGATTTTCGACATGCGCAAACCAAGTCAGTTTATAAAACGCCGCTAAACAAGTTTAGTTTTACAAAAATGCGAAACACTTTTTTATGTTTTCATAGCATGTGAGTTGTTTTTCAAAGCGATTTCAGGGGATTAAAATTGCAAGGATAAAAAAACAAACTTATGACTTAAGATTTGCAATTTTTTTCTGCCTGGGACTGCCACCTCTTTAAAACATTGCTCATACATAGTTTATTCCTAACAGCTTTTGCCGATCTTGCGCTCAAATGATAAGAGAAGCTGACTTGTCCGCTGTAAAAGCCATTACGCACTACAGCAAAAATTTAGCTTGCTTGAACTACTACTGACGAAAGCTTCAACAGTTCAACTTTATTGTTTAGTTGAGATTTTTGTATTAAAAGTTGGCGCTGTTGCGCGTTGCCTGTGTTTAATTTATTTACACACTTACTTGAAAGAAATAGTTATTTAATTTATGAAACACCATTGATTGTCAGACTTTAACTAAATTTTTTATTAACAATAAATGAAGATATATTTTGGTTGAAACAGCAAATTGATTCTGAAGCATTTATCGTAATCCTATTTTGATGTGTTTCAGACATTCATAGGACATTTTTTCAACTTGGTAAACAAAAGCTGTCGACGGGTTTGAATCATGGTACGTGATGAATTATTAAAACATTGCGTGAATTTATAATGTCCTGTTGAGTGACAACGGTGTGCTATCCTGTCGTAAAAATAACAGATGCACCCATGAATGTTATTCAAGCGTCCTTTTGTAGGGCGGCTTCACCTCTCCCATCTTTTGCAAAACGTACGAAGTATAGTTTGATCTGTTGCCACTGTCATTTTAAGTCAGTTTGCATCAGGGTTGTAGTGGGGTGGGAACGCGTTCCCACACAGATGTGCTAGTGACGCGCAGATACGGACTGCTAATCAAAAGTCTACAGTGAAACAGGAAGATCCGGTGTGGAAATTCTTGTAGACGAATGCTCACTTTACCATTTGGTGCAGTCATTTGGTGTGGGAACGCCGTTCCCACACCTCTTCTTTAGCATTACACCCCTGGTTTGCATGCACTGGCATTCAGAAAAATATCTAAAAAGTTTCATGCGACTGCTTCAACACAATTTTCGAACAATAACTACAAAAATGTAAGCTGTTTCGATAACGTTTTTTCGTGGGTACACTTGCAAGCATTTTTTCTGTAATTCTGGTTGGAAGCGGGAGTGTCAAGATGCAGTGAACACAAATCTAAAACAAAGATTGTTGACTTGGGATAGCAGCAACGTATCAACATGACAAAATCGAATCATATAGTGTTTGATCTCTAGCACGTAGTTAAAAACGATTTCGATTGCAGCAGCATTCTTGTTCTACTTGTAACGTTCCTTTGTTACACCAGAATGTTGCAAAGCATTTGCAAGTAGGCAACTTTTCTTTTTGTTCTGCAGGCAGATCAACTAACAGAAGAACAAATAGGAGGTATGAAGAAACTTTTGGTTGCTTGGTCTGACCTAGAGCTTCATTGAATATTACACCTTTACTTTTCTGTCCTATTTGAAGCTTATCCAACAACTAAAAGTGCTCTTTCAGGTTATCATAGCATTGCATAGTTTGTGAAATATTTTACCAGCAAATAATGGCTAATGCGACACATTGCTGCTAGCTTTCGCAATTGTGAGATAAGAAATAGATCGCGTTCGAAGTAACGCGTAGAAGAGTAGACACGCGTCATATTGATACAAATAGAACCAGGCTTGGCCGAGCACCCGCACACTTAGACCGGTGTCAGGCGAAATTTCTGACCTATTTTTTGTCAGTTATTTTGCTTCTCTGAGTAAAGGAATAAAGTTTAGCGATTATTTTTTGTGTGTTGTGTAAATTCAAAAACTTTTTGGTTAGATGTCAGATACCCACAACAAGCTACAGTACGCGAATAAATATAGCCACTAAAAAATATTGGACTTAACCCTAGACTGGAAAATATTGGACTTAGCATTAGACCTCAATATCTCTTTTTCTAACCCTAACATAAACCCTAACCCGACCCACTTACCTAAACACCAAACTCTGAGCCCTAATCATCATTTTTCTCAGCGTATTTGATATCTAGGGTATTACTCTGTGCATGCGCACATGGCGTGAAGTCATAAATTTCGCAACTCAAGAAATTTCGCTTGGCACCGGGCACTGAACACTTTCAAATTCCTCGCCCCATTTCAAGTAGACCGATCTACGCTAAAGTGAAGGTTTTTAGTTTTTCAAGAAAACGCAAAAAATAGCAATTCAATGTGTGATATGCAGGATTGTCCATGGGAAGAGAATCCCATGTGATGGGACAGCAGACTTGTGGACTTCAAATTTTTCCCATGCTCATCGTTAGTGATTTTGCGTCATATGGCAGGAATTTTCTGAAGTTGAATCTTATAATTATGTATTCACAGCACAGCAAATGTTTTCGCATGACGTACAGACTTATTTTCGTGACGTAGTGATGCAATCCTCGCAAAATAAAGATTGGTCACCACTTTTTAGAAGCTCTCCTAAGTGGACGTTTTGTCGTGCGTTAGTCGCGTTTGTGTAGATGCTAGAGAAAAGACATACGCATGATATAATGTACTTGGTATAATTATTTTTATGGAAACCTCATGGGATGAAACAGTCAAATGTTGCCATGGTAAGGGCCAAATAAAAGTGTCTCATGGACAAGACGGTCCATGCATTTCAAAATGACATGTATGTCGAGGTAGAGGTTTTGACGCGAGGTACTAAAACTATGCTGGTGGACTAATGGAAGCGGTTAGATCAGTCTTTCCAAAAGGGTACGATAAAGCATGCCTTGAGATAAAAAAAATCAACATCAGAAACAGCTGTTCTGCAACAGGAAGATCACAAAAATTAAGCGTTGATCCGCCAGCTGGTGACATTTCAACATTTGGCAAACTTTTTATTCTGCTTGTGATCGGCTATAAAGTTTGCTAAAAAACTCTTGTTACTACTTGGTTGTAATATCAATCGCTTGCACCACTTCGAACATCCAGTGAAGCAAACCTAAAGCTTTAACACATGTTGAATTTTGTCAGTGAAAATTTGTCGAAACTACCCATGCTTCTTATAATAGGTCAGAGTAAGGTAGAAGGTGTTTGAGTAAATTCTCAAATATTAACTCAAAAACAAAGTGCCGGATACCATTTTGATTACTCTATTACTCTTGTAGTAGTGAAACCTATCCAAATGAAACACATGTCTTTGCTGATGCACAAAGCGAATTAGCGAAGTTAAGAAATGAAACCAAATAAAAAGTTGGCAAGATGCAAGTATCCAATAGCTACAGCAGACGATGCAAAGTCCTTGTCTATACAAGACAATTTTTTATAGCTCAGGAAATCTGGCCATTTCAGAATAGCACGTATTAGAATTTTTTCGTGAAATATTCGTTGTCCGGTTTGACCTTTACTTCAGTCTATTGCTTCTTGTTCATCTTTCTGTGGAGACACTGTACCAGAGTTTATGACCAATTTTATGACGTTTCAGCATGTTTCCCAAGCTCCAACAGAAAGCTAAAATAAACTGGTTCTAGCGCTTAGTAATTTTCTTCTCGGCAGAGTTCAAGGAGGCTTTCTCCCTCTTCGACAAAGATGGAGATGGTACGATTACAACCAAAGAACTCGGAACAGTGATGAGGTCTCTTGGACAAAACCCAACAGAAGGAGAACTTCAAGTGAGAATATAAGACAATGGTTTTCTGTGTGCGCCTAAAAAGATTTACTTCTCTGAATTATTTATTCCCGCCCATGATCTAGTGCAAACGCGCTTTGTGTTCATGCAACCGTTTTAATCTGCGAGAAGGCATTTTCTGTGGGCCACGTGATTTGGCGGCTTATATCGGCACTTCGTACTGCATATGCTTGGTGGCAAGCTGTTAGGCTGTACAATTGTTTGTGTTTAACGCGGTGCACGCATGTGTTGTTGCCCAACGCACAACTGTGTTGAAAGTTGTCTGTTGTCTAACAACCGCTTATGGCTCTAATGTGAATGCTTGGTTACACACTGGAAACGTTCTTTTGCTATATTTTTACCACAACGTCTGTGTTATGGTTTGTTACTTCCTTCGTCACTCATTGCTTGCTTTGGCTTAGGAATGAAACTGCACACAGCAGCATGTGAAAACCGGATTGAGCAGTTGTGTTTCTTACGTTCAAAATGAAGGCATAGTATCGACAATGGAGTTTTGTGTCCTGTGTTGAATGACTTTTCACTTGACGCATCAGCTAAATTTAATGGTCAATACATCTGCTTGTTCCGTGATTTTCAATGTGACGACCTAATAAGATTCAAATCATCAAAGCAATACCACAGCGTAGGCTATTTGACCCAGTAAGGCCATCGCCATGGTATTTTAATGTTTGGACAGTGATAAACGTATTTCGAAAAGACATTCAGAACTATTTCCAGAAGGCATGTGCATAAGCGTACGGCATGGGGATGCAGGGGATGCGGACGCATCCCCAACGCTGAAAAATCGGCCATTATTCGGGCAAAAATTTTCAAAATTTGGCCGAAGTATACACCTACTTTCACATGAAAGTGAGGTAGGGTCTATTTTCCAAACTGAGGCAAAATAACAACCAAATCAACGGCAAAATAGACTGAGACTATTTTGTCATTCTTTTTTGCCCTGATGGCAAAATAAACACTGCCCTTGAGTGAACTGGAATCATGTGGTAATTCCAGCAGCCTTTATCAAATTTGGGCCAACTAAAAAACTTTAACAACGTTTTGGGTAAAATTAGAAACATATGAGTAAAATAGGAGCATTTGGGTAAAGACCAACAGCCTCAATTAAATCTGTGCAAATGAGAAAAGCTTCAGTCAAACTTGGTGAAAACAAAAACATTTAGATTAATTGGAAACACTTGGGTGAAGTCCATCAGTCAAATCAAATTTTGCCAATTTGCAACAGCTTCATTCAATTGTGGGC
>JGI24158J21664_10005301_pt1 | contig 16832 bp, 10 predicted proteins | sample Ectturendosymbi3_FD_21664 | JGI IMG/M metagenome (IMG submission 21664)
ACATGTAAATAAATGGTCACCGCTAGATGGTGCCCATAAGTTACAAGTCACTGTGATAGTCACCACAAGCGAATTATCGTAGTTCGCTTATCCCTATATAATGATAGTGCAACCTAGTAGTAGTAGAGTGAACTCGTCGAGGGAGGTCTATTGCTGCTGGTTACTTTCCTGTTAGTTAATGCCCCGAATTGCCATCTTTCTCTTGTGCTTGCCTCAGTAGTTCAAGGCGATGGAGTCAACTGCAACATCAGCGTTCAACAGTCACATGCAAGCAAAACCCCTGCTACCGTAACAAGAAGTGAACCTTTGAAGATTTGTTGCCATGTTATTGTTACGCAATAAAGACCAACAGTAGAACAATCTTTTCTCAACTTCCGTACCTGCCTCTGCAGGCAAAGGAGGATGCATAACTGCATGGCACCAGAACAGTGAACCTGGCGCTTGTGCAGTGTGAGTGTTATACCGGCAAAAAAACTGTCATAGCAAGAATTAAATCAATTTTTCCAGAAAATAAGTTTCTGATTTCAGGATTTCTAGAAAGTTTTCGCTCTTAATCTCAATTTCTAGGGGGAGGGCAAATGCCCATCCCCCCACTGCGGACGCCCATGGTTATGGTCATAAACACACTCAAAACTCTGTAATGTTCATAATCACACTTAAAACAATTTTAAATGATGAAGTAGGCTATCAGTTTTGCCAGGTGATCCAACTGTTTTGGTTACAGCAAAAAGTGGTTCGAGATACGACATGAAATTCAGAAGAAATAATGAATATTTTTATCAGAAGCTCTCGCGACCCCAGAAAAAAGGCAAACGACCCCCACGGGGTTCGCGACCCCCAGGTTGAAAACCACTGCTATAAAGGGTGCACAAAGCGAGAATAATTTAACTTTCTTTTAATTAATATAAAGTATTATAAATCAGAGCAATATACGCCTTTGTGAGAATTAACCTTGATAGTTCAGTTGAGTTCAGTTCATTAATATATTTCAGTGAGTCTGCTTCATCATAATTTGTTGAAAAATTTTGGGAACGCATGCGGTTTCACATGACTTGATATATCTGAAGCGTAATGGATGTGATGTAATCAGGGCCGGATTTACCAATAGGCTATGTAGGCTTAAGCCTAGGGTCTCGAGATCCAAGGGTCCTCCAACAAACAGTGGTACTCATAGAGTCATTTGCCGATATATAATAATCAGTTGGATAAATATTCGTCAAAATTTTATGTCTTAATTATTCATGAAAGAGTTTTATTCATCTAATCAGATTCTATGTTGATAACGCCAGGGTTTTCCAACAAGGTTCTAATGGATCTCAATATGACCGTTGGTCAAGCTGCATTCCGACTATTGTGTCGATATACTCAAAGCCCTTTGGTTGCGCTCTATGTTTGCTGAATTGTACCGATTGTTTTGTGTGAATCAGACGAAAGAATTTTTGGCTATTCATGTTTGAAATGCACCTGATCAAAGCTTAAGGTTGTGCTGCAGATAAGAGCTCTATGTAGGGCTAGGAGCATTATCCTACAACAAAAATATAGTTGCTTCTTCTGAGCAATACTGTAGTTTTGTTAGCGTTTCTAATAGGTAAAGCTCGTTTGGTATTTTTAGATGTGATTTCTTCCATTGCAATTTTCTTTAATAAACTAATTCAGAAATCAGATTGCTATTGAGCACATGCACAAGTTTGTACTGCTCCCATGCTGAGAAAACCAGAGAAGATCTTAATGAGCTTGAATAGCAAGCAAAAGTCACTTTGTCAACCACAGAACTCTACCCCAAAAAGACAAAGAAAAGGATAGGCTAACAGCAAAAAAATGACAAAAGCGCCTTTGGGTTTTATGCCTTACATTAGTGGTTTTTAATTTATCCAACCACGCGGACCTGTATTTCTTAGGTTGATTGCCACTGACTGCTCAGGAGAAACAGTTTTTCAAGATTCACAAGAATTAAAAATGAATTAAAGGGTCACAAGGTTCCAGGAGAGGTTGCCAACATTAAGCATTCGATGCATTAAAAGTGGCAAACTTAGGCAAACAGATTTTAATAAATACTTGGATGATTTTGTTATGAAGAAGGCCAGACAAAACCTTTTCAAAATTGTTTGCTACGCTCTGTTCAGCGTTACTTGATTCGATTATTGTAGCGTTTTGTAAGTATTTCAATAATGACAGCATAAGGGAAATTGAGACCAGTCCCGTCGCCACGGGGAGCATTGGTGGGCTCAGCCCTTCCAAATTGAAATATGAAACACTATAAATAAATGGATATTTTATCTAATTTTCAGCATGTCAAGCCCCCGCGCAAGTGTAAAGCCTCCTCTATTGAAAGTTTTTTGGCGACGGTTCTGGTTTAAACCTCACATCCTTTCGTGCGACGATTTCGTTGCATTCGATTCTTAGCAGTCTGAAAAAGTAAAAACGCGCAAATCGTGAACCTATAGATAGCAGTTGCAAACATTGAGGTGAGTTTTCACTTGACGTGTTTGCGTGTGTGTGAGGTTTTTTGCATGTGTGTGAGGTTTTCTTTATGACGCAGGACATATATGCTTATTTTTTTGAGGCGCAGATAAGAATAACCAGATGTGAAACTCAAAAAAAAAGAAGGTCAATCGTTTTGTCAATTTTTTAACCGTGACGTTTACGGTTGGTTTGCCTGCAAAAATTAGTAATGCTGTTCCCGCCAGCCAAGTACTATTTCAACAATTCTGTGTCATTGAACGCTTTTGCGTCGAAGGCAGCAACAAGCGCAGTGATCATGGGGCACTCTAGTCATGATGTAGAATATTTTGTTGACCGTACTCTCAGAGCGTCAATATTGTCATTTTCGGCTTTGCGCAAACTGATTAACGCTTTTCCACTTTTTCCTTGTGATAGTGGGAGAAGGGTCTCGCATCAGCTAAATCCGGCCCTGGATGTAATTTTGAGAAACTTAGAAATGCATAGCAATTTGTATATTCAGACTAGAATACGAAATCTTTAGCATGCCGTTTTTGAAGCATGAGCTTTGCTTTGAAGAAGGTACGTACTTGTAAGGTTGGAAATGTTGACGTTAAAATATGCATCGTCATGATTTTCATACCCGAAAATCTCACGGAAGGGTAGTTGGAGCAATAGTTTTTGGAGGTCTCGTATGATCTAATCGAATGTTTAGAAGAACTGTTGATAAACAAAGGAGAAATTACACATAGCACTACAAAAGAACTGCTCCATTTCGATAAAACTTTGCTTTTGAATTTTTGAGAAGAGCAGAAAGAGTAGTCTTAATTACACCGAATAGTAAGGTCTGACTATTTACGAAATGGGTTGTTTCTATGCCGCAAGTTTTGCAGCGAATGCAGCGAAGCAAATCCACATACTTGACTGCGCCTGACTGCCCGCAGCTATCAGAACTGGATTCTGCATCTTCAGCGCAACAGGTCGTGAGTTAACATATCCTGTAACTGTTGTTTATGCGCGCTATTTTTTTCTTGCAGTTGTGCGAAGGAGTCAATCGTGAGCATTGGGATTTTCAGGACTTTTGCAGTTCTATTAATGTACTGTTCATCAAAGATACGTCCTCAACCTAATTTTTTACGCCAGAATACGTAATTCGAAGCGGGGAATGACAATGTTCCGCTGACATAAACGCCATGAGTGCATGTATAGCTTGGTACAGTAGAAAATGTGTTCTGCCAGATAGAAAACGTGGTTGCAGACTGAGAGTTGAAACAGAGCTCAGGATAAAATACTACTGCGCTTTTCAAAACCTTGGTATTGAAAAACAAGTCAGTTCCAGAAGTTAAAACATGTTAAGAGTTAAGTTCAACAGCTACAATAACTTCTTCAAGCGTGATGGTAAAAACTTGGTGAATGTTTTTTGAGTTGTTGCAGTAAAACAACATTCTCTTATCTGCTTACAGTGTATTCTGAGAATAGAAAACAATTTACGTACTAACTTGCAAAATTTAAAAAAACTGAACTGGTTGAATCTGGTTGGGAGCAGGCGCGTAGCCGGGGGGGCAATGGAGGCAATTGCCTCCCCCAATTCCGAGAGTTGCACCAAAACGTTTCGGGGTAATCAAGCTTTTGATGTGTAAGCCAAAAAATATTTTAGTGCAAATAACCGAAAATGCTTGCGGAACCTACTACATAATTTCGTCGAACCCGGTGAAAGCACTAAGGTTCACCAACTGTCCACGATTAATCAAACGTCGGGTGCATGGGAGTCGGAAATTTTATCCAGGGGGGTCAATACTAGAATTTTTCAGGTGAAACCAAGGAGTTTCGTAGGTTGGGCAAAAATGGTGAAATTTCATTTTTTACACATGAAACTAAGTAAACAGCCATTTTTGCTGAAAATATAATAGGAAAATGTCAAATTTGAAAATGCATGGAGGGGCCTAGGCCCCCTTCTACCACAGAGGCGTAACGACGGGGGAAGGTGGGCGCGATTCCCCTGGCGCCGAATCATTACGGGGGCGCCGAAAACTCCTAACAATGTCTCAAGCACTTTCTTCAAAACCAGATTTGCTTCCGAAAGACCTCAGGTCCGAACATGGGGGCGCCAAACTTGCTTCTTGCCCCGGGCGCCACCTAACCTCGTTACGCCCCTGTTCTACCCCTCCCCTTCCGACGCCCGTGGTTGTATGTAGCGTACATGTTGGTGAATTCATGTAATGGCTGACATTTTCCTTAGGTTTGAGCTCCCCATCTGGAAGTTAGTGGTAATGAAATACTATCTTGTATCTAACCGCTTGTAATCACTAACCAAAGTAAAACAAGGAGCAACACTTTTCTCAGCTTTTTCTGATACACCGGCTTGCTGAATCTGACCTAATGGTGATGTAAATTAAATTTCAAGCACATCGCAAAAATTCCTCTTTGATAACTCTGGCATGCTTAAAATAATATGCATCTTACCCTTGTCTGCAGCAAAAGCCGTAGCCTTAAATGTAAATCGTATATTTTTGTTTTTGTACAGTTTTAAAACTAAATAGCGGTGATGTACGTTTTATATGCCTTGAAGCTCAACCTTCGGTTGAGAAGAAATCCAGTTTTAGTCTCTTTTATTGCGCAAATAGGCCATACACCAGGGCTCTCAAACTCAAATTGCTCCCAGGGCAGAGCTAAACGAGGACTTAAAAAAATAGGGCCGCATTATGACTACCCTAGGTGCGCATTATGACGCTGACGCAACAAAGGCGGTACCTGAGCCTTGCTAGAAACAGCTTGTACATCTTTTTTTCCGGCGAATGGTATTGTGAGACGAGTTACAGGGAATTTATCTCTAGCCCTTTCTACGTTCGTTGTAAATGAACTTGTTGACTCGCGGGCTTAGCAATTTTAAACACTGATAACAAACTAAATAACCTCAATGTTAATTATTTCAAAATTCCCGAAAAGCATCGCGGACCGCACAATATGCGCTCGCGGGCGGCGTGTTTGAGACCTCTGTCATAGACACTGTTTATGAATCACAGCATTGTTTCTAAATATTTAGTTGTTACGATTAAAATTGCATTGTAACGTTAATCGCAGTCATGTCGAGCATTACCGTTTTCATCAATGATTTCATATTAATTTTCTGACGAGAGAAAAAGCTTGTGTCAAGTAATCACAATCCAACCTGTGCATGGTCTAAAAGTGTTACAACTTTCATGTAATGTTAATTAATTACCACCTTATCCTACAGTAAACTTGAAATCATTCCCTTACAACGGGTAAACTCAGCAGCAAAATCTAACGTAAGTAAGAAGACGGTTTTCCTTTTGGAAGTGCTGAGGACATTGACACTGCCATAGCTTACAGATAGCTTGCAATCTGTTTAAGTGATAAAGCGCATGCAACTAAAACGAAAAAAATGATTTTTTTCCCAGTCAATTGGACTTTGTTATTTAAACACTCATGGATTTTTAAAAATTTAACCGGTTACGCTAGAATGGCTAGATCAGCGGTTCCCAAACTTTCTTGAGCGCTACCCAAAACTGAATTTGGTGAACACGCCTCAAACAACAACCCAAGTCTCAAACAACTTGTGAAAAAAAGAAAAAAATGATTGTATCGGTGATTTTTGGCAGAAGCCGCAGTTGCTAAGTTCCTTTTTGATGTCAGCATTCGACGCTTTTCTCAAATGCCTATACACTACGGACAAAGACAAACAGTCTGCTTCGATTAAGCCTGTGTTAATGTACACCAGAAGCGTGTAAATATAAAAACGCAACCACAATGGCGGCCACAATGACAACTGCAACATTGGCTGCATAAGCATACTGCAGATTTTGCACTTAAACATCGGGATTTTCGCAAGCGCTCTTGCATGGAAGTTTTACGAGCAAACTGTGGCTTTCATCCAAAATAGAAGCTTGGAACTTTACTTAAAACCAGCTTTGAAAATTTTTCAGTTCAACGAGAATAGACTATGTATTGGTCGACTTAAATCTGAACATATTATTTCGAGAAAAAGCGCCAGAAAATTCATCTTTTATGGATGATGCTTCACAGACAATGGGCATTAAATAATCAAATTTTGAGACTTGGCTGTTGTTTGCCCCCCCTATCAAAATTCCTGGCTACCTGCCTGGTTGGGAGCATGAAACGAGATCGTAATTTAACAATTGAAGCAAGTTCGGAAATAGCAAACTTGGTCATTTGGCATTTAGGTGCCAGAGCAAATCAGCAATGCAAGGAAACATGGGTATGACTTTCAGAGGCTGATGAGGTATTGCCGCTGTATTACGAAGCAACTTGAGAGATTACATTGAGCAATGATTTACAAACTGCATTGTTATCCTACAAAAGTCCATGCCCTTTGACGTTTAGCAGATTAAAATGAGATGTTGCAGAATAATAACGAAACTAATGACACTTGTACAGAACTTGCGAGTATCTGTACAGATCAACAGTGAGCTTCAAACGGCTTAAAGATGTCACATCACTCAAATGTTTGGCGTTTATAGGAGAGTCTATTTATTTTTTTGTTTTTTTTCTAAGAAAGGATTATGAAGTGTTTTGAAGTCATGCATTTATTGAAAGCTAGTTGTTCTCAACACGGATTACTGCAATTAATCTAGGACCAGGGCTGTGGATTGACCGTTGCACTGTTGAAAGTGATGAAGTTTGTGCAAATATTAATATAGCCATTCTGTGAATTGGCAAACATCGACCTAACGTTTGTGGAAGAGGAGACATTCAGTAAAGAGGTTGTCAAAATTTGGGAACATCTAAGTGCGAACCAAAAGAATTCATTCGTTTTATATGGAAGCCAAATGGTCTGAAGGACGCAATTGCTTCAATTCTACCCCTTTGGATACCCCACTGCCAAAGAGCTAATCAATTTATTTAGTAAACCTGCAAACTGACTTGTGTTAAACAAGGTCAAAGAAAGAGAAATTGCCTTGTAAAAAGCGGCTCTTCATTTTCTTACACTGCCGAAGAAAAGAACTATGACTGAAAGGTGGCACTATGCGTGTCGTGATATATAATTTTGTAGCAAAATATTTATATAAATTCCGGCCACTATTTCAGATTTTTTTTCACAATAGTCTAAAGCTATTACAAGATTTTGTTGCAAATTTTTCGTTTGTGGGTCAATTTTGCCAAAATAACATTTCTCGGAAAAACACCTAAGTTTAAAATGACCCTCAGTTATTTACAGTTTTTTCATGCAATCGTGTTTCTTGTTACTTAGACAGAATGGGTTTGATAGCAGTCCGATTGCTTTGCGGCTAACAAAAGAACAGCTTTAAAATGTAATTAGGTTTTTTTGAAAAAACGCTTGCTGCCATCTTGTGATTGTGAAACACAGCACTTGCAATTTATAGCTCGTTTTCAATCGTTGCGCAGGTATATGCTGAAATTTCAGTTTTACCAAATCGAACCAAAATACTCTAATCGAAAGAAGGCATCTTTTTGCACCTCAGTAAAATCGTGCAAAATTTGCTCACATAAGTTCTTTTTGCAAAAATTATGGCGCACCTTCACCTAATCAAGAACAAGCAACAACAATTTTTAGCTTGCACAAATTATTTCGCGTTTTTCGTAAATCTCGATCATATCCTCACGACAAAATTGCAAGCTAACTGTATACTTCGTTGGAATTAAAGTTTACATAAAAGACGAACCCAACTAAATGTCGAAATACGTCAGATTTCCAAGCAACTTCCTGAGCATTGTGCATTTATGAACAAAAACGGCGGTATTGGGTGTAAGTTTCCGTTCTTATAATATCAGGCGATTCTCAATTGCAACCAGCCTCGGTAATAAATGGAAATCTCGTAAAAAATCACCAGTTGCTTTAGCAGCGTTTTGCGGGCAACACAACTTCTCTTGTTCTTTTTTTTTATTATTGACCGCATGCAATACAACGGATATATTTAACGGCATTGGCGGGAGGACGCAGCCTGAATAATGCTTTGTCGCGGCGTTTGCGGTGAACGCTCTTGCCCAAGGAACGCTACGGCGAGTCGCTCAGTGGCAGTGGATCGAACACCCAACCTTCCAGTTGGGAGGTGGGCACTCTACCACTGAGCTCATCGCCGCCGCAAATCACCGTCCGAACGAAAGATGGATATTCTATTTGATTTATATATTTATTCTAAATTCAAGTAGCACTTATCTTCAAACTACAATTATCTTCATATTTGCAGTACATCTAGTTTATTTGAAATTATGCAGACAAGCTAGCAAGAAAATCCACTAAGATTGATTTATATCTTTGTTTGTAGGGTATGATGGACGCTAGCACTGGGACTTAGCCTAAGTTGACAACCCAAAAGTTTGTCAGGACTTAAAGCGTCAATTAAGATTTCATTTGCTTGGTAGTACACAAACGCCATATTACAATGAAACGGATAAATTCGAACTTCTGCGTTTTTCTGATTGCTCTCACTCACGCGTCAGTCTTTATTCCAATGGGAATGAACATGAGTGCTATGAATCCAGCGACCCCTGCAATCGAAGTGTTCGTCAATGAAACATACAAGGTTGGGATATTGCAGTCGATTAACAAAAAGTGACCTTGTTTTGATATAATCTAATCGTTTCCTTGCCTTTATCCTAATACTCAGCACAACTGTGACAAAGGTAGTAACATTGTAAAGCGTCAGGAACAATTATTGTTCTTAAAATGCAGTCCTTGCAGAAACATGACGCTGGATTAGCCTGACGACTTTCCTTCATCATTATTTTTGCAAAAACTTTGACGCGTTTCTTCGAACCTTCCGCTGTTTGATAAGCGATGAAAGTTTTTCTGTTGACTTGAAGACGTGCAGCTTACTTTATTTATTCGATGAAAAGAATTCAACCGGACGAAAGATGGAATTTGCATTGACGGGAATGATTAACCTGTTTTAAGTAAATCTCTGTTTTTTTCAGACTAGGTACAATGTGACAGCTCCAGCCGAAACAATCAAATTGGTTATAACGATGGCACAAACAATGCTTGTGATTGGCGCAGCTCTTGGGTCCTTGTCTCTGCGTTTATGGATCACATACTTAAGGTAGATTTAAGCAACTAACGCATTACAGCCACATATTGGAAGAATTTCAGCAATTCATTGCGGCAAGCATTAGGCGCCAGGTAGATCCGTTAAAAAAACTAAGAAATTTGGTGAAATGCCACTTAAAACTTTCTAGAAGAACTATGCCGAACAACACGTTTTACAGCCGTTCTGCGTGCTAGTTAGGTTGGCACTCTTTGTCCATTCATGAATATGATGCCTTTTCGCGGTTTTACATTTTTATTTAAATGCCATAATTACAAGACAAAATCGTCTTAAGAATCAATAAGATTAAACAATACTCATACTATGTAGAAGATTAGGAGAGCGTTTGGCTGATATTAAGACAAGGACCTGCCAAAGTCAAATAACGTTATTGCTACATGTATTTGAAGTTTTGACCGATAAAATTTGTTTTGATGGAAGCCTTGTATCGGTACGAATAATTCAACATATTTTCTTTGTGGCGTTAGATTTTATTAACCACGTAAGGTATAAGGATTTCAGTATCATGGCATGAAGCCAACATTAAGGTGGTTAATGAAATGCAAACGTGGATTTCGTACAGAAACAAAATTTCTTCCTCATCATTGTCGTTTGCTTTCTTAAATTTTTGTGCCTTTTTTGCTGTTTTTTTCACGTTTAAGATCAAAACGATCCAATAGTTACTATAATTAATTGCAGCCGGAGAACAGTTCTGCTGGTGATGCATGTTGTTGCGCTAACATCATCTATACTCATGGGACCAGTTGCATATTTTTCCAAATCCTACGAACTGATTATCATCGGGCGCTTATTGAACGGTATGGCAAGAGGAGTCGGATTCAGCGTTGCACCAATCTACGTGGGTGAAGTAACAAGCAGGAAAACGTTGGCTTTCTACCAAACTCCTCACGGCTGGCTGGTACAAATAAGTGCCGCAATCGGCAATGCTGTGGCCCACCCCAATGTTCTTGGTGGCGTAGACAGGTGGCAGTACGGCCTGGCTATGCCCGGCGTCTTTTCTCTAATTTACCTCGTGTGCGGTCCGTGGATTCCGGAAACACTAACGTGGGTAATTCAGAAGGAACGGGAGAAATCAAAGCAAACTATATCCTTAAATCCGAAAGACCGCTTGTCGTATTGGCTTTTGCGCAAGCTTCGCTACCACCGTGATGAGGCTTTGCTGGGTGAATATCGCAGCATAGAGACGGAGATCGACGCCGATTCTCGCATCCAACGAGCGGCGATAACAGACCTTTTTTCAACTGGAAAGTACAGGCGCCAGCTCTTTGCTGTTATTGTGATTCAGACAAGTGTTCAAATATGCGGCGCACAAGCAATTTTCCAATACACAAACACAATATTGGAGGAAGCCGGAATCAGGCAGGAAGATTCGACGAACTATACAGTAGGTAAGGAATCAGGATCTGGTTGGAATTAAGTATGTTTTCATGATTTTTTAAGAAAAGTCTCGTCACGCGATTATGTTGACCAAACCCTGGAAGGGAACAAACTTCCTGTTTTTCGCAATGTAGATTTTTGTTTGCACTGAAGATGGTTTACTCAGCCTGACACAGCCGAGTGGCGATATTGGGCTTTCTGCGTCATTCTGATATGACACTACAGCAGGGCCGGATCCAGTCAGTATGGTTAGAGGGAGCGATTTCAATGATTTTGGGAGACAAATCTCATAACGTCTTAGCTACTGTAAGAGAGATGAAGTACACTTCAAAACACTGCTGTAACAAAACAATGGACGACAAAATGACCTTACTTTTCCAACTTGTTTAAAATCATGGTAAATAAAGTTACTTTCGTAGGTTTTACGTGCGGCAATCGTCCTAATCGTCCCCCTGGATCCGCCCCTGCACTACTGTTGCTTAAAGAGAGAAAATCTAAACTTTGAAAAACAATCATTCTCTGAAAGCCTCATTTCTGTAAGGAATAAAAACTTCTGTTTTGGTAAAGCATATTATTTTTTACTTTGGAAAGGTAATGCGCAACCGATAGCGGCCGCCTAAACATTCAGCAGAAACTATGTATTAAGATAAACATAACGCAAAAAAAACTGGGCCAGGGATACACAGCCGTTGGATGGTTAACAGTAACAGATCGTAAAAACAGAAACGGAGACATTAAGAATTGCAAAAATGAAGCTGTTCTTTACTTTGCAAGTGGCGAGATATTCGTTTTCCGAAAATGTTCAACATAATGATCATTTCAAGCAGAAGCGTGAAGCTAGAGCACGGCGGCCAAGAAGCTTTTTCATCAAAACTTTCATAATCTGGCTGTTTTCTCTATGCCACTGTTTAGAGGATGAATGGGTGGGACGGATTACGCATTCCCTGCCAGTAGCTCCAAAGGCAAGGTATATTTTTTATGGCGCGAGGCTAAAAACAAATTCCAGATACTTAGCGTTTTGCAGTATCTATCAATGGACATCTTGCAACCATTCTGTAAATTTGACAGCAAACGTATAAGTCGGATTTTGGCCTACATTGAAAGCACTGTCGAGTCAAAAGCTTCAATGTACAGCATGAAATGACGATAAAAAAACTCCTAAGTGTGACATCACAAATTGGGAAAAGGTAAAGTAGAATCCAAACCCTTAATCACCCACATTTAAAACCTACGTTTAAAAGACCTATGTAAGTGAATAAAGAGAATGTGAACTAATTCGTACACACAAATATCTTCGCGTGAAACTGTCATCACGACTTACGCATTGTATACTTTTTCACGGTTAAATAATGCCGTAAAATACGATGTGGTTGCGCCAGCAAAAAATGCGATAGATTCTCACCGCATTGGACCAGCTTTTTAAAACTAACAATCACATGATGTGATGTCAGCAAACATAAATTCTATCACCTTCTACATTTCAAAGCAACTCCATACAGTAAGAACAGATCTACTGACAGAAACACAGGAAAGTATTGGTTTATCTACAAGCAAACCCTTTTCAGGAGGTTAAACGTTCCTTGGGAGCTTGTTTGTACCACAGCCAAATAGTGACAACGGTTTACAGAATTTAACTCAAAGCTGCAAGCAATCTTTCTGATGATTAATTTTTGAGTCATCTCCCTATGCCTTTGTTTCATTCAAGACGTTTCTTTTTTCTTTGCATGTGGTGATGAGCAGGTTTCCAAAGGTTTTATTATTATACTGTATACGTATGCTGCCAAGCTAAAGGGGAAAGAAAAGACCTAATTGAGAATACGTTCTTTTTGCTGCAAAGAAATTCAAATAGTAACTGATGCGAAAAGGATACGTTACTGAAATATGGGTTTACATCATCCGTGACTTGACTTCACTTGTCAAATAAGCTCACATGACTATTCAAATTTGATGCAGTAGTCCTTGGTTCAATTTTGAAGTAATTGAAGCAAAGGGCTATGTCGTATTCGCAACAACAAGTGAAGTTGATTTTTATTTTTTTTCGGTGTGATACCTCTACAACAGGTAGTTGCCTACCTAGATCACAATCGAGGATTGATCTGTAGAAATTTACGTGCATATTTTTATTTTGATAACAAATGCATCGTAAGAAACCCAGACCATGGCACAAGGAGTCGTATACACACCCATCGGAATTTTAAGTAACTTTTGAAAGAGGCGATTTTTATAAACATGAATCAAATAATTACCAAAATTTTGTGGAATCGTACACCACATGGAATGCTTCCACTTGCAGCAAAACCTGAATGGCAAAGGTTTGAATTAAGCCATATTGGTCCAATCAAAAGCCTGTCCTTTTGAATTTGTTCTTTTTTCAGGAATGACATCGCTGCTTGCAGTTTCGTCCATACTAGCATCGGCCCTCAGACAACGAGTAGGATCACGAAAAATGCTTATCAGTGGACTTTGTGTAGTATCAATCGCAATGGCAATCCTGATCGCCGCCAGTGTATCAAGCAGAACCATCCCAGCAATGGCTTATGTCAGTGTGGCCAGTGTCGCGGTCCTGTTGGTTGGTATCGGAATCGGACCTATGCTCTGTCTTTCCGCTTACCCATCCGAAGTTACAACACAAGTCACCAGACCAAACGCAATGTGGATGGGTGGCGTAAGCTTCTGGATCACTGGATCAGTCCAAATGCTTGTCATTCCTTACTCGTTGAGCGCTTGGGGTGGATACGCTTATTTCCCATTCCTGTTGTCAGTGCTTTTTGTGGTGCGTACCGACATTTTATTGTTTATTTACTATAACGTTGTTGTTGTTGTGCCTCGCAAACCTTGCACAAAAACGTTTTCTTGTGAAACTGGCAAAATGAATTAAAACACGCCTATTCTTCTTTTACAGATTGCATACGTCTCTCTGTTCATACCTGACACACACAATCGTTCTGTGACGAGCATTCAACGTCACTTTGAAAAGGGAAAAGCATCGAGTTGCATCAAAGGACAGCAGAAGCAACCTTCTAATTCACCACAAAAATACTCTGTTGAGCATACCTCATCGAACAATATCGGAATGTGATTAGGCATTAGCAAATAGTTACTTGTTGTACAGGGAGTGTTACACACAAAACATAGATTAAAGGCAAAATCGCTCGACTCATTGTTGTGAAATTCAAAGCATCCTCTAACTTTTTACAATTAAAATCCACTGATTTTTTAAACGACATCTTCTACAGTTTACACCGAGGTAAAGCAAAAGAGATCAAACTCTTACTTGGAAGACGTAAATTATCTGTAAACGCTTATCATGTAGCATCTTTGCTTCCAACAAGGGCATATGAAGCAGAAAATTTTCTGTTGTGCTTTTGACCTTTTGTGGCACATAATTTTAAAAACATGCAGTTCATAAAAGTGAACAGAAAATTCGAAAAGATGTTTGTCATTTTATTAGTGTGTTAAGCAGCAATGAGAAGTTGCATTTCTCATGAGTTTGAAATCAACCTAAGATATCCGTCTATCAGTGGACAGTTGAGATAACCAATCCTCCGTGTAACTGCACCTCTCGTTTGGGTAAATAGATTCATTTCTCAAAACTTTAGGAAATTCAACAGTTTTAACTGAAGTTGAGCTTAGAAAAACACAAGAATTATCCCAAGTTCCAGAAGATTTAAAATTTTCTGATGCTACATACCATGTTTTTGTGGGTCGGTGGCCAAACGCAATAAACAATACAGTACAACTGCATGTACGTTCAATCATAAACAGTACAATAAGTACATAAACGCCAAAAGTTGTAAAATCTTTTTTCTAACAGCCAAACGAATGCTCTTATTCTTGGCATATGAAATTTGCAAAAATCTCTACTTCCTTCAGCGCTGTAATTGCAGATATATCACATGCACTGATGCATCACAAGCATGTGATTAGACTTTATGATAATTCCTGTATTAAAGAAAAAAACGAAAGGTCTTGAAGGAAGTAGGGATTTAACACTAGTTTACTTGGCTTGGTGTCTGCAAATAAAAAATCAAGAGCTTCTTTCAAGTCGAACAATAAGTTTTCTTTCGAGTCAGGCCCATATCAATGAAACGGCTAACATGACTTGCCAGATTTATGACAATACTCGAAATAAGTAACCTGAAAATGTTAGCGTGACTCACGAAGATCTCTCAAAACCATGGCGTCCCTCATTTTCAAGTTATCGTTTTGCAGCGTTTTCACTGTACCATATTTTGTAAGATGTTATCATTGCATACCATGATGCATGCAAAAGCCGCTAACACCTCTCAATAGTGTAACGTTAACGCCAAAAGTATCAACCAATAGGGACAAACAGGGCATTTGAAATTCCCGAAATTCCTTGAAAAACATTTAAGGTTTCCTTCATTTTTACAACCGCTTTTCCTCAGGGGAGGGTCACGGGAACAGCAGCTCAAAAAGGACTTGAAACATCCCACGGTTAACAGCAATCTCAGATAGTCCTGCTGGCTCTACAACAAGGCGAGGCCAAGCAAGGTTGGTGATCCACCTGGCTCTTGGTCGACCTCTGGGCCGCTTTCCTTCGGGTGTATAGCCAGCACGACTTGCCTCGCCAACCTTTCTTGGGACATTCTAGACCAGAGGTGGCGAACATGCGGCCCGCAAAAGAATTTCGGGCGGCCCGCGGAGCATTCAGGCGATACCAACAGTCTTGAACTTTCTTTGACTCGCTTCTAATCTTTTTTTTCGTTTTTAACAGTTTCATAGTATGACTAAAAAGTTATGCGGTCCGCTTACTCAGCGGTAACTGACAAAGAGGCCCGCGATAGCAAATAGGTTTGTCACCCCTGTTCTAGACACATGACCGAACCAACAAAGCTGGGATCTCTCGATTCGAAAAAGTGGCTCGACATTGAAGGGCTTCAGGAATTTCACAGCCGTGAACTTTGCCGCAAAGTATCACACCGTGAACTCATTGCAAAATCCAATATCTGCAGTGGAGTCCTGCGCGGGTTGAAATTTTGTGTCCGCACCCGCCGGAGTTTGAAAAATTTTGGCCGCACCCGCCCCGCAGACCATCCCAACCCGCGCCCGCCCCCCACTTTTTCGGTCTCAAACCCGCACCTGACCGAAAACTACTAAAAACTCATAACTAGGGCAAGTTTTTGTTGCAATGAAATTGTGAGAAATATGCATTTATTTTTAACAAAACGTTGCATTTATGCAAAAGCATTTTAAACGACAGTGATTTACTGAAGCGATATATTTACATATAATGCTAAACATTTCCAAACATTATCTGGCGAGAAATGGCGATCATTTGCCAACAGTTTGCGTAGCATGCTAAACATGGGCGGGGACTGGGAAACCTAATTACTATCGCGGGCCGCATAAATTGTGTATTATCACTGGCGGGTCGAAAATTCAAATGATTTTATCCCAAAATTCTACGTTTATCAATTACGAGGAAGAGTGACTTCTTTTGAATTACTATCTAAGTACCTGCTTATCATGCTGCTTCGTTTTGAAATGATGTTGTACTCTAGCTTGAGTAACAAATATTCTGGTGCGGGCCTTATCAAATGTTCGCGCGGGCCGCAGGTTCCCCACCCTTGTGCTAAAACCTCGCTCCACAGTGCATGAAGTTGCTTGGCAATTTAACAATTTGGGGCCTACAGTTCTGGACTGACGGAATGATGTTTGTTTGGCCGGTCATTTCTACAATTGCTTTAAGGTCATTATTCAGTTCGAATCGGTTATCAAAGAGAACAGAACTATACTGAAAAAGTTTTCAAGCATGTTTTTTTAAACCACACTTTTACATTTTATGCAATAGGCCTACTTGATAAAAGCTGCATGTGAAAAAGGAAAAAGTTGCAATATAAAATTCCTGCAACCAGCTCATCGTACTAAATAAATTCTGAGTATTTCAGAAGCTGTTGGAAGCTGTAAAAAAAGTTGAAAAACTTGCCCTACTCATAACGTCTGAAG
>JGI24158J21664_10005302_pt1 | contig 16831 bp, 14 predicted proteins | sample Ectturendosymbi3_FD_21664 | JGI IMG/M metagenome (IMG submission 21664)
TACTTGTCTCTGTGTCAAGATGGAATTCGTGGTTGGAACAATTTCGCTTTCATGTGAATTGTATTCACTTTCGTAGAGCTGTTTTCGTTCATGCGGGGTTGGCACAATTGTGTACGGGAAATGATGTTTCATTTTAGATGTGCAGTGCTTGGAAGTTGCATGGTTAGCACAGAATATTCGACAAAGCAAGACTCGTGTGTGATTGCATCTACAGTGGCGTTTTGGTGTCTCTGGTGAATAATAACGCTAGTTCGTATTTAACGATATTCACAAGCCTATATTCGGTTTGACAGGGTTAATCATAGCAAATAAATCTTCAAAACAACGAAAAATCACCATGCAAGATAGACATTTATGTTGGCTCCCTTACTTTTTCCTTGGCCCCGCAGTGGCCCCCCACTTTTTAATTCTAGAATCTCCATTGTTTAATAGGGTTAATCATAGCAAATCAATATTCATTGCAACGGAAAGTCACCATGCAGGAGAGACATATATGTTGGACCCCCTAATTTTTTCCTTGGCCCCGCAGTGGCTCCCCCAATTTTTTCAATCTAGAATCGCCACTGCATCTGTGCCAGGTAATGCAGCGAGACAATGACTGCTGATAGCAGTAAGTCACAGTGTGGAAAGAAACATTTATACGGTGTGAAAACTGAAAAGAAATATTGCTGACAACGAGTTTTATACAGTGTGAAAAGTAGCACTGCTGCCAACGAAGCGCATGCATTTTTTGGGCTGTTGGCGTAACATGGGTCATTTTCTTTGTGGTGCAGAAAGGGTAAAGCGTTATGTGAATGTCTACTTGCATTGTATCGTCCGCAGCCTGAAATGTACAGAAAAATGTCGACTTTGCCTACCCGTGGAAAAAATGTCTGCGGACGCCCATGTCTGTGTTGTTTGTGTTTATAATCTAACATCTGGTTTGTACTTCGCTATAAATAACAATTTTTGTATTATTCTAGTACCCTTAGTTGCAGCCTATCGGTTAGCGTGTCACTGAATGTGCGGTTCACCACGAACGGGGTATGCTCGAAGACTTACAACCATGTATATGTGGCGCGAACAAGCGAAGACTTAAGCCCATATATATGTAACGTATGTGAGTTTTTGGGAACTAATTATTGCATACCCAAACGGTGGCTAACGGACCTCCTTCAGCAAAGTTTCCCCCTGGCTCAAACCTCTAGTTACGCCACTGCCTATGCCTAGTAGGCGATATATGTCATATGCTTACAAAAAGAAAAATATGATTCATAGATCCAAGTAAAAATAAAACCACACCCCTGGATTAAAATCTGAGATGTGCAAACTATGATGTTTATGTGGTGACTGGTGTGATATACAATAATCAATATGTTGTCGAAATAATAAACAAGAGGTGGCCGACTCACCCAGCTACTTGGAACAAACCAGATAAGAGGGATGACAGCGACCTAATGACCTTATCGCGACACTATGCAGTGTTTCATGGTATACGTAATAAACCACCTACCTCGTCCACTGCAGGGGCGGATCCAAGGGGGCGATTGGGACGGTTGCTCCCCCTAAAACCTACTAAAGTAACTTTATTCACCATGATTTTGTGTAATTCGGAAATCAGCATTCGCGATATAAAGACCATTTGCCATCCATTGTATTGTCACAGCAGTATTGTGAAGTGTACTTTCTCTCTTTGGTAGTAGTGAACCCGTAATGAGACTTGACCACCAAATATTACTGAAATCTCCCCTAGAAAAATATTTTGGTTACCCTTGCAAAAATCCACTATTACTCCCTTCTGGAAAAAAACCTTCCGGCCCCCATGTTTGCTGCTCTCTAATTGGCGTTAGATAATGCTTTTTTTTGTTAATTTTGGTGACGGCAATTGGCGGCAGGCCGAGGCCTGAATTGTGCTTCTTGCCGGGGCGCGGTTGAGGTGAACGCTCCTGCCCAAGGAGCGCTGCGGCGATTCACTCAGAGGGTGTGGATCCAACACCCAACCTTCCAATTGAGAGACGGACACTTTACCACTGAGCTATTGCCGCCCCAGATAATGTTTCAGTTTTAGTGAAAACAGTTTTATGAGAACGACCTATTTCCAGCTTTTATTTGCTGTAGGTTGTGTTTTGATTTATTCAGTTTAGTCTTGTTGAATTTGCTTGCTTTCCCCGCCTTTGCTTTAGTCCTTCAGCATCTTATCCCGAAGCAATTACTTGCAGATTTCAGAACTGAGGATGCGCGTAGAGTTGCGTGAAATCGATTTCCTTTTGAAAAGATTCGCAGAGCTATTCGACTGCGTCGTCTTTGTGGAGACCAATTACATGAACACAAAGATGTGCAAGTCCGATTCATCGCAAAGTCATGAAAACAGAGCGCAGCAGATTGATTCCTCGAAAGTTCACAACAAACCAGAGCTTTTGTTTGTTGCTTTGGGAATCTTGTGTCATAATTACAAGTCAAAGTAGTATTAATTATGAAAGAGGGTTTCAGTTAGAGAAATTTAGTTAAAAATGTTAATGGATTTCCATCTTTCAATTTTCTTTTTTAATGAGTTTTAAAGGTTTTTGAATTTTTGCAACAGCTTTTTATTTCTTTTTGGGTTTCTTTGGCTTATCTATACCCTACTGAATCGTATACTTAAGATCATTTTTTTCAATAACACCACATCTTGAGAAGGAACAAGGCAGTTACGTTTCGAACAGCGATGGCTTTAAATATATGTATTAGCTTTCCATCAGAATTGTTATTCCTGAATGGCATTGGCTTGAGATGGATTTTTATAATGCAGCAAGTATTAAAAATTGTGTTTATGTACTTGCAGTGCATGTTGTGTGTTGCAATTTATGATATTTCATTTTTAGCCTTTTTAAAGATCATTTTTCTTAATGGTATGAGGTTGTGTTAAAAAAATTCCTGTAGGAATGAACAGGCTGTTATTGGCTCTTGTTAATAAAAATCTGTAGGGACATGTTAAGGTTCATTTAAGTTGCAATTCAGAGAAATACAAAACTTTTTGAGTGATAACACACTTGTTGGATATGTTGCAGACGTTGCACATGTGAGTGCATCACTGCTGTGCCATTCGCCAATGCGTTGCATGAAACTGCGGTTGTCACTAAAACTGAAACCTAACTTTGAAATCTGCAATGGGTACAAGCATTTTATCGCCCAGCTATTTCGATCAAGTTCCAATTCAATGTACACAGTCCTGTTAGTAGCTGGTTTTAAGGTGGAAACAGCAGCTCGAGTAACATTGAATGACATGCAGCGAACAGTTGGCGGTTGGCCGATGCTTCGAGACCAGTGGTCGATAAGACGGCAGGTGAAACTTGGAAAAAATGCATGAATCAGTTATTTTATTGGACATATTGGCCATCCCGTTTGATAAATCTGTGCGTGAGCACTAGTTAATGTCAGTGGTGATGCTACCCATCCTTTGACAATTTTATGGCTTTCATTTCAGAAATTTTTTATTTAGTTCCAGTAACAAAACCTAAGGCTGTTATGGGTGACATTTCTCCTGTGTGAAAATCCTTAGCTCATCTGAAGGAGAATGCAAAGTGCGTTCTGATCGAATTCCAACTAGTGGAGTTGGAGACGAGCAACCTCTTGCCATTATCACCAACATTGGGGATTATGGACTTGGGAAGTCTTTTTTAAGCAATATTCTGCTAAACTATCTGAAGCAGGTAACACTTGATGTTGGATGGTATGGCAGTCTGCCAAGTAATCTGTGTTTGACATGTTGAAATACAAACCTCACTGTGAAAACCTCAAATATTTTCAATAACGAAGAACCAAGCCTACTAAATAATTGTGCTTTATTTTTAGGGAGATTCCAGTTTTGAACCCTGCCAGCGCATAAGTCAGGATTTTCGGACTGAAAACTCTATTCAGTCGGAGACAAATGGAATTGACATGACTTCCAATTACGTCACTTACGACAATGGCAAAGTATGCTTTTGAACCTTTGGCGTTGCATTTTCTTTCATTCGCTAGCGTCGCAAAATCATGGCGGTATAGTTCGTTTGTATGGAGAGATTTCAAAAAGCCCAACAGTTTCTGTGTTGTCAATGTTAATTTCTGACTTTACTAGTGGTGAAAACCAGTGGCGTAACAGACGGGGGTGCAGGAGCGAGCCGTCCGTCCTGTCAAGCTAAATGTGAAAACTGGGCCTCCTTTAGCTGACATTTTGATGTATAGTATTCTTTTGGTTCTTTTTTCGTTTTTCGGGGTGTTTTCGTTTTTTTCTAACTATAATGGACATTCACGACATCCAGATTCACTATCTTTTCTTAACTTTTTTCTGAGTGTTGGCTAGTGGGCTCCCTTCAGGTAATTTTTACCCCTGGTTCAAACCTCTCGTTACGCCACGGGTGAAAACGTTTTCAAATGTCATTGTCGACATCGAAATCGCTTGTTGGTCTTGAAAAGTAAGTTTTCAAGATAAACACGTAACGATATCTTTCATTTTACAGTATTCAGTTGCAATTTGGGATACCGAGGGAACTTCAGATCCAACTCGTTCGCAAAACAACGCCAACACGATATTTGGATTGGCGGCGTATTTCAGCTCTGTTCTTTTACTCAATGTTAAAGAAAAGTTTACTAAGTCAAACATGGATCAGATTCAGGTACGGTTGCTTTTCAGTAGCGCGTTAGCGCAAGGGATGTGCGCACAAGAGACACATTCTGGACATATCACTCTTTCACTTATTGCATTAGGCTAGTGTTGTCGCTCAGCATGCAGCTGATTCATCTTATGCAGTTTTCAATTAATATATTTGCTTTAGCTGCATATGACCAACGCGGTTGTGGAAATCAGCAATGTAATTTTGTCGTGGTTCATTATGATTTGTGTTGGCGTGCATCAGATTGTTGTCCACCAAACGTTTTTGTTGGACTGAATCAGCTTCATATGCAGATTTCATACCTCAACACTTAAGTTTTTCTTGGTATTATGCAGTTTTTGAGACAATCAAAGGCAATTGTTTTATTACTTTTTGAAGTAATTTTTATTATTACATTTTAAAAGTTACTTTATTTAAAGTTATGAAAATGCCTGCGAATAGATCTGTCAAAATTTAAGAGAGAAATTGAACGTGCTTGATGTTACTGGTAAGTTTTGATGATGATAGCAGAGTTGTGCAAAAAGTATTATAGTTTTGTTCTTGTGTGGAATTTATTGTTGAACCTTACAATGCGATTTATAGGCAGTCCTGGTTGTTTTGTTTTACCCACGAAGTTTCACAAGACTTAATTTGCAGATTTTTCGGGCCTAAGTCATTTTAAAGGTTGTTTTTGCTTGCATAAACCTTCATGTTTTGGACATTTTGTAAATGTCTATTGAAAAAATTTGGTGAAACTTAAAATTTTGTGGTCATTCATTTTCCGAAATCGCTTTGACTTGTCAGTAAACGTTTTACAAGTATTATTACAGACGGAAGGTACAACTAAACACCACAAGCTAAAGTTTCTTCGAAGTGATGCCTCCAAACAGCGAAGCGCATAATAATAAGTCTATTCAGTACACTGATCACAATACAAAAAACAAAAGATAAACACGTCATCAAAACAAGACATTTTACTGAAACGTGATCTGTTTTTCTGTTAGGTCACTTTTTGATATTTTTTCAGACTCTTTTTATTTTCAGAAATCTTCAAAATTAGTTATGAAATATCAATTGTGTATCACATAAAAATACACGTTTTTGTTCGTTTCAAAAGTTGCATCTGCATTGAACACCACGCTTCTGGAAAGTCGCAATGTAATAATATCCTGTATCAAATTCAGGTACCGCTAGTTACTAATCGTTGACATCTGCGTTTCTGACTAACAAAAACATATCTTTTGTTCTGATTGATTAATACAAGTATTTGTAGGTATTTCTACAAGAATTGAGAGAGAACTTGAATAGATCAACTGAGGATCAGTTTCAAGTAAGCAAAGACAACAGTTTGTACACAACCCATTGAAATGTCAAATCTATCCCTCCCAATGGTGCAAAGATTTTTGCGAGAAACCCTAGCCGTATGAAAGCGTGACTTCAGATACTGCCGTAAAACTTCAAAGAAACTTCAAATGTTAATTTTACTGCTGTTTAAAGTTAAATGTTTACCTCAGTGTTGTTGTCGCTGAAACAGTTAAACGGATAAACTTGAATTACAGCGACCAATCAAAATATGAAGCAACATATCCTACTCCGTTTGAAATGAAAGTATTTTCCTGAAGCGAATCCATTGCCGCTACGGTATTTCGAGACTTGTTATCAAATGTTGTTATGCTTGCTTGGCTTCGCAGGATTTGATTATTGTCATACGGGACTGGCATGACGAGGAGATGGGATATGACTGGGAAGGCGGGAAACGTTATATGGACTTTATACTGTCATCAAAAAATGCTGCCGATGGTCTAGCTCAACAGTTTTTTAACGAGCTCCGACATAGTTTCAGAAGCGTTTTGGTGTTTTTGATGCCTATTCCAAATCGTGAAGTGATGACGAAACCTTGCGGAATTGAAAAGATGGATGGTAAAATCTGCTTTTCTCACCTGTTTTCTTTTTTCTGAGCGTGTTGCCAGAGGTCTGATTTCCAATTGCAGTACTTTCAGCCACTGACCGTTTTACAACTTGAGCAATTTGTCTCTAACTTCCCAACTTTGTTAGTGGGATGTTAGATATACCAGTTTTTTTTAAAGGAAAATGTTAGGTACCCGGTATGGGCCTGTAGGGACCCGATTTCTCTGATTCTAGCGACCTGATTTCCTCTGATTCAAGGGACCCGATTTTCAATTCTAGGAATCCGAATCGGGTCCCTAAACACCTTGAAAAAACCCTGTGTATATTGTAGATGCAAAATACTATCTTCGACACAAATCTCAAAAATACATAACAACTTTCTAGAACGAAACCAGGTGATTCTCAGGAAATTTTGTTCTTTTGTTTATAACAGATATTAGCTCATTACGCATTTTGATTTCAGCGTGTGCAAGTTAAACATAACACTTAATGCAATGCAATTGTTGACGATGAAACCATCCCGAATACTTTTTTCTGTTTGCGTTTCAACTTGCTTGCAAGCTGATAAAATAATGCCCTTGCGTACGGAAAAATTCGCAGATATACAAGATCCCTTTAAATCATCATTGCATCGTTTAATGTATCAAATCTTTTTTGATCTTCTGGAACCAAGATTACTGGACAATGAACAAATGACCGTCGGAACGCTAAAAACTCAACTAAAGAAACTTGAATCAGTTTTTTCCAATTCACAGGATAGTCGACCAAAGACATTAGCAAACGTGAGTACAGCGGTTGCCTTCAGTTTATGAAGCCATTTCACAAAAAAACAACCATTATGTTGTTATAGCTTATAACCATTTGAGTGCAGGAATGCAAATAATGCAGTCATATTCCATTTTTGTTCGTAAAGTACTATCAGTGTGTTTTTCTTGCAGGCGATCAAAGAAAACCGCATTCAAAAATTGATGAATCAAGCTTTCACTGCATACCAAGAAGAACTTTTTAATCTTGTAAGTATGACATAATTCGTCTGTTTGTATCAGAGAGCAACAGACGTTGGATTGGCAATCATGATGAACAATCAAAAATTTCTCACCAAACGTCTCCTTGATACATCCTCAGATATTTTGTCGCTTATTTTTTCACGACACGGTATTGTTGCAACCTCTCCGTTGACGTTGGGAATGTGTGATTCAGCACGAACGGAATATGCGCGAAGAACAACACCACATATGTGTGGCGCGAACAAGCAATAATTGAGTGATCGCGGCGCGTGATCTCTATTGTTGCTTGCTGCCACAGTGCGAAGCTTTGCCCACATGCCGCTCCTGCTTTTCCAATCGCAACAGTATCAACGACGCCATAAATCACGCATTCGATTGCAAACTTTTGCCACAAGTTCGATATATCGCATTATTTGCTATACTGATTGTTCAAACGGAATTAATTTGTTCCTACAGTTTTTTTGCGAATGTACGAAGAGATAGTCGATTGGTTTTGAAGTACGACGCAAATAGTGCTGTATATGATAAAAAGTTCACTCAAACTTGAAGTAGAAGTCTTTAGGTTGCAGTAGTAGATGCTTTTTGCATTATTGCTGTTCAAGGGTGTTTTTCATATTTCATAATTAAGAAAATGCAAGTTTTGTTTTTCTTCATTAGTTATGACTGAATTGTACTCGGAGTTTTTTTTGTCTGAATGTTGTGCAATGTACAGACTTCTCCAATTCGCAGAGACATCCCGTTAAAAATTTCAATATGAAATGAAACTTACCGCCTTCTGTCGTGATGAGGCAACTATATTACACAGTGCATTTGATAGTATGTGACATACTAAAATGAAGTATTTTATTTTTGTTGGCATGGCCTTGCTCAAACGCTATTCTTTATAAAATATGGTATGAGTTTGAAACTCGGAAACACATTCCTTTTGTTGCTTGTCATTACAGCGATCACAGTGACACATCATTGGCGATAATTTTGTCTTTTAGACGAAACTTTCTTTTTTCTGTCGTTACAATCGGCGCAAAACTGGGTTTAAAACATTACTTTTTTTGATGCAGTCAACAAGGAGCAATGTAGGAAAGCAGAAACAAGAAGAATTGAAGCAAAGCGCACTTCGTCAATTTGCGATTTCCTGCCAATCAGTTTACTTTGCTGACCAGGTTTTTATTGATATTGCTACCAAGCAGTTGACAGAAATGATTGATGAGCGGTATGTTGCTTATAACAACGGAAGTCATCCAGGTTCAAAGGTAATGGTGTTTATTAGGAAATTAATTTCAAAAAGAATATGAAACTTTTCATGTAGAAAATTGCGCGTGTTAAATAGCTTATTTGAAAATACTTCGAAAATCTTACAAGTGGAGAAAACGGGCTGAAAACATCTCATTCTAAACAGATAAATATAAAGGCGTGAAAGTTTTCAGTTTACACTAAAAAGTTGATCCAGTTTGATCAACAACGTGAAAAAGGTAGGCCTATAATGTTCTTGTTATCGATGTCATTTGTTGCTATTTTCACTGGTTGTGAACGAGGTGAAAAACTCTATTTGCAACAGTTGATTCACTCAAACTATGAGTTGATAACCACAATGCTGTGTAGGGTCGACGTTGTGCAGTTTCATAGCAACAACCAAAAATATGCAGATCAAGGAGCATCGAAAACTTCAGGTCTCGGATTTGCTGAAGTTTGATTTGAGTAAATTGCGACTTAAGAAGTTCAACGCCTACTCGTATATTCAAAATTATTTAAAAATCTTCTTATTCTTTAGATTCGCGTATTTAAACTCCGTGTTTTTTTCTGCAGTTTTTTGTTTTGGTAGGATTTTTGCGTGATCTATGTGATTATGAAGTGTGAATAACTTTGTATTTTAACGCGACTCGTTTGTCAAATAAATTCTGTTTTCTCGTAAACCGTTGTATTCATTTTTACCAATCCTTTTGCACTCCTGCTAAATTTGGGGTTGATGAAAAGTTGTACTAATGTAGTTCGTGACTGGTTTTTGTATGCTAGTCATATCCTCAAGGCTATAGATAGACACACTGAAAGGTGTTAATGCTAAAACAGTTTGAAGTTGCAGCGCAAACCTAGATGATTATCGGCTCTTATTTAGTAGTTTATATTACCATCTATTGATATACGCCAGTGTTTTTCAACCAGGGTTCCGCGGAACCTCAGGGTCCCTCGAGTGACTGCCAGGGGTTCCGCCGAAACGGACCGAAGTTGCCTGGATTTTCGCAACCACAGTTTTATGCGGTTGTAGCTTGTATCACCGCATGGGGTTCCATGAGCAACGCAAACATATGCGGAGGGTTCCGCTGCAACAAAAAGGTTAAAAAACACTGATATACGCAAAATGTCCAGTGGACTTTTACATAAACAACGTGGTCATAAACAACGTCACCTGCGACGTGTGCAGGGTTGCGGAGTCTGTGTCGCAAGGAGTCAGAAATTTTGGGTGGAGTCAGATTCCTGCTTATAAGAACACTAGGAGTTGGATTTTTATCCGATTCGGGACGTTCAATTGAATGATTTTTGACATCGCACTCCTAATTTAGCAGTCTTTACTCGTACCTGTTAACATGATGCAATTTCTTTTGAAACTTTTGATGAAACAGAATTCTTGCTGTGCACCACGATTTCCATTGATTGCTAGTTGTTACAAAATTGTTAATAGCCAAACTTCATTCACGTTACGTTCGGTGTCGGAAATTTTGGAAAGGTCGGAGTAAGACATTTTATCTCTGACTCTGCAAGCCTGGATGTATGATCTGCCCCTCGCCTGCACTCTAACAAGCTTTACGTAGCTGAAAACAGAACAAAGCTTTAAATTGTCGGAGTGTCCACAAATTAGACGTAGTAAAAAAGTTTATAAAACCGTTCTAACGCATCACGGCGTTGATCACGGCAATAAAACAGGATGGAAAACACCACCACTGAACTAGATTGAAGAAAGGTCTTATTTTCCCGAGAGTTATGTGGTTTTATTTTTAAGAAAACAGCATTTTTTCCTTTGGACTGGAGATTCACCGTTGTCATAGTTTTTCTTTCACTCCACATATATCATGTGTGCTTTTCGCCCCTGTTCCCTTTTTTAATCACTAACTACTGTTTTCTGGGGCAGTAGTTTCTTACACTATACTGCTTGTCTATAGGATGGCGAGTGCTGACAAAAATCTATCTTCATTCTGTAACTTCCTTCATCAGTATCTTCATTCTGTAACTTTCTCCAAAAGAAGTACACGGCGAGTGTAAGGAAACTTTCCATCCAGTCACACGGGCTTGTACAACATGTTCGTTCGTACAAGCTTGTTTTCACTCTGCGCAAAATGTTAAACAAAAAGTTTTCATTCAAAAAATTCCTATTCTCAAAATTAAAAAAAGTCGACAAATCTATCTCTACTAGAGGTATATTTCCAGGGATAGAATATGCTTTCACTTGTTTTAATTCCAACCGTTTGCAAAAAATAGCAATGCTTTTGTTAAATCGAACCCATGCGGCACAAAACTGCGAAAGAGTTGAGCTGTCAGGCACCATTCCAGTACTCTTATCGGAACAGCAAAAAATTGCTGTATTTTTGTTGCAGAAATGGTGGGTTGTCGGAAGTGTTATGTTTGGTGCTGGTGCTGGTGCTCTTGCAACTGTCATCGTGTTGTCACCAGCACGTCATGTTACGTCTTTCCGAAGTCTTCTTGCCGTTGCCATCCCAATCATGGCACCTCACATCACAAACGCTGCAAGTCAGATGATTCACACTGGAAATCCAACTTTGGATAAGTCATTGGTTGGGTTGGTAACATCGTTGCTAACAAGTCGCAAGATATTTGGATATTGAAGCAGAAGAATCCAGGGAATCGACTGATAAATGATCAATGAAAACAGTTCCTATCCTATAAGTCCCAGTAACCCTGACAACAGGCTGAAAAATGCAAAATTTGCAAAAGAGGCAAAACAATGCTAGTAATTCCAATTCGTATGAGTTGCTGTAACTAATTAAATTGCCTTAATAATTTGCTTGACCAGTAGTCGATAAAGTTGATAACTTGAGTTGTGAATCTATGGTAGTTTTTATTTTTGACAAGCACAGAAACGTTGTTGAGGAGAAGACAAAAATGTTTTGTGTATGACTGAACGTGAGAGAGTCACAAATCTTTCACAATGTTTTGCATCGGTGACGCTTGGAACTTTTTGTGATTCGCAAAGCATTGAGTTAAAATGTCTAAGAAAATGCTGTTTATGGCATACACAGGCACGCACAAAATCAGTTGTTTCGCTACGAAAAGTGCCTTCATCAATCATTTTTACAGACAAGTATGCGCATTAAACGTTTAATATGATGTAGGTAGACAAAGTACTTTTACTGTTGAAGTCTTTTTTCACAGTAGTAATTTTTAAACTTACGAAGTACTTTTTTCATTATGTTGCATTCATATAATTGATGCAACCCTTTTTCATTGCAGTTTCTGTAAAGTCATGTAGTATTTCACAATTCATATGTCCCGCGGTGGTAAATCATTCCATTGTTAGGAAATCGCGGTAAGCGTTACTTTTACCTGGAAATGAAAGGGTCATGGAAATTAGTCAGTATGAACACTTTATCAAGTGAAGAAAATGGCAAGAAGACGGAACAACAACAAAAAATTCGAGCCATTTTCAATGTACAAAAATATCAATTAAAGGTCTCGGAATAATAAGAGAAAAAAGGCGCAAAATTACGAAAAATTTTATCCTAGAAATTTTGTCTCCAGATAGATACCTTCTTAAGCGCACATACTATAATTTTTTCACCTTTGCAAGTACGCGTACGTAGAGGTGCAAACAATACATAACAACGGAATCCATTCCGAGTCAAAACGTTTTGGTCTGTGCTCAATGCCTTTTTAGGAAACACGTTAAATCACCGAACTTTTGGATCGATGTGTTTCATTTCAAAAACTGACACAGGATAGAAAAGCAACTTATAATCACTCTTGGTTTCCCTGTGAAAAACTACAGGTGAATCGGCCAATTATCAGTTCTTCTTTGTTAGCAAAATGTTAGCCGTGAAAATAATTTCATTTTATTTGCTGCTATAGTATTGAAATATGTAGGCACAAAGACTTGCATTTTACATTCGTCAGTGCTGTCTAAGTCTGATGCGTTGTGGCAATTTCTATAGTTAGGTTCGTTACTACTTTGCAGTTATATGTTGTTAAGTCCATCTCATTCTATCAATCTTCCAGCGAATTGTATGTGTTGATTATATTTTGCTTCTTTCTCATATCTTAGTTTTTTCGCGATCGTTTCACCGCAATATTTCATAGTGGGCCCCACGAAAAATTGTAAATAAAAGTGGGTCGCAATCTGAATAAAGAAGCACTGATTTAAGTGAAGATCAAGTCATGGGACTATCATCAAATTAATTTTCCCATTCACTGACAATTTTCAACTGCTCTCTTGAACCCATTTTAGAGTGCAAAAAGTGCCACTGTCTTTTTTTGCTTCAATAAGCTACCGACTTGTCGTCAAAAACGATTCAGCGTTGATTCTTTGTAATATATTGCCCCTAATTTCATAACACTTATCTGCATGGCATCTTACACTCGTTTTTAAGAATCAGGCTGAAATGTCGTTGTACTGACTCTGTTTCGTGGGCTTAGTTGCTGTTCTGGCTTTTACACAGTTTTATTTGTAGAGAATTCGATTCCGTTTATTAAAGTTCATGTCAGACTAAAACAAGTAAAATAGTACATGCTGGACGAGCACATCAGTGGGTGAAGCTGTGGTTGGGCAATGGAACTATAGCCTGCATGGTTTTAACAAAATAAGTTTGTTGGCTATGGATTCCTTACATCGTACAGCTCTTGTGGTTAGTGTACGAACATAGAAAAATTTTTCTTTAGAGAAACACTTCTCTTGTTGTTCTATTCTTTTTACCCACAGTAAACGTGGCGATACTGCTCCTACTCTGTTATAAGTTTTATTTTCAAACCCATTTTCGAGACCTTATGGATCCGTTGAAGAGATGACGTAGCATATTATTCACTGTGTTGTAACGCTGTCAGCTTCATTGTCTTCACAAAAATGATTTGCGGAATTGTGTTTTTTATTCAGTTCTTTACATGTTGTATACTTCATTTGATCAAAGTTATTTCTTGACATGTTAACGTTTTTGTATTTTTCGTCACAGGGACGAATGAAAATAATATATTAGAGTTTTAAAGATGGCATTACGTTTAACATTTCAAAAACTCATAAAAGCTTAAAAACTAAAACTCTTGATTAATTTTTGCCTATTTCAACTTTTCGTAAAATTGTCAATATGCACGACAGATGCGGTTTCTGATTTTAAGTTTTCTTGGACCATTTTTGTCTACTTGTGTTTTTTACAACGCAAAGTTTTTTGCTTACGGTTGCGTAATGAGATGGAAATTCAGCGTTGAAACACCTTTATCTTTTGACGGAATCAAATGCGATATTTCAGCATTCATTAAATAAATTTAATGCTTTCGTTAATAAGTTCGCATGCCTTGGCGTTAATTCAAAGTGCAAGATGTGAATGTAGGATTGAAATGTTGGTCGAAAAAAATTTGGGCAGAGTTTGTTGTTTAAATGTTCGAGTATTTCATTCTACTTCGAGTGTTTCATCTTCTTTTACTGGAGTCAAGTCATTTCTTTGTTCTTTTTCCTGACTGTTGGTGTGATTTCCTTGTTCAATTATTGCTACATTTGTTTGTTCCTTTTCCTGACTGTTTTGTACAAGGATATTTCTAGATATCCCTGGTGTTGTAAAGTGTTTTTCGATATCATCCTTTCGATGCGTTTTAGTGGTATAAGTAAGCACGTTAGCAAACACAGGTTTCTGTGTGACGTAACCATAAAGATTTTGCTGTATCAAGAAAGCTGTTAAAAGAAAAAAGTGTTTCCCATACCAGCTTCTCCACGGAAAGTTGAAACATCCACGTTTGCTCTTATGAACGATTTCTTGCCCATCTTCACACTTGTCACCCAACATTGCTTGATTATCACGTACACACAGGCTTGTCCATGCCAGTGGCATTCCCATGGGAATCACAAAAAATGTGTCCATTGAAATGGGACAGTGGACTTGAAATTTGTCACTTCTTCCATCGTAAGTAATTTTACGTCATATGATAGGAATTTCTTGACGTTGAATGCCATTATTGAATCCCATGGAATGGGACAGTCAAAAATTACCATATGGCGGGACATAAAGTGTGCCATGGACAAGCCTGCGTACACACCTCCACCTCTATGTCGTTAAGTGNGTATATATATTTCCTCTTGAGCAGTGCCATATTAGCCACGAGACCCGGTCCTCTCAGGGCCCCTGCAGTCAAGTGGCCCCCAACACGAAAGCTGGCATTCAATACAATTATAGCCTACTTACACACAGTGGCGTGCAGAGGTCTGGTGATGCACGGGACGACTGCTTGATTGGATGTCCTCTACCAAATTCTAGTATTGAGCAGTGGCATATGGTGGTCATTGCTACTGGATAAGTGCTGTTTGTCACATCACAATATGACGTCATATTCACGTTTGCAAACTACGTTTTGGCAAAGTTTGTTTACACACCATGCATATTCAGGGACGCCGGAGCAGCGGTAGGGAAGCAGTCCCCTCGCTACGGGGGGCTATTGTGGGCTTAGCCCCTCCAAACAAAGCTCCAACCGCCCCAAACTGCATTATGAAGCACTATATATCAGTGGAGTTTTTATCAAATTTCAGAATGTCAAACCCCCATGAACAGACGTAAAGTCCTCCTTTGAAAACTTTCTCGCGACGGTTCTGTAGGGAAGGAGGAGCAGTAAAACAGTTGATCGCAATGAAAACTTATTATAAAAAAATCGTTACAAATTTTGTTTGTTTGTGTTCATCGGCAATGTTGGCCTCAAAAATAATAACAAATTATAGAAAATCATTCTGAATTTTCTGGGTGCCGGATTAGCTGCAATAAATTTGTTTCAAGTCGATGTTGATAAACGATGAAGTTAGTTCAGTTCAGTGCAGTTAATTTCTGCATCCCGACCAAGCACAAAATACTTTATCAGGAATACAGGGACTGGAAGCGACGGCCGTAGCTGTCATTTACGTCACCGCCCCCACAATTTCACGCAAAACAACAAAATACAAATGAAACACCACATCAAAAAAACAACAAAAACATACATTGTAAAGACAGTTATTCGGCTGTCAACAGTCCTCACATAACACTTCCACTGCCAAAAGTCCACTCCAAATTGTGTTTGGAAACACTGCTCCCACACTGGCAAGCTTTGCAAGGCCTTGACAACATGAGATGACACAGTACCTACGCCTGGCCAACCCATTTCAGTAACCCAAAGTCAACAATCAAACAAACAAAAAAACAACTGAAAAATGAGACACATGTCCAACCAGCTTCAAGTGTACATAAAACCTAGACTGGACGTTATCATTCAGACATAAATAAAACAAAATGTAAGGCAAACAATCAGACAATAATTATTATTAGTCAGTTGCCTACTTCAAAACCTATCCAGCACATACACACAGTATTTTGTTTTCAATCAGTTTCCTTAGCCTATGTCATTGCATGTGTGAGAATAAAACTAAGTATAATTTTGTAATAGGTAATCATAGTAAAGCTTTTGAGATTGGATAAATGTTTTGTTTTTAATAGTTATTGGTGTGGAGTTCCAAACTTTAGGCCCTGAGTACATGAAACTGTTTTGATCTTGTTTTCGGTGTCTTAATGGAATTACATAATTATCTTTTGCTGAGTGCCTTGTGTTATAATTATGCCTATCACGAACAAGTTGGTAATTTCCAATCAGTAAAACAGGAGTTTCATTGCTGTGCAACTTAAACATATGCTTTCCAAGTTCATAATGTTGTAGTTCATTTAGTTNTAATATTTTGTGTTTTTTATATAAGGTGTTTAAATTTGTATGTCTATTTGCAAATGTTATACAACNAACTGNGCGATTATTTAAGACATTGAGTTTATGTAAGTCACTTTTATAGGCTGAGGCCCAGAGAGTTATTGCATATGATAGTTTTGATTTAATGAGTGCATTATATAGTATTTTTAGAAGATTTTTTGAAAGGAAATGNCTAATTTTATATAGGACTNCAACACTTTGTGCAACTGATGATGTTAGATGTAAAATATGGGCTTTCCAGTTCAATTTTGCATCAATNAAAACTCCCAAATACTTTGATTCATTTGTCTGCATTAACATGTTACCATCAAAATTTAGCAAAAAATGATGACTTTGTTTTTCTTTGGCCGGATGGAATAACACATAGTTAGTTTTATTTAAGTTAAGTGTTAATTTGTTCTG
>JGI24158J21664_10005305_pt1 | contig 16823 bp, 10 predicted proteins | sample Ectturendosymbi3_FD_21664 | JGI IMG/M metagenome (IMG submission 21664)
GTTGGTTTGGAAACAGGACTATGACGTCAAATTGTGACGTCACAAACAGCGCACACCAAATACAAATGACTANCNTATGCCACTGAATGAACCGCCCCCCATGAAAATTTTCTGCGTNCGCCACTGATCAGAAGAGAGCACCGACAAGATCAGGATTGGATATCCTGCAGGATACTTGCGATTTTTTGGATCAGGATTGGATTTGGATATTTATTTTTGAAAAATATTGGATCATGACATGATCAGGATATTTGTTTGATTTCTATAACGAAAATTTCCTGAGAGTGATTCAAGATGTCACAAATGATGGTGCTGTTGTTTTTTTGCTATGATTTTTATATTCACAAAAAATCAAAACGGTTTTGTCAGTAAATGCTGCACTCATCACAATCGATGAAAATTTGTGTTACTTCATCGTAAATATATTTTCCAGCTAGGTGAAAGCAATAAGCTGCTCTTATATTGCTGGTATGCTGCTTTGTTTGTAATACTGAATGGCATATGTGTGTGTTGTGTAGGCTAATATAGTCTATTTCATGGGTGGCCAACTTGTCTTCGGTTGGGTACGACTAGAAAAATTCTTGATAACTCGCAATCGAACAGTTGGTAATATAGTCAGCAAGTCACAAATACAAAATTCCAAAGTTGAGTATCACATGTGCAAATGCAGTGTACCATCGCCTTAGTAAGTGATACACCGACAGAAGGCAAAGTGTCTGTTACACCTAAATCATGATTGCCACACAATAATAGAAAAACGTATTACAAGACCTTCGCAGTATCCGCCGAGCTGGCCTGTGGTCAGCCAGATAGCCAACACAAGAGGCACCAAAGAATTACGTGACCAACCAACTGATGGATAATTTTATGTACTTTCTGGAATATTGATTGAAAAATGTTCTTTTTAGGCAGCTTGTCAATTCAATGCAAAATTAGGTTCAATCGACAAAGTGACACTCGGCGATCAACAGGTTGATGTGATCAACCTGTTGGCCACCCCTGGTCTATTTCAGTGCTTAGGCTGCATTTCTTTTGGTTATAATATGGAACATTCTACCTCAAGTTTTGTGCAGTCAACCTTTGCTAAAAGACAGTTTGAGTCTGTAGTTTTTGTAAGCTACATAGTTTTACTTTTTTTTGTAAGCTACATAGTTTTACTCATAGTTTTACATTTTCAATCGTTAAACTCATTCCCGTGCTGCAGCTTGTTGCGGGTTCCTGACATGTAGCCAAAATTTTTTAATTTACACAACAGACATCTAAAAAGTAATTGCCAGACGTTATTCCTTTATTCTGAGAAGCAAAACAACTGAAAAAAATAACAGGTCAGAAATTTCGCTTGACACCGGAGTTGATTTTTTTAAGGGCCGGTGTCAAGCGAAATTTCTGACCTGTTATTGTTTTTCAGTTTTTTTGCTTCTCAGAATAAAGAAATAAAGTCGGTCAATTACTTTTTTGATGTGTGTTGTGTAAATTAAAACATTTTGAGCAGATGTCAGGAACCCACAGCAAGCTATAGCACGGGAATAACTTTAACCATTGAAAATTTGGGGACTTAGTCGTTGACCTCAAATATTTTTTTATCTTACCGTAACCGAAACCCTAACCCGACACATTTGCCTAAACACGAATTTCTGAGCCCTAATAATCAGTTTTATCAGCATACTTGGTATGTAGAATATTACTCTGTATATGCGTGCGTGGTGTGAAGTCAGAAATTTCGCTTCACACCGGAACCGGAGTGGACCCGGAGTCAGTTTTTTAATAAGAGGTTACTTTGTTTATTATTGATTATTATTATTGCAGATTGTTTTTTATAAAGCATGTTATAACATAATCGTCAAATGTGCAATACTACTTCACACGAAGTCTTAAAATTTTAATACAACTTGGATGTTACTGGTAACTTGGTAAGGTTAGATTGGACAACTTGGTAAGGTTAGATTGGTGAGTTTCATGCGTGTAAAGATTTGGGCAATTTCTTGTTCATGGTGATGCGTTAAAAATATGTTGGCCAATAAAATTTAGCTCGCNTCAAAAGTTTAGGTAGTGTCTCAACAACCAGCATTTTCTGTTTCAAAGGACAAAAAGTACCGTATCCCGCATCTAGTTTNCTGCCAGATANAAAACTGAGTTGGAGAACATCTCACTAGCCTTCTATTGTTGCGATCGGAAATCCCGAGCGGCATGTGCGCAAAGCTTCGCACCGTGGCAGCAAGNAACAATAGAGATCACCCGACGAGATCACTCTATTATTGCTTGTTCGCACCACATACATATATTTTTGTTCTTCGCGCACATCCCGTTCGTGGTGGATCATACAATCAACGCAACACCACCGGAGAGGTTGCAACACTATCAACGCGCTCGATTGGAAAGTGACAAGACAATCCTCAGTTCGAGTGACTCCTTTGTTGCATTTGGTTTTCTTTTGATGTAGTTACACAAGATTGTAAGTCAAAATTTTTGGACCCCTTGTGATGTACATTTCGAAAAGCAGACAAGTGTTGATAATCAAATTAAGCTTTTGGACTAGGGTTAGGTTTAGAGTTTTGGATTAGGGTTTTGTGTTACTGTTAGCGTTTTAAATTAGGGTTTATAGTAAGCATTTAGGGTTAGGGTTGAGTGTTAGTGTCTAAGGTTAGGGTTTAGGATTAGCGTTTAATGTCGATGGTTAGGGTTTGCAGTTACGCTAAATGGTTAGGATATAGGGTAAAAAAATTATGGCCACCTTAATCCTTCATCTGAGAAGCAACCTACATGTATTGCAGTGATCAGCAAATTCATTTGATACGATTTTTTAATCTTTTTAATGCGAAAACCGGTTACGGTCATTTAGACACTGCCAAAAGTTTAGATAATTCACTTTAGAGTTTCAGCAGGAGTCGGAGTCCAAAACTTTAAAATGTGTCGGAGTATCAGCCGAAGCAGCAGCGGAGTCGGAGTCAAAAATTTCAGACTCTGTACATCTCTGTGCGGCAGATCAGTGGTGTGCAGGATAAGGATTTTGGAGTCAACTCTGGCCAGATATTTGGATTTTTTTGGATTTGGATTGGATATCGTTTCCCTTTCAACCGGATCCGGTGTCAAGCGAAATTTCTGACATGCGAAATTTCTGACTTCACACCCTGGAGGCATGCACAGAGTAATATTCTACATGCCAAATACGCTGATAAAACTGATTATCAGGGCTTAGGAATTCGTGTTCAGGTGAGTATGTCGGGTTGGGGTTGGGGTGAAAAAAAGAAAAGTAATTCAGGTCAACGACTAAGTCTGAAAATTTCCAATAGTTAAACTTATTCCCGTGCTGTAGCTTGTTGTGGGTACCTGACATCTAACTAAAATGTTTAAATTTACACAACACACATGAAAAATCTAATTGCCAGACTTTATTTCTTTATTCTGACAAGCAAAATAACTGAAAAACAATAACAGGTCAGAAATTTCGCTTGACACCGGATTATCCAAAGAAAATAAAATGTGGCCATGCAAAAAATCTTGATGTGGAATAATAGTTGTACGAGCAAAAATTACGATATTTCGAATCATATTACTGAAAATCTACTTGTCTAATTTCTCTCGATAGACTGCAATTTTCCCTGCCGCTCGGGATTCTAACTTTCAGACTGAGGACATCTCAAGCACAGGGTTGCCAGTTTGGCTTCTTTTGAGGGTAAATTTGTAATTTTTGGCCTTTTTTCAACTCCTTTCACTTTTTTTATTTTTCAAAAAAGGCCAAATTCAATTTGGCTTTTTGTGGCCTTTTTTGGCTCAATCGATTTTTTGTGTCGATTTGGTACATTCAAAGATGATTTTGGCAGATTTATGGGCACTGGCAGATTTCTAGACACTGTTTCTGGACGCAGAATGATAAATTTTCATTGGAAACTCTGCACGAGAATTTATAATTTTTTGTTTTGCTGTTTCATGCTTATAAATTTGCAGTTTCAGGTTGCACTTCAGCAAAACCAAATGTTTCGAGAAGTTCGTTAATGGAGTGAACTTTATTCTTTTTATGTGTACAATGTGTACATATTGCCTTTCAAAAGCGCATTTGGTTGTTCTAAAGGTGCAGTTGTATATTTATTGCGTATTTGGCTTTTTTCAGTGCAATTTGGCTTTCTTTCAGGCTTGGTCTGGCCTAGTTTTCTTATGACTACCTGGCAATTCTGCTCAAGCAACATGTAGCTGGGATCTGTGTGAAGATGAGCATGATTGATTCTATAGTTTTATTATGAGGCAGCCCGATGTTATACAGATGAAACATGTTTAATTTTTTAAATCTTTTTATTAGCAGATCATAGTAAATGTTGGCGTTTATTAAGGCATTACAAACTTTTTTTCAGTATTAACGAAGTACACCGGTTTGTTCTGTCTCAACGGCGTAGCTCACTAGTCTTACTCAAAGTGGCTTTACCTCACAATCACATTACAACTAAGGAAGAGTAATAAACATGGTGAAAACGTATTGACATTTTGACCATGTTGTTGTAGGATGAAATACAGCTGAATTGAGAATGGAAACTTGTGAAGTGTTGGATTTAACAAAAAGTGACAAAGTTGTTTATTCACTAAGCCTAGCAGTTCTGGAAGTTCAGTTTGGAAGGGTAAGAGTTTCAAATGAAAAAGGGATTGAGGTGAACGCACTGCTTTAAGAAATGATTTCATTGGGCATAAAATTATCATGTTGGTTCTGTCATGGCTAACTTAACGTACACAATAGCTGTTGGCATTGCATGGAGTCCAGCAGGTACACAAATGTAGGCTTAAAAACGCACTGCGACCTCCCCAGTAGAGTACACACTTGGATTTCGCCACTGCGGTGTGCCTCGATCAAATCAATTTATCTCGCAGCATGAACGAAGCGCAGGCACAGAGTAGCTGTCCACGTCTAGCCCCCGCAAACGATAATCCCAACATTTGATTTCTGGTCATGCTTCTCGAGGCACGGTGAACTGTCTGACCGCAACGCAAACGATCAGCGCCGGATTGTGGGGGAGGGGCAAGGGGCCCACGCCCAGGGCCTCCGACCAAAGAGGGCCCCCCACCATGTTCATGTGTTTAGTATGTGCGACATGTTTGTGCCGCTTATTCATTCTTAGGGACAAACGTTTGTTTGTAGACGCTTTTAGTCATAATTATTCTATGTTTTGGTTGAGTTTATTCTCGGCTGGAAAGGCGTGAATGCTTTCACATTCGTTACAAAACAGTGGTAAATCCTTCTTCAGTATCTCNATGACCTTGGCATTAGGGTGTGGACTGCTGACTCCATCANGGGTACTGGACTAGCTTTGCTGATGAACTGTTATCAATGTATTGTATAGTGTAGTACTTTCTAGTGATTATTGCGAATCCAGGGGTGAAAAATGCGGTCGCGCTCTCGCAAATCGCGATCAAAAACTTGGAGCACACAAACGTTTTTTACATTTTGTGAATATGAATGCTGTATGGCCAAGCTTATAGGCGCTACTAAATATGTCTTCGTGCTACAAACATTCACAGAAATTTTTGCACCCCTGAGCTAATCAGTAATGCTGAAAAATGAAGAAATACGACAGAAGTATCCCTTTTCCAGAATAGGACTAAATTATTTTGAAGCTGAGTGAATTACGTGTGGTTGCATGTGCACAGTTCGCAAAGAAGAGTGAAAAGACTATTGTGACTTTGTGGATATTGAGTACCAAAAACTTATTTCTCGTAGCGTAACCAGGTGGCTACCACTTTATCGCAGCTTGCCAAGGATGCTTCAATTGTACCCAGCTTCAAATTGATACTTCACGTCCATGGGCAAGCCAACTGTTGTTCAGAAACGTTTTTTTAGAAATTCTTTGAGCGAATTGTGCTCACATTAAGACATTTACAGTCATTTGTGGTTGCTTGCATTGAGCAAGTTCAGAATATTGAAAAGTCAAAAGCATCAGTTGTTGAGGTTGTATCGTGTTTCGCCACTGTGAAGACAAGGATTCAAGAGAGTCAATCAGATGTACATATCAAGCCAAGCTAAATCAGCACTAAAAAAATTCAGCGAAGGCAAGGATCATGACTGTGATTCATTCATGTCAGATGTTCTCGTATTGTACAAGTCTTGTGTTTCACATTTGGCTAAATCAAGGCTGCCCAACCCGCGGCCCTCGATGTTGTTTTAAGTGGCCCGCGATGTTGTTTTAAGTGGCCCGCGATGTAATAAGTTCGTAAGCACACTTTTCAAATTTTTAGTATTTTTTATAGGCTCAAGTATATTTGCCATCAAAACACATCAAAATTATACCTGTTGTTTCTGTTATGGGCCTAACACCCAAACACTTGTATAACAAACGCTTCGTAAATCTGTCAATTTTTTAGATTTGGTTTACATCCGTACAAGCTGGTAACACTGCGTGCAAATATAGGGATCATTATCACTTCGTATTATTGCATAAAATGTATCAAAATCAAGAGATTTGTTATGTCACAATAGCTTATTGTTACGTCACAAAACGTTAGTAGCCCGCAATAAATTTCCTTATGTGAAAGTGGCCCGCAATACTAAAAAGGTTGGGTAGGCCTGGGCTAAATGGACCAGTTTACTGTATTTGCTGAATTTAAATGCTTTGACTAGTTTCTTCCATTTGCAAACAACTAATTGCGAAAAAGATGAAATTTGTGAGTAGTATCTGCTTGATAGAAAAGTTTATATTGATGAAGCTGCAGTAAACTGTTTGACCAATATAAAAACTCGTTGGAGTTCGTGTAAAGAGAGCATCAACCAAATGCAATTTATTGTAAAATGATGGAACATGATAGATGGGCAAAATATTTTGCAACTTGCAATACCATTAAACGCTTCAAGAACTGATAAAAATTGCACAGTTTTACTTCAGTGTTATGGCTCTTTATGCTAATATGGAACGATTTTTTCCTTGATGCAGCCACAAAACAAAAAGAAAGAGAAACCTTCCTGGATGAACCAGTTTCTAATCCAGCTATGTCCAACCCGCGGCCCAGTCGAAGGTTTTGTGCGGCCCAGTTTAGGTGTTCGCTGTGGTGAAAATATCCTACATACTGACAGCCTGTCCTTATTTTCATAATCTTCAATATGAAATTTTAATGCAGGTGGTCCTGAGTGCCACTTTATCACGTCTGTTACCATTGCAATTAGGATTCGAACGCTTTCAGTGCATTAGCTTAAGCCCAACTTAGTATGTTAAGATCAAAGTAAGCCATTCAATGTGCGGCCCTCACTAATATGTCATTCAATGTGCGGCCCTGGTCAAGACAGTGATTTGATCTTTGGCTCTATAAACCATTTGATTAGCTATTCTAGTCTAAAGCTGGTGTGCAATTTAAAATATCTTTCATGCAAGCAGTTTCATGAAATTGTAAAAGGCGATTTTACATTTTTAGGAAATTTAAGAAATCTGCCAAATATTCATGGGCTAAAGAGATTAAGTAAGGATTTTGTTTTGTGTATTTTGAATGAAACATTGTCTACACTGAGCGTTTTACTTCAATGCTTAAAACTAATCAATAGGCCTGTTTGTTATTTGACTTGTTAAGTGAAGATAATACACTCAAGTAAGTGACGGTTGTAAATTTCCTCCCTTTTTGCGCTGAAAATATGACAGTCCTATTGAAATAAACATGGACAGAAAAAAGGGGATCGTCCCCTTTACAAGTGTAGAGCTTATGCAAGTGATTCTAAAAAACATTAAAAAGCAAAAGAGGTAAAAATGGGGGAGGAAGAAGTTGCAGCTAAATCAAGAAACATTCAAGTTACTATTTTGTAGTGGCAGTGAAATCCAGCGGAGACATTTCTGAGGAACCGGTAAGAGGACAGAAAATCGAAGAACAAGTTGTTACAAACTTAGATGTACGCAACGATGACAATAGACCTAGTTTAACCAGCGGTGCAGCAGCAGAAGAACGTCGCTAAGTATCATCGAAAAACACGATAGATGCGTTGTCTGACGCTATCACTGGAAGCAAAGATATCTGTCTCTGGTTATCCAATATACCGGAATAAATGCGGGAATATTGGTTGAAAAACGAAGTTATTTTTGAAACATGATGTTCCACAACACAGAAAAGACAGAAACTCGTCACGGAAATGCACCACAAATCCTATTCGGCGCCAGAACCACAACGCCGAAGTCGTTGAAAGAAGCTGACTTTGTTTTCTCCTTCACAAACTTGTGTTTGTTGATTCACTTGTAGACTGATGTGCGCGGATACGACTAAAAGTGCGCATTTCCTTTCTAGAAAAGGAATCTGCGACTGGAAGCACGCTGAGGAGCCACGAGCAATCAATGCAACGTAAAGATGCCACGATTACGTTTAGTCGCAGATGTAATTAATCACTTTGAAAAATTGATACAGAGCTAGCTAGTCAGGTCAATCAATGCCAACAATATTGGAAATCGCTTCTGCAACGTTTGGTTTCTGTCGTAAAATTAATTGGTGAGCGAGGACTGACGTTTAGAGGTGATGAAAACGTTGGATCGCTTAGAAACTTTTTTCAAGCAAAATTTCAAAAAAGGAAATGCGATGCTTCTGGTGACCGGTTTTGCAACACTTTCACAAATCGCTAATCATTGTCAATTATCATGTTGCATCATGAAGTTTTGTTACACTTGAGTTAACAAATGTGACGTCACAAGATTACGTCATAAATATTAATGATCCGTGGAAATACTTGTGATTTCATTGGCCATCACCTACCTGAAGATCCTATATCCGATCCGCGCATGGGGCCTCCCACCACGCCTGGGCCTCGGGCCCCCCCACCATCAAAATCCGGCGCCGGAGCAACAGTCCGGAATATTGGAGTTCTTTCTGGTGATTTCATGTTGTAGGTAATGACTTTTAAGACTGATTTTATCTAAAAACTGAAGACGACAGTGCACGGTGTACGGCAACATGCTTGCAAGTTGCGTATGCTTTAAAATTTTGGATTCCTGGTATAACAATCAGGGCATCATCCCAGAAACTTTTTCCTTTCTCCTGACAGCCAGCGAATTTTCATGAACCTTATTTTTTGACTTCTGTGGATATCAACAGCTTTGTATAAAATTATCGCCAAGATAGAGTTATGTCGACGTATGGAAAACATGGACGTGCAATTTTATGTACGTTTTTTTAACTGCTCACAAAACGACAAACTGGTTGCCAGTGCTAGGTTGCGCATCACTTTGTTTAAAGTTTTTTGTCTTATATAACGAACGATCGCTCGCAGGTGGAAGGCCTTACTACCAGGCCCGTCGCCAGGATTTAGCTGCAGGGGGGCCAAAAACCAGAAGGAGGGGCCAAAAACCAGAAGGGGGGGCCACATTTTAAAAATACAATATTGGATGTATGCAGCAGCCGGTGGGCCAAACGTGAAATGGGGGGGGCACCGATTTCAAATGGGGGATCCGGCACCGCTGCACCCCCGCTGGCGACGGCCCTGCTTACTACCCACACTAAGACTTGTAAATTCCTTGGAAAAAGGCATAAACTTCCTGACAGGAGTTCACGGTCAGAGATGATAGATAGTTTTTTAAAGGAAAGGATAATTAGCCGGACAGATTGCCACACGGACGCGCAAGCTCGAGGTTGGAGAACCGATTTTGCATTTCTCCTCAAACTGAATTTAGCGATAGCAATGTAACTTGCAAAGCTTAGGGTTGGTGGCCAATCACCATAATTCATTCAATAGGTAAACGGCAATTTTTCGCTAACTTCCAGTGCTGGCGCGCACCGGCTACGACGTTGATGTCGTTGTAACAGGAATGAAACTTATGATCAGAATGTACACTTCAGAAATCGCAGTTGGTTTTCGGAGAGTATTTTCATCAGATATGCGTTTGTTGTGCGTGTATAATCTATTCGACAATTTGACTATACGTTAACTTTTGCTTTGCAGTAAATGAAATCAGTACATTTTGGTCTGTTGGACAGAAGAAAGATTACTGTGTAGTGTGTTGCCAATTTTTTACAATTTATTTTGTCTAAAGCACCGTATAATCAGCGATCAGCCACCGATTACATTTTTGAACGTAATCGAAGCTTAAGCTGTTTTCGGAGGCAGGTCACGGTCACTAGCGTACGGAGGGGGGAGGCCACTGTGCCATGGCCACCCCCTCAGGCCCTAAAAATAAAAAAATGTAAAAGCAGTATTGTCTAAAACTTCCTTCCATAATGCACAAAAATGCGTATTTTTAGGCGTAATTTTGCAAAATTTTCCCGTGGGCATGCTCCCGGATCCCCTAGAATGGTCGTGCCTTCGGCACTTCCCCTAAAGTTGATTTGTGACATCACACGATTGTGACGTCACACGACTGTGACGAAACTTGCCCCCCCCTCGAAAATTTTCTGCGTACGCCACTGGTCACGGTACTGAACTCGGTTGCACTTACTGCAGGACCGTTGCCAGGTTTCAAGGTTTGGGGGGAAATACATTTTTAGGGGGGAAAAATTTTTGTTTTATTTCATATTTTAATAAAAAATTTTCTGAGCACAACAAAATTGGGGGAGCACAAAAAGCATTTGGGTGGGCATTGCTTCAGAATGTCTCCCCTTGGCTACGGGCCTGACTTACTGTATATGCTGGTTATGTTGAAACTAAACATTTCTCTGCCATTTTTGTTTCCTTTTCAAACGTTTTTCTTTTCTTGTGACTTCGATTCAAAGGATTGACTTCTTTCAACCGCATTTTCGGCTTAGGCTACTAGGCTTTATGTATTGTAACTGTTGATTTAAGATTTTGCTTCATTTGTGAATTAATCGTGGTCTTTTGTCGCCATTGAATTATGCAATAAAACCATTTATATCTGCATTTTTGAGGAAACGGCGGCAAACATTTTAACCGAACATGAAACCACCCATTTTGAAACGCCGCAACTTAGCATAATGAACTCTCACCATCCTTCTCAAAGCGGCCATCCATTCTGTACTCGTAGACTAGAGGTTCTGCTACAGTTAGCATGAAAACCTTTTAACAAACTCGTCGTCACTACTGCTGCTGAAAAATTAGCTTTCTCTGCTGCCTGTTTTTAGATACCAAAATGTTACCTGTCGTTATGAATGAGCCCGCTGGGAAAAATCAATAGTCACAGTTAATATAGTTCTCAAAATCTTATTGTCTCCGTCCATGTCAAAACAAGGATTAGTCTGAAAATGCAGCTCTTGTTGGGAAAATGTGTTCGCAACTTGAAAAATTCGCGGTCATGTCCCATTGCTTCCTCGTTTTTATAGTAAGCCTGTCACAGCTTCAACTGAGTGCTGGTGAGCTTGCAGTGAGAAGAATTTCACTTCTCGGACAAGACCAATAACAATTTTTCTGGGGAATTCCCTGGTAATTTTGACGGAAATAGTTTGGCTGCTCTCCAGAATACCTGCAAAGGAAATTACACCCCACCCGTTTCACCTGGCCAATTCACCGCATTGCCGGGCGCAGAAATGTTATTTGCTAAGCGTTAAAAAAACTTAGCCTTTCAGAAAACCAGCTGCCAACGTCAAGTTGCCACATTACTGCTGTTCCACATGGATGCACCAATGTTCCGCTTGACCTAGTCCGCAATTGTGACCGCTGAAATGCGATGCCAGCGAGCCCAGTTGTGCACAGAGCCTGTCGTACGCGCAGCGAGGTACCGCTTTTTTTCTGGTGCCGTGTCGTCACACCAAGCCTGCAAACGCAGTTCTTCAGGAAAGAGTTCCGTTAAAGCGTTGATCGTATACAGAAAAAAAACTTTGGTCCTATTGCATTAACATCAGGATAAAATAAAAAAATTTCGTGGAATCTAGCGTTTGGGATCTCATAGGATTTCGTGTCAGTCCGCGAACATATTAGTTCGTAGCGTAAAAAAATTAACAAATTCAGCGCAACCAAGACAGGTACTGCAGGTGTGAATTGCTCAAAAGCATAACAAAGTGAGTCTTAAGACAATGTCCAAAAACTGAAATCATTTTATAACACTATCTGAAAGGAGCTGCTGAAGTGTAGGCCTATTCTCATTTACGAGACGTTGTAAAGTAGGCAGAATGTAGATGTCAAAGCTACAGTTGGGTAAGCGTGCAGCCCAACTGATACAATAGAAATGGGAACTTTGTTCACACAACACAGCTGGAGTGAAAGCTGTATAAATGAAGATTCGAGTGACATAATGAACAATACGTATGGGACAATTACCATGGAACAGAATAAAGCCAAGACATAAGAAAGTGATGAACAAGGCGAACCATAAAGCATATTGCTTGAAAGTAAAATGTAATGAAAAACTAAAGGCGTATAGTTTGCAATTACCACAAGATAGCAAAAGCAAGTATGCTGAATTGCAAGACTGCAAAAACTTGTATGCAAATCAACCAGGATGCAGAAGCAAGACTGCAAACAACTAAAAGCTCTGCAAGCAGATAAATTGTGCTCGATGCAAAGCCTGCAAACAGCTGAAATGTGCAAGGATGAAAAGAAGAGTNATAACATAAAGACACGTCACTTTCAGAAGTAGGAAAGACGTGAAATTAGTCATATGAACAACTTCCTACAAGGTGAGACACGTCACATGAAGACTCACTCTTGAGCATGGATATAAAGAGTAAACTAAGAAATTAGAATTCCCGCCAAGACCATTCTGGAACATAGCTTATAAAGAATAGACTAAGAAATTAGTCATTTCCCTAGAGGGAGTCAAAGAAGAAACACTACCTCTCAGTATAAATACCAGTGGGAAACGCCCACCAACTCAGACCAGAAATGGCCTCGAAGACAAAGTAACTCCACGTCAAGAAGAATGAAGATTTGAAGAAATGTACGTTTGGTCATCTGTACGCTATGGTCAACTGAACGAATGCTCATCGAATGATCTACGAGTGTTATGTTCGCTATGATTTAGGGATGTTCAGATGAAAGTCCGAATGCAAAGTACAGAATGTGTCATAGCACAATAAAAAGGTACACTATTTATTGAAGTATAAATCATGGGTATTAATCACAAGTAGAATGTGCTATTATCATGACATAATATGTGTCTTAAGTTATGAAGTGCTTAACGTTGTGCATTAAAAAATGTTTCTACCAAAATATTCATGTATTGACTCCTAGTAAGCTTTTGTGATAACTTCGCCTTGGTGTCAGTATACTAACCCATAAAAAATGCTGCACCTAAAACTTCGTATTGTTTTGGTCGTACACATAACCCCATACCAGTGCATGGCAAAAAACATACAGTAATACCATGCCCCCCCAAATTTTTAGAAAATATAGTCATTTTTTGCTTTGAGAAGCGTTTTTCCAAACAAAATAGTGTTATTCGCCTAAAATCAAACATTCCTCCCCCCAATTTCTGGGCTGTCTACGCCACTGTACAGCACTACATATCAAGGGTTGCCAAACTTCAGAAATTTAGTCCCAAATAACACTTGCTGGCCCAAAAATTTTCGTTTGGCCCTTTGGCTCTTTTCCAAGACAGATTTGGACCCGTGCAAGAATTAGGTCTGACCACCCTGGGACCTGTCTGAGAAACTATATTTTTTCACTTTTTTAACTAATTGATTGCCAATTTTCACCAAATTCCTAAATTTTGAAGGTTTTCGATTAGAAAATTTTGTTAGGATATTTAGAGTTTCTGAGTTAATGTGAAAGTAAGTTCATCATAATACGTACCTGTTACTTGCTGCAGTTGTAGAGGTGGTAGTGAGAACCGTTGCGTTACCTAACTTACTGTTATCAGGTGGTGCATGTGTTTGTTGGTTTTGTTGAGATTGTTGTTGATCGCTTTCGCACTTATCGAGGATGCAGNTTTTTTTTCAGGAAAATGTTAGGTACTCGGTATNGACCTGTAGGAAGCCGATTTCTTTGATTCTAGTGACTCGNTTCTCTCTGATTCTATGGATCCGATGATAATTTTCTCTGATTCTAGGGACCCGGTTTNCAATACTAGGGGCCNAAATCGGGTTCTTAAAACACTTAAAAAAAAATGGAGGATGGTAAATCATCTCAGTTTATGGCTACGCACACAGGGAAATTAAGTTGTTCTCCTTCCATCTTTCATCATGTGCTTGTTCTGCTGTTGAGCTCGAATTGTGATTGAGGAACACTGCCATTCAATAAATTGCTAAGAATGACTTCATATGACTTTGTAACTGCTGATAAATTACGAAAAAATTAATATGTTTGGCGGTCGCAAGGAGCTATGGTTGGCAAACCAAGCAAAGCACGGTGCAAACGCTTTAATCGAAACAATCTTTTGCAGCTTGCCATCCTAGGTCAACCTTGTAGTCTGTTGCTTTTACTGAAGGGTAGATGCAATAAAGTGCAACAGTCAGGAATGTCGCATGCGCGACCTGCGCAGTGCGAATGCTTCTGGCATGAAAGATCGAACAGAAAAGCAGATGTCAAAGATGTCTCAACCAAAAATGAAAGTTATTTTCCAAAAAAAGTGTACATGCGATGTGTTCAGAAAGAGATCGTTCCTTGGACGATCAAGTTCATTTGCACTGATTGTATCGAAAAGATCGACGTTTTTTTGACATCCGGCCAACGTGTCAGTAACACGGTGAGTTTTTGCATTTCTCAGCAATAAAAAGAAGCTATTTTGCAAAGGATGATTTTGCTTTGGGACAACTGATGATATATTTGTCTCGCATTCGCTATTGATGCACTCCTGGCCTTTGCGACCGAGTATTTTGGTTCATGATGTGCAACTTGGAAAGAAACCGCTTATCAGGTGTTCTCGGGGAAAATTCATGTCCGTCGGAAAATGTTTTGCAGTATTTGTCCGATAATTTTATCGCACTTACCGAAGTCATTTAAACTGATGGTGAATTAGAACTTAAAAATCGATATAACAAATAAAGGGCAACAAAATGCTTTCAAAGATCGCGAGAAGCCGCCATCCGTAGTTAATCAATCTGGGTTAATAGCTATTTTGAAAGCTTTTAAGTGATATGGAGCCGTCAGCAAGGTTAACGTTTACTATGGCCAAGATTGAGTGGAAAGAAAAAACTGAGACGTTAATACTGAACGACTTCGTACATCCTATTTCCCATTTCACCTCCCCCAACAAGAAATAACAGCTGCTGATTAACCCGAAATCCTTGAAAGTTTTGCACTTTTAAAACATTTGAAAACCTGAAAAACGATTAAAAAATTTTGAAAACCTATTGAACACTTACACTCTGATAGTTACCAGATAAATTTTTGTTCATTTCTGTAGCACTCGAAAAAGCTGGAATCGCGTGAAAACGACCGAACGGCACCAAAAAATACGGTTCAAATTAGTAATTCTGTTGTGGGACCAATCACCACGGAAGGACCGACCAAAGTAGTGTTAAGTAAGTTATGTTCCTTTCTTTATGGTTCGTAAAGACTGTGAAGTTGTTTCAGAAAAAAATGTTTCGATCGTCACCAAAAGCTACGAATCTTGGGTAAGAGTTGAAAGAGTCTTATCAGTATGCAAAAGGGAGAGCCAGTATTTTAACGAAGAGTTTACCATACTACATGGTAAGGTGACCAGCTGCGGATTATTAAACCCCTGAACGCCAAGCCACTTACTCTCAGCTAACAACGTTATCTCAGCTGTGATGGTTCTGCCATAAGACCAGAGTCCTCCAAACATGTTGGCCATCTGCTGGCCACACCTGCCGAAAAGTGGTTCGGGATGTGGCAAATCACCAGGTGGCGTGATTGCATCTCTTTCATTGCATAGGTGTGCTACGGTGCGCAGCAGAGGTGGTCACGGATCCGGAGTGCCGGAGTCGACTCAGGCAGGATTCTGCGTTTTTTCGGATCCGGAGCCAGAGTCAAAATTTTGTGAAAAACNGGACCCGGATCCGGAGCCACTTTTGATTTTTGGCAGTAGNAGGAGTCTGCGTGGTCTTTGTAAATGTCATTTCTTAAGTAAAATCANTGCTGAATTTCGGTTACATCGATGGTTTCAGGAGTTTGAACAAGAGTCGGGTTCTCAAATTAAAAAAAAATTNGGATCCGGATGCAAAATTTTTGGAACAGGAGCGGAGTCTGAAAATGTGGCTCTGGCCACCTCCGGTGTGCAGCCAGCTGAACAGGTAGTGGTTGCTGATAACCTCTGAAATGCTTCGGAAATCCTTTGGTCACTGCAATCGAAGTGTTTGCTGCCACACTGACCCTATCACCGAGAGGAAATGCATGTTAGGAAATGATGATGAGTGTTCTTATAGATATCGCTGCGATTTCTTCACCCGAATCAAGCAAAACCCAACCGTCGAATTTCCGAACTGCTCGTGGTAAGAATGTATAGTATTATTGTAAAAAAAGATCGTATGTCCTGTACGTGTTGCTTTATGCTTTTTGAAGAGTGTCTGTCATGTTTTTTTGCTTTTTTGTTGCCGAACGCAAGGTTTGCTTTACTGTAGGGGTCCTAAAGTTCTAACGCCTCAATACCCCAAAGTCAACTCTTTGTCAGTCTGGATACCCCTTTTCAACAAAGTTTAGTAACAAAAAAATTGTAAGAAATACGACGAATCTGACTAGACAGTAGACACTCATCGTTGGCTAGACCTATCGACAGGTATCAATGTAAATCCAACACACATTTTGTGTGAGGAATTCGGTACCCACGACGTTAAGAGGTTAAAATGTCAAACTCGGGTTAAAATCGAGGGGCCGCTGCAAAGTCAACGGATATCAGGTCAATCTGGATGGAAGCAAGTCCAAGTTCTTAGATAGTCCGAATTTGGACTTNACTTCCCAACACTGTTGAATATCCCCAGCATCAGGGGGAGTACTGAGCCCATACTTGTTTGCTGTTTATTTAGATGATTTGTCCAATGAACTAAACAACATTAAAGCAGGATGTTATATTGGTGAAGTTTTATTAAATCACTTGATG
>JGI24158J21664_10005307_pt1 | contig 16822 bp, 10 predicted proteins | sample Ectturendosymbi3_FD_21664 | JGI IMG/M metagenome (IMG submission 21664)
GGGGGGGGGGGGGGCAAAGAGTTTTCTGAGGGGGTCCAAATTTCACATCGATAGTTTTAAACTATGTCAACACATTTTTCCACGGGGGAGAGGCCCCCTGCGCCCCCTTAGTTACAGGCCTGTTCTAACCTCATGTATCATATAAGGTCTTTGAAGGTAACTGCTTCAAAAGCCTTGCTTAAACCGAAGTTAGAATTTACCTCCGTCGGTTTCTGTGACACTTTAAAACTGCGCACGTTCACAGCAATGCCAAACAAATTGCACCTCACTCAGACAATAAAATGCACGACGTATTTTATCACGGTAAGTATTACTGGCAACGCAACAATTGCGTCTTGCGAAGAAGTTACCCACCCGAGGTGTGTGGTATCAACCTGATGCAAGATGCTCAGGCGACTGTGCACTTGGTGTGGCAGATAAAACATGCAAAATTTAATCGGAGGACACATAGAAGTTCATTACATGTTTGGAACGTCAAACAGTTGGCATCAGTCGGAGCAACGAAGGGCAAATGCATTAACTTGAGGATTCATCAGTTGTATCCGAGTAAGCGGCAATAACACGCGTCGTGCATTTTACATTAATGGAATTGGACATGAACTAGTTTTATTTGGTCCGTACTAATCAGCGAAGCCAGCTTTCCAGATGTCAGAAGATTTTCTGGTCTCACTGCGACACGTCTAGCGATTAGAGAAATTGCACACTCGAAATAGGGTTTGCAAGTCGTAAATTGAAACGCAACACAAAAAACGAAATTGTTTGCAGCCACTGCAAAGATTTTAAAGTCCCCGCCCGATTGACATGGTATCCCAAAGACCGCCGGAAAGTCACAATGGTATTCTACAACGCTGCAAACAGCTGTCCATACGGGCACCTGCAGGTAGGAGCAATGCGAGGAGCTTGGCTCTACTCGGAAATATCTGCCTTGAAAATATTTGCAGAACTACACCATTTTTTCAAATTTATTTTTTGCCATTTTGGTACACGAAAAGCGTAAGTACTGAACAGACTTCTAATGAAAATCACGGCCAATGAAAATCGTTTTCGATGGCCGTGATTTTCATTACAAAATCTTTTGCCATTTTTGGAAAAAAAAATATTTCCACTCGAAATAAATGACTACAGCCGCGAAAATGCACGCAAGAAAAATTTTTTCGGCTTTTCTTTGTTGACACTTTTCGTTCAGTCTCATATTTGGAAACTTACTCACCAACCGGAATACTGCAGGTAGCTATAGCTGGCACTAAACAATCATGGCACGCACGCATAGAGTTATTGAAACCGTAATTTTCTACACCGCCACGTCAGGCTTACTGTTAGTCTAGCCCATTTAGGTTCTTAATAGGGGGGGCGTGAAAGTTTTGCAGAGGTAGGCCCAAGTATGGCAGCAACATGTTGTTGAAAAGTATTAAATTCATTGCTTTTATTATCATTTCACATCAACACCTAACGACAACAAACCGGACAAGACAAAATCTTGGAACTGGACTGTGAAGCCGATTTGTGCATTGTCCGCAGCAAAGCCTCGAGTTAAATAACTCCTTACCAAAAAATAGTTGCATCCTTAATGGCAAATAAGTTGTTGTTTTGTGTTTGATTTTGAGGTTAGGCGAGGCCCGACTATCAATGACTAACGCCAAAGCGGGCGCGACTGAGAAGGTTTAAAACCTCTAGTCTTGCCCGTTCCTTTTCAGATTTCCCAGGAAGCTGCGTTGAAGCCAACACTGACAGCTCAACTATATAGATTGAAATCCGTTTACATGTACCGTGAAATGACAACTTTAGGAACAGCATTCACGGCGAAGAAATACATTTCGCTGCAATACAGGCTGGAACACCAGATGGAGAAATCTTACGGCGATATTCAATAAATCCGCACCAAATGAGTAGGTCCCGAACACTGCCTACATTTACTGCTTTCTGAGGTTTATATAGAAAGATTTTGGGTGCTGAAATGATTTGGTATTTTCTATTACGCCAGTGGATTTCGTTAAGCGAATTTGATAAATAAAATGGCTTCTTAAAGGAAGTATTAGTTTGAAAAATACATGAGACACAGTCAAAGTCAAATGTAGTTGTTGGTCAGCAACAGCGCAAATAGGTAAAAATACTTTATGAACTCCGCAACCATTCTGCTAGATGAAGATGGTGCAAAAGGAAGCTACCACTTTTTCCTATGAAGTATGGCAATATGGTACAGAGAATAGAATTTTATAATGCAAGAATCATAATGACTATGAAACAACAAAAACAAAGAGTGTCTATAACAACTTCGCTCTTATGTGGAAAATTTTCTCCCATCGTGATTCAATGTGTTTGAAAATAGGATGTTGGCTGAGTATTGCAACACATTTTTTCTAGTCACATGCGAGTCATTTTGACAGCCCACAACCAACCGTTGTTACCCATCGCTACTCCAGGGCGTGATGACGCCGTCTATTAACTGCCCCTAAAAGAATTGACAAAGGGAGATGTTGACAAAGTGCACGATCAGATCGCGTACCACTGAAGCTTGTCTTAAAGAACGTTTGGCAAGACGATTCAGCCGACATGTCTTCGCGGTCGGCTCACTGATCGCTTTCCACTTTAGTTGAAGGTGTTTCCGGAGGTGGCACGATCTTCATGTACGCGTACAGAGCACCATTGCATACAACGCCAAGAACACCGAACGACATAAATCCATAATACTGGAAGATGTAGCCTCCAATGGTCGGAGACACACTGCGTATCAACGAGTGGACGGCCATGCTTATTCCAATAACAGAGCCTGAAAGAAATATTTCCTGCGATTTATGAACCTCCTTTGAGAGTAGCTGTTCTTAGTTACAAGTGTCCCTCAACTAAAAAATGCTGCACGGCGATTTTTTAATATTATAACCGTAATACCAACGTTGGGAAATTGTTCAAACCCTGTATTTTCACAGTTCGTCAGTTTTCGAATCCGTGCAAGCGGCTGGTAGATTGGTGATATCGACATAACGGTGAGACATAATTAAGAGAAAGAACGTTGATTCCCAACTCAATCATGAAAGGTGTTATAAAGTATAACACTGGTTATAAATAAATCACATCAATGCTAATGAGTACAGAGCGCTGCTGTTGCGGTTTCCACCTTCTTCCAAGCATTTGAAATTAGCTGGAAGGGGTAGTAAAAACTGTTATTGCGTTTATGTTCGTCTAAAACATAATAAAAAATTGGATAGATAACTTTTTCAACTCTCCTAATAGTTTGAATTAGTTGAGATGCCAAGGCTTAACCTAAAACGTCAAAACTTTGCAAGTGAAAGTACAAGGGCGGATAAAGACATGCTGAAACTCAGCAAAAGTGGTCCGCAAATTAAAAGAATTAGGCCTACGCCACACATTTTGCTTCCCTATCGGCTGAGTATCGCATCTTTAAAGATAGTTTGATTAAACAAATTAATGTCATTGGTAGGAGTAAATGCTCCGCTTTATCTAAAAACTATAGACCTACTGCGGCCTTTCTACGACAAACGACTATGCTGAAAATTCCGATTGCACCAATGTCAAGAAGCAAATTGTAAAAACTGGCGAATTTCTCTCACTGAAGAGTTCGAAAGATTTGCCATAAGTCCATTCGACTGGCAAAAAAAACCTAAACTAGAGCAAGACAAACACTTTGAAAAATTCTGTTCACCACGTTCAAGGTGCTGCAGGTATTTGCGTGTCATCAGATGACAGCCTCCTTACAAGCAGGCCGCTAAAATGCAGGGAACATATCCACTCAAGAGGACCCGACAACTCAAGACAAGGGGTGGACGTGCGAACCGATAAGCACTTGGTGCTTGGTTTTGAGTAAGACTACCAACCGAACATAATTTGTTACTTATCACATCAAGCAACGTATTTGAGAGTTATTTACCTGACACTATAAGAACTTTTAGCATTCTGGTGCATGTAATCCATAGTAGACACCAAACTGGTGAAAATTTTCAGCGTTCGATAACAGCTACCTTGACATGATAGCAACTCTTCCCGCACAAGGGCGTACGCAAGGGGGGATTGGGTTGGGGGTAAATCTCCCCTTAAGCTTGATATTTTACAAAAACTTTAATACCTGCGCAAAAGAGATTGTCTTCGCATACGTTTTGCTGGTTATATTTGTCGACATAATGCAAATACCACGGAATTAATTTGCATTCAAATTTCAAGGAACATTGTAAATGGACAAAAAAGTAATAATTAGGTTTTGGTGGGAATCTGGGTTATCATCTGCATCCAGAAACCATCTCACCACTTTTTGCAGACCTTTCGTCTACTACGCATGTTTAAGATTGTGTTCCGCGATAGTCCACTGTATTCGAAACAATTGTCTTTATTTTGTCTGCTATGGCTGATCAGCGCAAGCGCTGACCGCGTTGGCTACGTTACCAATTTCTGTAGCATGATAGAACTGTTGCACGAGCTCAAAAACAACAGGTGTTAACATAGCAGAATTCAAGCATTTGATAATGCCTCAGCAGGGAAAAACGAAAACTAAAAGTTTGCTGGACTTCTATACATAACAAATTATCGGAAGTTTTCTTGCGTACTTCATACGCATTCTCAAGTCTTGTGTAGTTTAGAAAAATTCGATCTTGCAAACCGAGGTGTGCGCCAGCCAGTCCAGCCGCACGCTTTCTATGCTCGACTGCTCGCATTGAACAAGACATGTAGCGCAGCCTGATTTTGCAGCTGTAAATTGCTCTGACGCAGTCATAGGTGCGTTCTACTCGACTGTTTTAACGCGCAACCTGATATTTTTGCAGTCATGAACTGCTGTGTCGTAGCGATGAGTGTATTTGCCTCCAATTTCCTATCTTGGAGCGCTGATGACTGAATATAAACTAAGGGGAGCGCGTGTAGCAGAAGAATATGCATATTATGTCAACAAACTTCGCCAAAACGTTGGTTTGGAAACAGGAATATGACGTCAAGTTGTGACGTCACAAACAATGCACACCAAATACCAATGACCACCATACGCCACTGAATGAAAAAACCCCCATGAAAAATTTCTGCGCACGCCACTGTTCCCGCATAACACATAGTTGCATAATTTCGGTTATGACCGCGTGACACCGTGAACCTGACGTACCAATGATGGCATTCACTAGTGCGTTCGCTCCCTTAGCAAGTGCATTAGAGATGCTGATATTAGAGAATAAAAGCCAGAATACCATCCACAAAAACATTGCACGAAAGATTGTTTGTGAAAAATCCATTGACGTGGAATTAACACTGATTCAATTTTGAACAGGTCCGAATAGGTCATCGGTTGGTTGTGTATGCATTTGGTAGACCACAATAGGCCTGAGGTTTCACCATGGTATGCCTGTTTAGTAAGCTGCGGTATGTCTGTTAATAAGCCGCAGTAGGCTGTAGTTTTTAGAGAGACTTTGATTGAACGTACTTCGTTTAATCAGAGAAGCAACATAGTTTGAAACTCGAAAATTTTGTAAAATCGTGAAAAAATAACGCAGGGACTAATGATTTCAGCAGCTAATAGTTCTACAATTTCGAAATAAAAACGATCCCGTTAAGCTGTTTAATGAAACAAGACAGTTCAAGCAGCGCAAAATCGAAAGGATGCCAAGTTCAAGTGGCAGCGAGCACATGATCAGCTGAGTCATGCAGCAACATTCCGCACCAAACAACATACGGAAAAGAGATGTGTGTCGCCTCTGTCCGCACACAGCCGAGCCTCTTAAAAGCAGATTTAGAATCAACGCCGAAGCTTTCCACGCCAAGCTAGTTTGCATGATTTGTCGAAATAGTGGATAATCAGAAAGTTTCAACGGAAGGCCTGTACTTTTGGCAGAAGTGCTGCAGCCAAATTCCTACATGCTTGCCTACCCTAATTGGTCTATGCCCTACCTCTCAGCTCCCGCCGAGCGGATATTCAACAATAGAGGCATTCTCTTCAACAGCACAAATTGGAAAGCTTGCTTGTTGTTTAACGTCTTCATGCCCACAGACAACGGATTAGAACTTAAGCATACATGGCACTATTTTTCAAAAGGAATTTTGTGACCTGATTGCTATTGCTATGGTTTCACTTAAACTATAGGTTGCTTCGCTGTTTCTTACAATCTAAATAGCGTTTTGTTATTTTAGCGAGCGCGACCTCAATCTCATTGCTCCGCTCTTCAGGACACGCTCCTTACTGCAGCAAACTTCCGCCGGATTACGTGCAGCGGCAGCGTCACGTGACTGCATTGCCGTCAGCACGCTACAGCGACTTACCGGTATCTTCCATTCGAACCGTTTTGGTGATCATTGCTTGAATAACAGTGGAAAAGACAGCGCCGGCAACGACCATGGGCAAACAAGCGAGGCAGAAGCCAGAAATGGTATGCACCAACGCTAGTAGGCCGTATGACAGGCACAGAGCTGCTGTAGATCCGCTGATCACTGTCCAATCGTCGAATCCAAGCTTCGTCAAGCGTCCAACGACTAATCCTTGCGTAATCTGTGAACATTCGGGCATGCGTGGATTAAAATGATGTCAGGCAAATGCAAACAAACATAGTTCGAAACGAAAAACGTTTACTTGTTAATGAAGAATGCAGCGAATTTACAAGAAGCCCTAAAAGTTGGGAGGAATGGCAGGTAGGTGTGGTGTTTGTGAAGCGGAGGAAGCGTTGGCCCGTCAAGGGTTTCGTAACTGAAGTCGACATGTCTGATCAGCGGTCTTTCTCTGATACTAATATTTCGTCGAGTGCAGTTGGCCGCTAAGCTCATCAACATCGACCCTCTGCGCAACACTTCGCTCAACACGACTCCCGCAACGGTACAGCTCTATCATCGCACTGCCGGAAGATGACAAGAGAGAGTCGCAAACATTTTTACAAGGTTCTCGCAGCTCTAACCTCTGCAATTAATCTTTTCCATTGTGTAAAATGGACGCAAAAAATTCACAGGGAAGACGGATAAATCCAAAACTACCATATTGTTCTTCATCACCCGTGGCTGTCGGTAAGTCACACAGCACCACGTCACTGTCAAAGCAAGTCATCTGCTGGAACAATTTAGTGTCAACACTGAAAAAACTTTCAGCATCCCTTCATCAAGTTATGTACTTCAGGAAATGTCAGTGTTTCATCGCTAGAAGGTTATTCCAAAAATGTCAAACTACAGTCGCCCTCGTGGCATTCGTTACAGACAAAAAATTTTGCAGGAAAACATACAAACACTTTGAATTCGGACTACCTTCGTACCATGGATAGTACTCCTATATACGCCAAGACATATCCGTTCACATCAGCGCTCAAGTTGAAATGGTTGAGTGCGACCATGCTGAACATGCTGTGCAAGACGCCGATTGGCAAGCCTGACACAGTTTTGTAAAGAAGCAACCTTTTAGCAACTGGGTTCTTCCAGATCAGAGAAATGAAAAGCTGCAAATCGAAGAGTTTATTTCTTTTTTTCTTGCTCTTTTCGTCGCCCGGTTCATCGCTATCGGAATCGTGCACCTGAAATAGCAAAATGCATGGAGTCCGCCAAGGTTGGAATGAATACAATAAGTGGCTTTAAACGTAAGGGGCAACTACTACTGCCGCAACTTCAACCACCAAATACATCGCGAAGGAATAAACATATCCTGCGTCAAACGGAACATTTACTCCACTTGAAAAAGCTTTCTAGCAACTTCATTGCGCGTGGAAAACAGATATCACTTATTTCAAAATGAACGCAGACCACTGTTTGCCAGTGAAGCTAAGATGCTCCTCCTAGGAGCAAGGCAATCGGTCATTTTATGACCATCAAAGGCAATGTGGATTAAACATTTAGGGAACAACAATTTTTTTCAAAACAAAAACAAGTTCTGATAGTGTCACTGAGCTGCTGACGAAACTTACACATGTTACACGGGAAAATCTTAGGAAGCTTACGGTCATGAGGTAATTGAAAGTAGCATGCAACAAGTTAAAGAGCTACTGCTGCCCAATGGTCAAACCTTCTCTGATTTTAGTTCCGCAGACATAGCTTTGGTGTTTGCAGGAATGAACAGCATGACCAAAACAATGCTGAGAAGAGACCCGAAAGCCGCTACAAAAGCGGCGATCTGTTCGCTCGCATACGCAGTCAACCAGCCTCCGACCAAAGGACCGACGATCATTCCGATTCCATACGACAAGCCAAGTTTGCCGAGTTTGTCAGAACGATCAGCGGGAGACGTTAAATCCGTCACTATCATGTTTGCACCTGAGTAAAACCAGTAATGAAAACCATCATAATTTGCACACAGCAAACCTTATATATCTCAAAAACATTCTTTTCCACGACAACAGCATGGTCATGAATAGATAATTCAGCCTTAGACAGACTGCTCAACAAGGCCATCTACAGGATTTAGTAGCACGCACTGGAACATCGACTACAAGGTAATCTGCACCGTATGGAGTACAGTAGGATCTAGGATGCAAACGCTACGATCTCTTTAAATGCCTTGACTACATAGCCTGAGTTCTTCACTCTTGCGGTTATCGAAATGCTTTCGAGCAACCAGATCATGAACTATCCGTGAAGTGTTCGCCACTTTGAAAGCAAGTGAGGTTTCAGCAGAATTTATCTATAATCAACCTTAAAACCACGTTTAAATGAAGGGAAATGCAGACGTACAAAATTTATCAAAACAGAAGAAGGCCAACGATGCTGAGGTTTATCATCGTTTTCATCGAGATATCCTTGCTACGAAGAAAATATATATTAACAGTTACTTTATGATATACTATTAAAATGGTCTGGATGGACCGGATGGTAATGATTTTCAACAACGTTATATTGCTAATGAACTAAGACCAACGCCAAACCAACAAACAATTCAACAATGAAAAACTGAAAAAAAAACTAGAAATGCTTATAGTAACAACAAATGCTGAATTCTATAAACATATATACCTTGCATTGCGTGCATGAATACTGATGGAAAACGTGAGAGGAAAATTAAGAACACCGTGTTCGCTATCCCAAGCAGGAAATAGCTGAGAAAAGCAGAGAAAAATGCGAGTGCCAGAGCTGTTCTACTTCCAAAAATATCTCCAAATCTGAAGAAAAGGATTGCGTTATATTTTTTCAACACCACCAAATCGAGTGACAGATACAGTCAACCTCAGCGACGCAACAAACAAGAATCAACAGGTAAGCAGTAGACACTAGGCAGCAAATCAAGAAACACCAGTAATACAGTAGTGGGTATGAAGGATGTTGGTTTCACAATAATGAGTTCTTTAGAGCCGGATCCAAACTACGGAGCCTTCAAAATAAAAAACGCACCAAAACCAGGAACAGATTCGGGATTTGATGGCACAGGTACTTGGCTCAGAGTTGGTTGTCATTCGCAATTAGATGACATGCTTTTCGTGAATGTCATCAGGTGGAATTTCTGCATTACTTGTTGGCAGTGAAGTGATTTGCAAGAGTTGATCGTCGGATGCTTTGGTCCTAGTACCAGCTATGATTGTTTAGTGCCTTTTACAGATTTATGGATTATTTAATGTTATGAAGAACTAAGTAGAGTTGTTCAGAATTGCTTTTGTGACCCTAAATCTATACATGTTGCAGTGAAATACAATTATTTTGGAACAATGCCCCTTCCGCATGGAAAAACATGAATAAAATCATATTTTCAACTCCTAATCGGCCAGCCAGGCAACTGAAGTAAATCTGGGCGAAACCATTACTACAGATAGTTCTCCAAGCACGTTTCAGCTACAAGCTTCAAATATTTCTCCTGCTACAGTGAACAGCAGTAACAGTCAACCTATTTCAACCAATGAAATACCAGCAAATGAGATGCCAGTGGCATTATGACAGACTCGATATTGATAATTATATTGCAGCATAGTTTTATTGACGTAATTATATTGTAACAAGGTTTCCTGCTGACACACAACGTTGGTAAGCATGAATGTAATTTAACTGCATTTTGAATATAAACACATTTGCTATATACAGATAAAAACCATGTTGATCCCATGTCAAGTACGTTATATATTCTAGGTATAGAACAAATTGCATAAAATGACGCACATCAATCGTTATGTAAGAAACCGTTCAGTAGACTTGTCGTTCTTATTAAAGTCACAGATGTTATAAGTACGCCGACTTAATTAGACTCTAGTTTTACCCCTGATCAAAGCTACAATTTCAAAATCTTTGTGAATAGCAACTAATATATCAAAAGATGGATGTGCACCAGTAAGGAGATAGAACACCATTCCCAGGAGCATAACGATGGGAGGCACAATGCCCTGGGGGGGAGACAAAAAGTCCCAACAATGTCACAAGTATTTTTTTCAATACAGTGCATTTGCTCCCCAAAAAACCTTAGGTTCGAACATGGGGGCGCCAAACTTGTTTCTTTCCCCGGGGGACATCTAACTTCGGTATGCCCCTGACCATCCCTGAAGCAATGAGTTTACTACATCAGACTGGTGCACACTTCCAACTTGCATTTCTTATGGATGTTGGTACGGCAGTAGCACTTGGAACTTGAAACACTTCATAGCTACCAACAGCTTCTAACAGTTTGCTGGCTTCACACCAAGAACCTGCTTAACCAACTTTTCTTGAGGCATTCTGGATCACATGGCCAAAATATTGCCGATGAGAGCTTTCTTTTTTGGGAAGTGGTTTGAAAGAAAAAATTTATGAGTTTCATAGCTGGACGCCTTCTTTAGCAGGACAACAGGGCAAATTTCATGCAAAATGTGGTAAAAACTTTGAAAAGATCAACTAATATCATTGTTCTTCAAGCTGTTCTTGCCTTGTTCTGATAAGGTGATAAACCTATGACAGTTTTGTCACATACATTTTGGTATACACACTTTTAAAACTCCATATAGTATTTTTGTGGAGTCATTATAACCACGTTTTCAATCTTCTTTACTCATATAATTCCACTTTTTAAAGAGTATGGGCTATGTACATCTGTAAGAGGTCATTTGGCATAGTTGCTGTATCCGGAGACTTAAAATAGTGTATTTATTCCATTGTAAGCCGTGGCTTATAAAAGTTTTTTTTTCATCATTTTGTGCAGCTTATAAAAAAGGGCAGCTTAAATTTTTTTGTTTCTTTACCTTATCAAAAGGTATATATGATGTTCAGTCCATCCTTGGTTACTTTTTCTTTCAAACTCTCTTTACACATTCCATTTCTATTCAGCATCACGTGCATATCCGTCACTGGAAGGATTATGATGAACAGAAGGCAGTTGTAGTAGTAGTGATGCACCATCACCACCAGGGTTGTCAATTATATGCAAAATGTGCTAGTATGCGAAAGTATTTCAGAGGCTTAGGTAACCTATGTTCAAGTGCGGCTTACAGTAATTTTATAATACCATTTTGTGCGGTTTACAATCGAGTAAATACCGTACAGTACTTGCGCTTTTTGTCAAAAACCTTGTACTAGTGGAATGACTCATCACCGATCACCAAATACAGAATTTTTATTTTTTCAATTTTCTCACTGAGTTACATAACTTTACTGATTAAACACTCTCATAGTGGTTCCAATTTACTAATAAAAGTCTGGTTATTACAAACGGAAACACTACCAAACACACATTCTGAATTTTGGAAATTCGAAGTGCAATCACAAAGTTGTCTGACAGGAACACAATTTGGCAAAAGCACTTTAAGCAGTTGTCCCTTTTAAACTGTTTGCTAGGTGCTTGTTTTTTCTATTGATTGACGATTGATTGCTTAACACACTACAGGGAAGATTAGTTTGGGGTTGGTGTAAAGTTGGAAATAAGAAAATCACTTGATAGATGCCAAACTAACTAAATGAGTTCTATAAAAATTGCCTTTCAAGCAAATATTATTTCACAAATGCCTTTACCACTGGAATTTCATAGCATATTTTCTAAAACAAAATCATGAAAAAAAGAAGTTAAATATGTGAGAACAAAACGTTTTTGACATTTAAGATATCAAGCAAAATATGCTTAGTCTGCAATGTGAAAACAAGCACAAAATATTCAGAAATTACTTCAAGGCTAGTTTTTTTGCTGAGACATTTTGGTCATTTGTCCCATAATACTGTAGTATTAAAAGTTAAAACTTGCAAAAACCGTATTCACTTGTTCAAATTTTGAACATCATGACTGAATTGACTTAATTTTTTTGTTATTCAAAAAAGTTTCGGTCTATGACCGAAAAAAACTGCTTCAAGGTATCAATGTTGCAACAATATCTTGAGTGGATAACGAATACCCTGCTGTTATTGTACACACCTTCCAAAAATTGGTCCACCAAGCAACTGCACTACAGCGAAAGTTGTTTGAAGATTTCCATACGTGACTGGGTTCACATCAAACTTCTTTGTCAGGTACTGCAAAAATCACATGTCATTCTCAAGTGCTAGCCTTCAATGCAACAAGTTTGCAACAATTCATAGGGACCATATGCACACATAACCTGATCACCACAATTTGATCTTCACTATTACACAATGTATAGCTAAGTTCTAAAATCAAGTTTGAAGGAATATTTCTAAATGAACAAGAAGAGTTTGTAAATGACGAAGCGAACAAAACTTATCATGGATCCCATTAGATCAATGTGGTATACAAGAAAATCACAATATTTTTGAAGAAAAAGAAGCAGACTTGTATATGATTCGTCAACTTACTGGGCAAAATTACATATACATTAACATGGCTGGATTTTCTCAGGTGAAACACACGTCTTTAATATAATTAGCCAGACACAAGCAAATTCAATCATTTAATGCAAATAACACAATTTTCTAAATGGTTATGGAACTTCGTATATTATTTAGAGTTATCAAAGGGTAATCAGATTTGGTGTCTAATCGATGCAAACATTATATACACACTCAAATCATTCTCATGCTGTTTTTTTGGCTGACAAATTTCAGTCAGTTGTCTCACAGTTGTATTAAAACTTACTGTAGCAGTGTTCATAGCCTGTATTTTCAGACATTCTGATCAAAATGACTTAATTTTTTGAAATCAATTTTTTCAGTCATTTCAAAAACATTTCGGTCTATGACCGAAAAAAAGCTGTCATGTGCACATTGTGCCATACATGTGGTTGTACTTCTTAAGTCAGTGAAAGGGCTAAACATGAACTAAGCGAATTCAGAAATGAAAGGGTTTCATTAAAAATTCAGCAACCAACTCAAATAGGACATAAATGCCACTAAAACTGAATTACTTTTATCTCTACTAAAAAATAGAGCCAACCACTCAGTGATACAAAACTGTAAACTGAATTGGGCACCCATCTAATAAAACAACATTACTTGAAAGGTTATAATTTTGGTAAAAACTATAACCTACATGAAGTGCCTTATATGCTGACCTTCACTGGTCAATTTTCAGAACACTTATTGGGTCAAAAACTGAAAGGTGTTGATCACTTAACAATATATGTGCTAAAATCTGGAGCTTCCCAGTAACTGCTGTCTGAATATAATGCTTTGTAATAGCAAACTTGAAAGGTAAGCATAGATGCTTACCAACTAGTTTCGGTGCATGCTAAGAACTAAAACTATTAAAGGGAACACTGGTCTCTTTTCATGGAATACTTTACTAAAAGTGAAAAATTGTGCTTGTGGTACTACAAAGTTTTGCTCTTTGCATGCATTGTTTGCTGAATACTTCCTTACTGATGACCACTTTCAATATGGACATATTGTAGTTAAACTAAAAATACAACAAACCCAATTGCAAATTAACTGAGTCTTATGCAACATACCGGCAGAGTTCCAATTTGTATCCAGAAGCACAAAGCATAAAGAGCAACATTGGTATGAGTCAGCAAAATTATCTGGCTTAGTTGCTTCTTTTTAGCATCCATGTACATATTGACCATACACTAAATGCCTATCAGCTACAAAAAACACCTAAAAATAGGTTTGAAGCAAAAATTACACAAAGCAAATATTTAAATTGTTTTACTGGAACAAGACAAAATTGATTTGTAAACTTTCAATTTGCAGTATTCTTAGCACTTTTTCACATAACACATGGTGCATAACATGCACAAACACATTATAAATCACAATGTTTACATGCTGTAGTTGTGCAGCTGAGGCACTTGAAAGAAAAGATGAATGAACACGTTCAGAAAAAGGCTGTGACAAAACAGGCAAGTACAAAGACAATGCAAAGCATGATAAAAACAATGTGCACAACTATGTTGTAATGTCTGCCAAGAAGCTCCAAAACAGCTGCAGTATTGAACGGTTTTTTCACAAAATAGAAAATTGAAATTTACAGTCTAGCATCTAGTAGTTTGTATTCATTCAGAAACTGCATCTTACAACAGCATCAAATTTCAGGTTCATGCTAAAAGTTTCAAGCTTTTACTGCATATCATCCAGGAAAGTTCTGTGCATTCATAAGTACATATCAACATCAACGATGTTTAAATTTTTTACTTGAAAGCAGGAGATACACCAAAAACTGTTTGCTAAATATATATATATATATACGTATAACTAGTCACTGTTCCATTAAGAAAAACGTTCTGTATTGGTTTGGTAATAGTAACAAAGTAATGGCACAACTCTTCCATGCAACACAATCCATCTGCATTTGCAAAATTGAATCGCCAACACAGAAATGATCAATTATGCACATGACTACTGAGGAAGACATAAAGCTGTCTAGACTTCATCGCACAAACAATTGAATGACACAAGTTTGATTACATAGTGCTAACAAAATACTATTTTTAACTAAAACCAATTTAAGCATGCCCATTACCTTGAATTCTAAAAATGAAAGTTGTTAAACATATGTTGTTGTTAGTAAGGCACACATCCCAAACTACAGTAATTTCTGGATTTACTCTTCCAAGCATCGATACACTGCAAACACTTGGCAAGGCATACCAAGCCAATAGCATGCGCAGGATTATTGCTGCAAAAATCTCCAGGCCAATACAATTCCGTTTTTTTGAAATGCTGTTGGGTTTCGCTTCATAAATAGTTGACGGCTTTAGGCTTCACATGTTGGTTTTCTTCCCAGTTCTGCTTCATAAAATGCTTACAATTCACTCATGTTTGAGCATATTACCACTGATATATTACTTCAAGTAAGATACTACTCTGCAATAGATTTGCAATCACAAACAGTTTTGGTGTGAAGGTTATGTAGTTTTACCTGCACATGCTTCTATATACTAAGTGCCCAATCTAGCTGTATACTGCCATGGTAGAGGTTTCCTCTTGCTAAGTACATAGATCACCATGTTGAATCCTGGACTCATTTACTGTAGCTATTAGTGGTTGCAAGCAGTTTCTGATGCAAGAACAACTTGGAAACATTGCGAAGAAATAGGATTGGCTAGGTAAAATCTTCGAAAAGTTTTTACCAGCATCTCTTGGGGAAAGACTGGGGGGAAACCCTTTAAATCAGGGGTCTCAAACACGCAGCCTGCATGTGGCCTGCGAGGGCGTTTTGTGCGGCCCACGATGCTTTTTGGGAATTTTCAAATAATTAACATTTACGTTGCTAATGCCTTGAAAAAAGATGCTGCGAAATAATTTAATCAAAGCTGAATGATGCCCAGTGCCGTTTTTGTCCCAGCCATAGCACTACATCCCAAATTTTCGCTCTCCAGCAAATTTTTGAGAAATCTTGAGAGTATGCCAAAAACGTCTACACATGTTTTGCCAACCTCGAGAAAGCACGCGACCAGGCTCTCGCGAAAAGCTATGCAGAGAGTTGCGAGAGTGCGGTGTTGACGGACGCCTGCTACTGGCCATCAAGTCACTGTAGCCTATTCCTGCTCCGAAGTTTGTGTCCGTGTTGGGAGCGTTAAATCACGACCGTTCACCGTTGGTGTTGGACTCCGACAAGGGTGTTTGCTGTCACCATTCCTCTTCCTACATGAATTGGATGGACAGCCACAGCGGAGTTAAGGAGGGTGTCACAGTTGTAGGCTGAAAGATCAACCGTTTGCTTATTGCAGACGATTTGGTACTGCTAGCATCTTCTCAACAAGGTCTTCAGCATGCACTTGATCGGTTTTCTGCTGCGTGCAACCGTGCCAAAATGACAATCAGCACCAAAAGTACCGAGGTATTGTGGCTCTCTACAAACTAAAGGCAGTGTATGCTGCAAGTGAGCGGCAATACACTGCAACAGGTGGAGAAATTTAAGTACATAGGGGTGGTATTTACGATTGACAGAAGGTGGAGCGAGGAGGTTGATACACGGATTGCTGAAGCTAGCACAGTTTAGAGTGAGCTTTATCGCACTGTGGTCACAAAACGGGAGTTTTCAAACACCACAAAGCTGTCAGTTTTTACAGTAAATCTGTCTTTGTTCTGATCCTTACCTACGGTCCTGAATCTTGGGTAATAACTGAAATAATACTATCTCAGGGCAGGCGGTAGAGATGGGATTTTTGAGAAGAGTCCATGGTGTGACACTTCGCGACAAAGTGCACAGCTGTGAAATACTCAGAGCCCTGAATGTCAAACCACTTCTACTCTGAATTGAGCGATCACAGGTATGTTGGTTCGGCCATGTGTCCAGCATGACCCACAAAAGCCTGCTGAGGCATGTCCAGCTGTTTAAACTCACGGGAAAGCAGCCCAGAGGTCATCCACGGCCTAGGTGGAGTAACTACATCTCCACCCTTGCTTGGTCTCGTCTTGGTGTGGAGCCAGCAGAACTATCTGAAATTGCTGTTGACTGTGACGTTTCCAAGTCCTCAGGCTGCTGCCCCCGCGACCCTCCCTTGAGGAGAAGCAGGCATGAAAATGAATGAAATTAATAACATTCATGTTATTTAGTTTATTCGCCAGTGTTTAAAAGTGCTGGGCTAGCGAG
>JGI24158J21664_10005310_pt1 | contig 16819 bp, 9 predicted proteins | sample Ectturendosymbi3_FD_21664 | JGI IMG/M metagenome (IMG submission 21664)
GGGTTTTTCTTTTCCTCTTCGTCTGGAACCTTGCGGTCCATGACAATTAAACGTCATGGCCATTTGTGCCCGACAAGAGTAACCTCTTCACAATTGGCCATTGGTCCCGCAACCTATACATCGGACTGCGACAGGACATCTAGCGGTCGACACAACCTTCACCAGGGAAACATTAATCTCACGTAATTTATGGGGCACCTGACTAGATAGCCTCTGTTTTTTTTCGGTGCCCCGGCGTTTTTTCTGCTTTAGCGAGTACATTTAGCGCAATTAATTCAGTACCGCCAAATAAATCTATCTATCTATCTGTTAATATCATTTATTTTGAGAATTTCAAGTTACTGTTGTTTATATCAAAAATCTATCATTTGATAACGAAAAAAGTGCTGCGAATCGAGATAAAGGCATCAAAGCTGACTTTGCCAATGCGGTCTAGTCAAAATAAAACCATACGTACAAAAATAAATTACCAATTAGGGAGCAAGATGGTTGAGGATTATCCCAAGACTTGCTTGATAAGCAAGTCAGAGTGGCTGCTCCGATCATCTCATGTCCATCTAAGCAAGTGTAACTAAACGTAGTTCCAGGCACATTCCCTGCAGCTCCAAGAGAAGGGAGAGTTTTTTTCGGAGTAGCGTTTGGTACAGTTGGTGGTTCCGGGCAAACTATGAAAAGTTCAAAACTCGTTGTTGTATGTTGAAACTCGACGTGATACGACAAGATTGCACCTGTCAGGCTACCAGTAGGAAGATTGTCGTTTAATAAATAAATAAATAAAATGTTCAAAACTTCGTCTATTTGGGAGAAAATGCCATGTTTCCGTTTCGCTAATAACAAATGAAGTTTCACTGAGAACTGGCACACTTTTAAAAGTCTTCCTACACACTTTTTTCTATTTGAATAAGACTTCAGCAACTAAAGAAGCGCACAGTTACGTGAAATAGATTTATTTTTATAAAATTTGCTGGCTGACTTGACTGCATGACGTTTGTGGAGACTAGCTACTTTTAGCAGTTATTGCAAATATTTTAGTAATTTGACTAAATACTTGACGTTTAAAATTGGAAAAGTTTTGTCTTTATAAATGCATGTCGCGTTTAGTTGCTAAAATATTCATGAATAACTCTTGAAGTTTAATCATGTGACCTTTGTGACATTTGGTCAAAAGAAAAGTTATGCTGGGGTTTATACAGTATTTTTTGGGTAGCAAGAGGTTAGTATGTGAGCATTAACTGTCAACTTTTTAAACACGATGCGGCCAATTACGTTTATCAAACGCAATTACCATTGATACTTCTTTCCTCAAAAGTAATCTTGTTCAAAATCATACCTCGTAAAACGCAGCTTGGAACTGGATGGTTCCAGGTTAGCGTGTTTTCACACGTTAGGATTGGGTTTCCAATCAACTCGTATGTGGAGGTATCAGTGCAAGAGTACGTAAGTATTGCTCCTGGTCCGTTATTGGGATCCGACGTTGTAAACCTTCCAGCTTCGATATTGAGTGGCGCTGGACAGGCAGCATTGAGTGGCGCTGGACCGGCAGCATTGAGTGGCGCTGGACAGGCAGCTGTGCATACCAATGAGTAATGGATGGAATTCAAACGGTGGAGCAACTAGTTTTATTTCACTGAAAGGCCAGTCTGCAACCAGTAGTGGGCAACCGGGCAATTGCCCCCGGAATTTTCAAAAACAGGATAGCTGTTAGGTACAACAACGTATTGCGATCATTGTGACTCCCGGAAAATATCAGCTGGTTGCGGCCCTTCTGAAAGGTCAGTCTGGATGGGTACTTATAATAAACGTCGAAATGCTCACCAAATTAGTCACTAACCGCACTAAAATTTCCAAGTAAGCTTGTTTCTCATCTGTTCATGTGACGTTTGACTGAAAACCTTCATATGCGAAGTATGTTTCAAAAATTGATAGCTGTACAGTATTTCCGATCGTATATTGAGCACGTGAGCAAACAATTGCGTGATTCGTTGTTCAATTGATAAGTTCTGTTCAATGAAAAATTCGTTGTTCAATAAAAATTATTTCTGGTGCTGCCGCCATTCATTGCCAACATCCACTAATTTTTATTACATATCTTATTGTTCGCAATGAAGCTGAACAAACGTTCATTATGCTAATGATTTCTAAGTTGGAATAGATTTCCGTAACTATGAGGAGTGTTGGGGAAAAAAGCCTCACAATATTGTTCGTACTTTGCTAATCGATTCCGCCGTCTTATCAACAATATTACTACATGCTGAACGCATGAAAACAGTTGCAATCCTTCAACCAACAGTTTTCGACAGGGTGTGGTATAGATAAATACTATCTATGCATATCAGTGAATAACGAAGTTATGAGCTCTTGCAAAATACGGAACAACTCATTCTGTTTCACCAGATGCTTTTCAGTTTCTCAGTCTTGAAGGGTAATTATCACAGAAGTCCAAAACCGCACCCAGTCTATCACCACTGGAACTGAAATGCTTCGAAGTAATAGATTTTTCCCAGTTGTTTTTTTGTGTTTTATGTCTGAATATCGCCGCATATGATGCATGTTTGCAAAAAGAAAACAGAGCTCTATGGTTCGATCGTTTGAGAGTGTGCAGGGGTGTTTGTCAGTGATAGACATTGCTTTAGAGCTGGCATTCTTTGGTGATACTTTTGCGTTTTATGCTTTTGCGTTTTTCAAAGCAATATTGATTTCAAGGTTTGTGAAACTAGGTTCCAAATCGAGACAAAGACAATGGGAATTTGAGGAGAGTGAATGCAGTATGTGGTTCATAATAATTCACACAGGTGTAGGAGCAGGCTATTTTTGGGGCGTGCAAAGTATTTTTTGGCCAAATTTTCTCGAAAAACTTTTATGCGACTAACTTTCTCTCCACACTTGATGCTGTTAGTGCATTATATTTTTCTCTACCATGTTGTTATACACATTTTCACTTCTTATATGGCAATAATATTTTGCATTAATTCAACCATCACAAAAATTCAAAATCAAATACGTGAGCAATGTATAACTTATAAAGCTAAACATACTTAGAATCCAATAGTTCTAAGCATGTTACATACTGTAACACATGTAAGGCTTCGCAGTTCATCTAATCACCCAACATAACCTAATACTGATAAAGGTTATACAGGTGGTCTGATGTCGACACGATAACGTGTAAGCACAAGCCAAGAATACCAACACCCCAAAATATAACTTGGTATATTTGCAACCACGTATTTGCCTAGTAATTCAACTTGAAGCTTTCACCAGTTCTACAAACCTCAAAGGTTCCAATTTAGCATTAAAACATTGAACATTCATCTACAAGTGTACAGCATAAGAATTCCATCAAAAGAACCATCCCGCCTTCATGAAAACATAGTGCAAGACATCACACCTGCCATGACTTCAAATAAAGGAAAGTTTGCCAAATCCAACTAAACAGCGAACATTAGACTGAAATGTGCAGTATGAAAATTTATGCAGTATATAAAAAATAAAATGTGCAGTTGAAAAAAATACAAAAGTACTTTAAATTTGGTTCTTAATCACCGTACTGAAAAATATTAAACAAGGCAGTGCAAGAACACTGACTCAGGACTCTCAGCATCTGCCTCACAGTTCTGAGTTTCGCAGTTCTGTTCACAATCCAGATGTTGATGTCAGAAAGGAACCTCACACCTAGCCGAGGTATAGGAGGTAGGCATAAACATGCTTTTTTCTTTGAAACTGTTTATTTTCTCGCTGAGACATTTCGGTCATTTGTCAGATATTTGTGTTAAAACACGCCGTAACAATTTTCATTAGTTTATATTTTCAGACAATATGACTGGATTGGCTTAATTTTTTCGATCATTTCAAAAAAACCTCGGTCTATGACCGAAAAAACCTTAGCTTTGAAAACACCGTATATGATATAGGTATCATAGTATTTATATTACGACGGTTCCATGAGTCTCATAACATTGTCTGTTCAACTGTATATATACAGTATGCAACATGCAACAAATTGTATTGCAAAGTATACTCATCCAAACACTTTAGTTAAAAATAGGACTCTACTAATATGAAGTAAGTGCATTACAGCATACTCTATTCCCTACAGTGTACACATGATAAAGCACATAAATGAATTGCCCCATATTGCATCATTTTTGCGAAAACTTTCAAGTGAATTAGTCACTCATCTATTCTCACAAGTTAATGCAGGACGTTACTAGAACGTTGGTTGATTTTATATATATTAAATGCGTTTCCTATGACGTATTTAACTTTCATTCATACACTATATAACAAAAAAGTATAATTTCAATAATATTGTTGAAAATGTCAAAACTTCTGTGCACAGATTTTTTGAGGTTTTGCCCAAACGTTTGACAAATCAAAAAATTTGGTTGCACCCCCAGCTCCTACACCGCTGATGTTTCAAATATGATTTTAATGTATGCCTGGTGTGGCTATTTTTTGTATTTTCTGGAAACTGCACTATAATCCAGACAGGAAAAAGTCAAATAAGTGAAGGCATTGTGTTTGAATAAGTCGGGGATTGTTCTCAAGCAGGAGACAAATTTATCAAGAACTCCCTGACAAGACAGGAGAATACATCTATGCTTCTTTAGCAAAATGTATAGTTATGCTTGTACAGGCATTGTTAATCCTTTTTTACTTCTGCCTAATTAGCTTTAATTAATTTGCACTTGTCATGAAGGTATCTTTTATGATTGACTACGATGACAGAATATACATGTTATCACATTTTTACATTTGGCATCAATCACGACGGAAGCACTTACAAGTGGTTGCAAGCCTTTTCTTTCGATTGCGAGCAGTAGTCTACTGTAATGCCACGCACAACTAAATCAAGTGCAACAGCACACCCCTTTTATTTTGTGTTGAAAAACGATCTCACAATTAGGTAGAAAAAAGAAACCAACTGTTTGTTGCTGTAAAGATCTTGATGGTAAGGATTGGGATGCTGACTTCGATTTAGCCTTGCATCTGTTAATATGCTGCTGTAAATAAGTTGTTCCATTTTTTGCTAAATCATTTGCATCACTGAATTGCACAACGTGCATTTCACATGTCCCGTATAATGTGGACTTTCACTATTTTGGAATGTATAAGATGAAACTAAGTGATCCGCCAAAAATTTAACATGTTTAATCTTAATAAAAGTCACTTTGTCACTTTTAGCAAGCATGTGTATCATTGAAGAATCCATTACACGACAAGGGTCACCAAACTGTCTTGTCAGAGGGCAACATAAGGTATATATTACACACAAGTTCGAGGGCCGGACATCTTACGTAATGTGATTGTTTCGGGATATGTTACATTCCACCAAATCAACAACTGTTTTGTAAATATATTATTTTTTCATTATTGTCAAAATGTCTTCGCCGGGTGGGTTTAGGATGTGGGCCGTGGTTTGGAGAACCCTGCACTAAAATATCATTGAAGAATCCAATACACTAAATTAGTATTGCTTAATCGCAACTGCAACTGACTACAACTGACTCACTACACATAGACAGCCTTTGCTTGTTTCGTGCTCGCCGCGAACGTGCACGGCTAAGGTATACCTGCGTATTACATCAGAGAACAGTAGCGTAGCCAACCTGAAATTTCGGAGTGTCAAAAATTTTTTGGGGGGCCAAATTTTTGATTTTAGGCTAGCAACACTATTTTTTATGAGATACCGCCTCTCAAAGCACAAAATAACTACATACTCAAAAAATGTGGGGGTATGGCCCCGTTGACCCCCCCTGTCTACGCCTATGCCAGAGAACAACATACATCACGTCATGTAACATCTTATACAGAATCAGAACTTCGAAAAAGATATTTTTCAGGAAAAAAATCATAGCGCAATTAAAATCATGACACATTTTCAAACAATTTGGAATAATCCGTATCCCGCTGGAGCATAAATGATATCCTAATCCAGATCCAAAAAATGCTTATTATCCGGCAAGATCGGACTCCAAAACTCAGCATCCTGAACAACACAGCCATACGTACCAGTACCATATATCTATGCTTGCTTTTCATCATAGTAATTGTTTTAGCATCATCAAGCGTATGCTTATCTACTACCGCCACACATCTATCTTTGCGTTCCTTGTTACTGCCACGCTTGCTGAAGTCTACTTCGCTGCGTGTGGGAGTGAAGACGTTATACAGTACAACAAACACTGATTCAGTTGCAACTGACATTCTTTTCATTAAAAAAACTGTTGCAAAACCGTTTGTAATCTTCACGATTTACCAACCGTCCCTGTGTGCGAACAGAGAACTGTGTTTTTTGCAAGAACCATTTCGTCAACTTTGTGCTGACTTTTCATATGCAGGTAAATGTTTGGGATCTCCGTTGTAACAGGTTTGCACCTTTTTACAAAATTCTGAAATAGTGTTATTTTTCAAATAGGTTGAGGGTTGACTTTAAAAAATTTGAAACTCAAGTGACCACCTCTTTCAGCTTCATCCAGAGCTAAAACACATCGCACTGTTTTTCAAACTCTAGTGCAAAGCAGCTCATTAATTGCATTAGTGCTGCTACGTGTACCTTTCTCACTATTCATAATTGTTATTAAATCACGGTTTGAAAGTTCTGCGCGTGATTTTTTTTTGTACTGAAATCTATTTTGCTGTAAACAAATTGATAGATCTTTGAAGACTGTCGAAAATGCTTCCGTGAGTTTTCGGCTGCATAATGCCAGTGAAAATATAGTTTACATTCCGTTTACACGCAAGTTAAGTCACACCACTGTTTCTATCTTTAATTATGAACACACTTTTTGCAACTTTGTGAACTCTTATTACCTTTATTAGCGCAGAATGGTTGAAGATTATCCCATGCTCTGTTGTTTTGACACGTCAGGGTCGGACTTCCAACTAGATTGTGTGACCGCGGGCAAGCGAAGTTAATCTGTGTTCCAGGCACGTTTTCGGTTGCCCCGGGGACTTGCACTTTGGATGACGTCGTTCCTTCCACTCCAGGAAGATCAGGACAAACTAAAACAAAAAAGTTGGCACCAACATGACACTGCACTGGCTTCCCAGTGGGAAAAATATTTCAGCAAATGCAATTGTATAGCTTAATTTTCCATACGATTTTGGATTTCGAGCGACTTTTCAATAGGGCTTTGGAGCCGGAGCCGGAGCGCGGAGCCGGCACCCAAGCGATTTTGGATGGCTAGAGCCGGAGCCAAAAAATTTCAGATAGTGTAGCCTTAGCCTGAAATTTGGGTTCCGTTCAACAGACATAGTTTGTTGAGAAAGCGAGCTGTACAAATACAATAATGGATTTTAGTTTCTAATGGACCAAATCGTTCCGGAGCCGGAGGCAAAAACTTTTAGAGGTTGGAGTCAGAGTCGGAGCCAAAACTTTAGATGCCTGGAGCTGGAGCCGGACTTTGAGTTCCGGCTCCACAGCCCTGCTTCCATAGCAATGTGGATCATAAAAGCTTTGCCATTTTTCATATGTACAAAATCGCATTTTCTAATTCTGCGCTCTTTATTGCAGTTTTTCCTAGAACAGTAGTTGTCATCATGCCAAGCACACTTCAGTCTTTTTTTAGCTTTTTACATGCTGCTGAATTTATTTCTTGCAAGTCACTGATGTTAATTTTAAAACCTGAACCAAAATAATCGAAACAAGCTTCTTAGTGGTGTTGAAAGGCAAATGTTGTAATGATCATAGGTGTAGGAGCAGGCATATTCTTGGGGGTGCAAAGGATTTTTGCCCAAATTTTCCCAAACTTGCCCAAAAAGTTGTCGTGCAACTTTTGCCGACCATTTTTTGGGATGACCTCCAAAAAATGCTCTTCACTTATTTTTCTGCAAACGTTGGGCGCCATTTTTAAGGTCAAACACCGTTGAGCACCGTTTTTGCCCATATTTTCAAGGATTTTGTTCAAATTTACAGGGATTTTGCCCAGATTTTTAGGGATTTTGCCCGGATTTTCAACAAATCAAAATTTTTGGGGGTGCGCTTGCACTTGCGCACCCCCGCCTCCTACACCACTGGCAATGATGGTAGTATAACGCAGGGGGCCGCAAATACTTTTAGGGGCGACCCTAAAAATAGTTCTAAATTCTCGCAACCCAACATTTCTTGAACATATAATTTTGTGGAAATTACTTCATAAATAAATATAGTTTTTAAGATTACTATTGACAGTAGCAATTTTCTTGCGCAAAACTTTATGAAACTTAGCACATAAAACAGTAAGTGATAGCATTTATTCTGTCTAATAAGAATGACAAATTCAAAATCCGAATTTAATTATATCGCGACCCACTATTTGCGGGTCCCTGGCATAATGGGCTGTTCGTTGCAATTGCCAAGGTGTTTTCTGCCAAACTGAATGACTAAATTATTATCAAGACTCGATCGGGTCATACCAAGCCTTAATATTGTGCTACTCGCTGCAGTTGCATTTAAACAGTGGTGGAAGAAAATAAAGCAGTGTAAGGGCACTTCGATCAAAAGAAATCGTCCCGCTGTGTCCGATTAAACGTTACCTTGCCATAAATGTAACCATAAGTTGTGCGTACTGACTATAACCAAAGTAAAAACTAGAAGTAGATGGTTTTTGCTGCCCAGAGATTAAGTATTTATCTGAAAATATTGCAGGTATACAGTATGTTTTAAACGGTTGTTAAAGAGAAAGAAAAATGTTTGTTTAGTTTGCAGTTGTAATCTTGAAGGGTTGGGCAGAAAGGGTTTTGTAAGTGTACGTGCTTTTCGATCTACCCGTTTCGTACCTCCAGCTACTATTTTCTACTTAAAACACGCAAAGACAACTTGCGTTTTTGGGTGCACGAAGACATTCTACAATCTACAGAATGAATAACACAATTCAATAGTAATATACCAAAAAGAAATGTTGCGACACATTGGAAAACAAACAAAATTCTTTCCTGTATTAAAAACAGCAATGGTCGTACACTATAAATTGCAGATAGTGATATTTTGTCGGTCCAGGTAGCGCAAACGAAAGCATTAGGAGTTTTGATTGGCATGCTGCTCTACTTGTAATAACCAAACAAAATGTAACGTTGTTTTTGACAAGAATTGCCAAACAGAGGCTGTATTTCCGAAAAATCTTACCTATTATACTGCAAGAAGGTTGAGAATTGCTCCATGTCTTGTCAGCTCTGCAGACAATAGAAGCACTTCCTTTCAGTTCATGGGTGTTTGGGCACTGATAAGTTATGGCGGTTCCGGGAACATTTTCAGTAAATCCATTAACCAATCTTTTCGAAGAGGTAGCACCAAGTACTGGCGGAGGATCAGAGCAAGCTATTCAGAAAAAAATCGTGGTAAGTAATTATGGTACTTGGTACCTGGCACGAACCTTTATCGTATTATAGGCTTGACTGTTCATGAACAATATGAACAATATCAGAATCATCCCCAAAAAGACATGCCACACGCATTGAAATCAGCGTTTCCTCGATATTTGTAACAACGTAGTTTGATTTTACCTGCAACAGCTTTCCCATAACAACGAAACTTACCAATCAGCATGCAGCATGGGGTCGAAGAATCCCACGTTTGGTCAGCCTGGCATGTCAAGGTCGATTTACCCGCCAGCTCGTGCGTGGAAGGGTCGTTGCATGTGTAAGTCACCATGCTTCCCACAGCAAAGCTAGGATCACTGGACGAGAATGATCCATCTCTGATTTCAGGAGGCTTAGGGCAAGCTGCAAGAAGTTTCCAATCAGACAAAAGCTTTGTGGTTGAAAGAAACATCTGGGCAGTCGATGCTTCTTTTCATGATTTCACTGTATTCAGAAACTTAGAAAGACCGCTAAGTGTTACAAAAATTATCTTCATCATTCAAAGACAATAGGATTGTTGGAAATTTACCAAAATTGTTTTTTAATTCAGTTCGACACCAGTAACGATATCCAATTTTGTCGGTCCTAATAGTTTTGTTCCACTACCGATTTGGTCGATGTTTTCAAACTTGCGCACCGATATGACAATAATTTACACTGCTTATGTTAGTCAGAATGTAAAATCTTTCACAAAATTTCCTTTCAGTCTTTTGTAACACCGACGTAAAAAACGCAAGTTTATGGATGGAAAAGGGCATTCGCAAGATGATGTATGATTGCTTAAAAAATAATTTTTGCCGTACATAATATTCTTGCATAACAAAAATTTTGATCAAAGCTTGTACCTTTCTTCAAGTATTATCAGTTTTCTTAAAATCGCATTTTGAACAACGGTTCACCTTTTATTAAGTATTTAATATACGTACCTCGCAATTGTTATATTTTGTGTGATAGGTAGTGTAAACAATCCCAATGACATTTTTTTGATAAAGATTTTTTGGCACACCCACAACCTTGATTTTCCCAACAAATGCAATTTAGGATGTTCTAGTAGGGTAGTATACACTCTATCCGCCAGTTGTTAAATCTATGGACTTCATTCTGCTCGCTCGTTTGCTTTGCTATTATGTCGGATGCCTATTTTGTATCTATGAAAGTTTGGTAAGACTTAACTCACATTTTTTGTTTACAATCTCGGTTTGAGGCATTTTTTATTCGCGTCCTTCTTACAAACAAGATTCCAGTACGTACATCTGTCGAAAACATTGGTATATGCCAGGGTTCTCCAAACTACGGTCCGCGGGCCAAATCCGACCCGCGAAGCCAAGTCATCCGGCCCGCATAGGACATTTTGTCAATAATGAAAACGTAATACATTTACGAAAAATTCGTTGATTTACTAGAATGCAATACAGTATATCCCGAAACAAGTAACTTCACCTGTGGAGTGAAGTTACTTGAATACAGATATGTGCGAATTTGAATCATCGTAAAAAGATGAAAGTAGAATCCAATCGGCTGATTCCTCGAAAGCCTACAGAAAACCTAGAGGTTTTAGATATCCCTAAAGAATCACATGACGCAAGATGTTCGGCCCTTGAACTGTTGTGTAACAGCGTGTGTGGCCCTCGGAGTAAGAAGTTTGGAGAGCCCTGGTATGAGCAATACCTATGTAGATATCATTTACACCACAACTGATAACAAACAACCACGAGACTACAAAGCGGTTAGTAAGAATGAAATTGATCAATTGAGAAATTCAACCAGCTTTGCACGACAAGAAAAACTCGCTTACAGTTGAGTTTGCATGTTGGAGCAGAATCTTTGCTCCAAGTTCCATCACCCACACAATTCACACTTGGTTCTCCATCCAGGGTGTAACCCGAGGGGCAAACATATGTGACAGTGACTGGTGGTTGGTAAAACGAAAGAACTGGGCTGTAACTTCCAATTGTAATAGCGGGAGGCAGAGGACATGCTGTAATCGAAATAAATCTTAGTGTTCTTTTGGTATGAACGTTTAAATTTTTCATTTCTAATATTCAGCACCTGACCAAGCAGAAATCTACAAACGGAAATTTACACCAGTAATATTGCAATAAGGTTCCGTATTTGACAATTGATCGGAAAATCAAACTTTTTTAGTTGCTATTGGTAGCCCAATAGCTCCCAGCTTTTTTCAAACTCTGTTGATAAGTCAAGAAATCCTTGACCCTTTTCTGGTAAATGTCACTTTAGTAACATTAGTTTCAATGTACTCGATTGTACCTCTTTCAAGGTTTAGATACTGTCTCTTTTGCCAGAGCGATCGACCTTCTACTTTCAGCTTGATTCTGCAATCAAACCTCAGTCATCTAGTGTCTCACACTCCACGAAATGCCAATTCAGTACTTCAGGGTGCGAACAACTGTGATTCAAACCTTATGGTTTGAACAGCTGACATCAAAGTTTTTAAATCTGCAGGCAAGTCATTAATCTACAGGATTTTCACGGTGCATTTTGCCAGTAATCACTTCCGTATCGCTAAGAGTCCTTATTTGGCCCCACTTTCATTCGCTGGTGGCCAGTAGCGCAGCCAGCACAAAAATTTTTTAGGGAAAATATTTTGAATTTAAGCGAGCAACAGTACTTGTTTTGGGACACCGCGTCTCAAAGTACAAAACTTAAGATATGCTAAACGTTTGGGGGGACCATGGGCCCTTTGGCCCCCCTGGTTACGCCTATGCTGGTGGTGCGAAATCAAAAAGTGCAAGAGCTGAAACATCCTACTTGAATCCATTTAAAATTCATCTAAGATGCGGTTGATCAGAAATATGATGTATACGAGGCGTAAGATTCTAGAGCAGAGATTCCCAACCTGGGGTACACGCACCCCTAGGAGTACATTTGCCTATCTGAATGGGTACATTTAAGGTTAGCAGTAGAAGGGGAAAATATATGTAAATCGGTGTATTATTTATTTCGAAATATTTATACATATATTAGTGAATATTATTTTCAAAAATCATTATATGNTCATTGTTAAAGTATATCTATTATTAGACATGATAAAATATTTTGTCATGAGACATTTTAGCGGTACATGCTCGTCTGTCGATATGCTGAAGGGGTACATGGTCAGAGAAAGGTTGGGAACCCCTGTTCTAGAGTGAAGAATAAACGCCTGTTAAAATATGTTCGTTATGAAAGGTGTCAAGTACAAAATTATTTATCAAAAAGTACATTTTTAAATATTAACATAGTTGCTGTTGTTTGCAATGTCAGTTGACAATTATGTCTACAGCAAGAAAGTTAAACGGAAGATACAGAGATATTTACTGGCGTGAGATTATGGTTGGCCAGTTGTTTAGATTTTCCACTATCGCTTCGAATTCTATTTGCTTGTTTTGCTATTGTCGTTACGTAGTATGTCATTTCTGCACAGTCCACAATATATACGGCCCATGGTCCGCATGCGGACCACGGGAACTTTTTCGCGGCCCGCGAGAGCTTTCCCAATTGCAGAAAATGTTCCAAAGGACCGACTTTGGACAAATTAATTGTCGTTCCAGAATTTCTTTCAAACTACAACGAAGTCTCTACAATAAAATGAAATAGAATTTTGCGGGAGGCGGCAAATTTATGTTAACCAATTTGGCCGTTCAATGCTTTCTGAGTTGTGTAGGCCTGCAGTAGATGCTGGTTGGTTAGTTAGGCGTAGAAACAGTTGTTCAACTGCGCCTGCTGTCAGTGCCGTTTGTTGAAAGTTTAGGTGCAACAGGATCCATATTAGTGCGTCCACTGTATACGCATGTACTTCATATATAAAAGCCAGCAGTAGATCGGCGTCAGTTTTATACATAAGCAATCTTCAGGTGCATGAATGTCTCAGTCAAACGCAACCAAATTGTTACTCTTTAAAAGCGCTACTAAATCCGTAAATTCTGTTTGAACGAGATATTAGTGTCAATGAATACTGCTAAAAACTATCTGTGGCTGACTTTTAACAACGCAATTTTTTTAAAAAAAGGATCGATTGTAGAAACATTCAGCACTCAAAAACAGCTGCTTTATCATGTACGCATATCAGCTTCCTCGTTGTTGTTTCAAGAAGGTGAATGTTTAGAAATCATAAGATGCACTGCAGTTCAAGTTTGTGTTATCCAACCCAAATGAACTGAAATCCTGGGGTTCCAGATGCCCCAAGAGAAAATCAAGCAATTTTTGTAAACGTACTGAAGGAATTAAAAACGTACTCCGAGCAAACAAATTACGATTAACAATGACTCTAGGCAGGGGCGAATCCAGCCAGTAAGGTTAGGGGGGGGGATTTCAGTAACATTTGGTAGTCATCTCTCATTACGGGTTCACTAATGTAAGAGAGATTAAGTATACTTACTTCACAAGACTGCTGTGACAAAACAATGAACGACAAAATGGCCTTATAACGCGAATGCTGTTACTGAATTGTACAAAAGTATGGTGAATAAAGTTACTTTCGTAGGTTTTAGGGGGTCGATCGCCCCAAACGCCCCTCCCTGGATCCGCCCCTGACTGTAGGACTGTGGGCACATATCTTCAGCAACGCAAGAAAAATGCTTAGAATAACTTTACGTTGACTCGGCATATAACTTAAAAATGTTAACGCATACGTTTACCTTTGGAACATTGATCTCCAAAAGTTCCAGAAGGGCAGATGCACGTGAAGCCATTTACCGTATCTGTGCACGTTCCCCCATTGAAGCAAGGATTTGACAGACACTCGTCGATGTCTGTGCGAAAACGTCAACCGCGTATTTGTCGTTTTTCCGGGTTGTATCAATTAATTAACTTCATACCGAAGTAACGGCCGGATACACGACAGACAAGTCAGCAGTTGGACTAATGAGGCCATAATACGAAGCATTCCGATTTTCCAGAAAGTGTATCACGTCCTAAGAAGGTTGTAGAAAGAAAAGCAAACATCTAAAGAAGCAGCTTACCTGCGCACCTAAGCACTAGGCTAAAGGGTGCTCCCATTAGCTTTGGTGCTACTGGCGATGTTATACTTAGCGCGCCGCATGTAGCAGCCACCGCGCTGCTACACATCACTAAATCTAGAAATCGATATATGTTGAAATACTTCTTGTTTCAAGACTGCGGGTAATATTTTTGAATCCAGCTTTGTCATCACGCTGGACTCTGTAACTATCGAATCCACGACCACAAGTACAGAGCGCCGCAGACTATATTTCAAGACACAAGCGGAGCACTGTCTGCGTGTTTGTCTATCGTATGCGCGTCTCAGAACTGGCAAACTTGTGTGTGCGTGCGCATGGCCACGTGACAGTTTTGACCGAGCACCTCATGTTCTTTGCCGGAATACTGATATGCAGGGCTACCATCGATTTGGACTAAAAACTAAGGACGACCAGAACAAAAACGACATTTATCGGCATATTTTTTATTTAAACGTCAGCATTAGTGTCAAGTCATTTAGTATCATGTTTTTCACCAGAAACAACATTTTGAATCAATTCCTTATTCGTTGAAATTACTCAGTGCATCTGAAGGCAGCTGTGATCTAAGTTCACTTTTATTTGCAGCAAACATTGAATTGTCCTTTCATGAAGGCTGTTCCTTTCATCAGTCCACTGAGCTGATACTTGAGAAAACATTATTGCTGAAAATACGATGAAATAAGGACGCAATTCCAAAATAGGTACATTTCTGAGAAATAAGTACACTGACGTTTTCTAAGACAGTCCCCTTCATAATAAGGACAAATCTTAGAAATAAGGACAGTATGACAGCCCTGCTGATATGGCTTTCTGGTCTTCGACTGCTTAGCACCACTGGTGCCAGGCCTAGTGATTTGTCACTAAATCTGGTGATTTTTAGACTGACCTAGTGATCTAGTGATTTTTTTGCAAAGTATGTGTGTGAAGAATATCAGTTGCCTTTTTTCTAGCGTTTCAGCCCTTTTTTGAAGATTTTCAGCCTTTTCTAATCAGTGAACAATTGAATTTGTAAACACCAACAGAACGAACAAGTGTTTGTAATTTGAGTTTCTCATTGTTTTCACTTCTGTGTTGTCTGTTGCTGCATTATTTGTCATGCCGATATTTTCATTTCTTTGCAAGAACACTGCAACACTGCAATATACTTTTTTTTAATGTTAGAGTGATTGCGGTAAAATACTCCGTTTCAGTGTCATTTTCAGCTCTTGAGAAAAGCCTTGAAGACTGTTTGTATGAGATTATCCTAGCTGCAGCATGATCTGTTTCAACAAACTTGCAAATGATGTAAAGGTTTTTAGGGAATAAAGTAAATATCTAAAGTATTTCAAGCAAAACTGCGCATTTCAACGCCAAAATTTTAAACCTAGTGAATTTTTCAGATCTAATGAATTTTTTTGTGAATCTTTAGATTTTTGCAGAGAAGCCTGTGGCAGCACTGCTACGCACGCGGTGTTAAGCAGGAAGACACGTTTTCATTACCGCGTTACCACCGTGCGGCTCAAAAAAAAGAACTGACGCAGTCAAAAACAAAATAAAAGAGAATAATTGTTTGAATCCTGTGTCTCTGCCTTCAAGCGAGTCGCGTCTGGCTCAATTATGAGTGCCTACAAAAGCGATTCCCAATAATCGACCCTATGTAAGTGGTTGTGAGATCGACTCTTACAAGATGAACTGTATTTCAATCTGTTAATTCTGTCTAAATTCTATTTGTTTACCTTTGCTGATTTCTTGAGAAAATTTTTAAGTTCATGAATAGTAAGCCTGCATGTGGTTAAGTTCAAGATCATCATCATTGGTGGTCTGTGTTGCTCAATCCCCTGATTACGATCCGTGTAACTCCGACTGGAAATCCAAAATGACCGTTTTTTCAGTCTTTAGCAGTCTTTTGCCAACAGTGGCCCGTTTTTTCACAGTCTCACTGTTAACCAAAACATAGCCACGTACCAAATTCAGTTAAAAGTATGTCGATTAAATCACAGGATAAAGTCTGTCATCCTCGCTCTTAATTTCGCTTTATTTTCTGTACTGAAGGAAAAATTATAGAAACTTTAATTTTTTTTTTATCATGGTGTTGGAAATTCATCAATCAATTTTCGGATCGCCACATGAAATCAGGTTCGAAGTTTTTTAAAATTAGTTCATAAAGTACACCAAAGTTTTCTTAAACGTGTTTGGAATGAAAAACATTTGGGAAACACAGGCTCAGGAAAACAAACACTACGAAATACTGTGAACAGAGCAAAGTAACAAAACCATTAGACATGGATTTTTGCAACAAAGAAAGCAGGGATGATCAAGTCGCAATGGCGCAAACATTAACACAAGTGCAGATATCATGCTTAGTCCAGTGGCGTACGCAGAAACTTTTCATGGGGGGGGGTTCATTCAGCGGCATAGGGGTGTGATTTGTATTTGGTGTGCGCTGTTTGTGACGTCACAAAATGACGTCATAGTCCTGTTTCCAAACCAACGTTTTGGCAAAGTTTGTTGACATAATATGC
>JGI24158J21664_10005311_pt1 | contig 16817 bp, 15 predicted proteins | sample Ectturendosymbi3_FD_21664 | JGI IMG/M metagenome (IMG submission 21664)
GCACAGGTTGCTTCCTCTCGCAATCAGCAAATAGAGCCGAAGACTACGTACAGATCAAGCGCTCAATCAAAACAAATCACGTAGTTCTCGACCAATACTTATTACAAGCACAGCACCACGCCGCACGCTTACTAATGGTCACACGTCAGCCAATCCAACCCAACCCAAGCGAAACGACTGTCTACGCAGGGTCTCATTCGTTTCATGCGTCCTTCACTGCTCTCTACCAACGAGGTGCAGTGCACAATGAGTCATCTGCTTCCAAAATTCTTCGATTGCGCACCTTTAATCATTGGGCCCGTTTACGCTCAGGCATGGATTTACACCGGTGCTACTGAGAGCTTCGGATAAAAAAAAACGAGCAAAAAAATCTTGACGATTCGCAAAATCGAAGCGTACAGTTGCTGACTGCCTGCTGCTCCGCGCGACGGATTCCTTTCGCACACACTGCGCTCACCGCCATGTTGAAAACGCGTGAATTCAAGCGCGGATATTGTGTCAATAGCGAAAAAGGCACTGCTCTGCCTTTCACGTTCTGCTGTCAGTAGTTTAAAGCGCACGCCAGCACTACGCTTCGTAAAACTAGGTGAGTGCTCGAAAAGGAGCTGCGGTTCAGCGTTAAATGTGATCAGTTGTCAGTTCCACTGGGCTGTGAACTGTGGTAGTCTTATGAAGGGTTATTTGCCCAGTTGAATCATTCAGTTTTGAACTGTACCGCTTGCACAGGATAGGTCAAAGCAGAAATCGGAAACGCAATCGTTTGCGAAAAGTTCCGTTTGTACGCCACGGTTTTAGAATTACTGCTGATGCTCCAGTTCATCTTTTTCGCGACTCGTGAAGTTCGTTCAGGGTTGAGCATCAGTTCCGAGGTCATGTAAGTTTGGAAAGCGCACGTACGTTGATGAACAAACTTTTGTTGCTTGCACCACCTGGATTCTCTGCTCCGGTGCTGGATTCCTGTAACTTATTTTCGGAATGAACTGTACGTCTGCCCGTTTCAGAGTAAAGTTGTTGTTTCCTTAGGTTTGTGACACACCGGTAGTACTGGTAGTGACGTGTTGACAGTTCTTGCGGCCATGGAGTTTCAGCGATTTTAAAGGAACCAACTACCACAAAGACGGCGTGAATTTGCAGTTCTGCCCGTATCGATTTGATCTATGGGTGCGGGTGGTTCTTTCGACCGCGACTCGGTATTGTTTGCTCTAGGCGAATTAAACACGACTGACGTATGCACCGGCTCTGGCAGGCAGGGTAGATACCAACAGCGGAAGCAGCATTAGGCGAGGTTAACGCGAAGCAGAACGTCGAACTTGGTGTTGCAGTCATGCCCTCTGTTTGACATCTCTTTGTCAGAGCGAGTGCTCTCATCCCATAAGCAAGACAATGTGATCTCACGCAGTGTTTCGTAATACCCGTACTTTTCAATGAATTGTGCCTTACGTTGTAAGTAAGCAAACCTTATAGTTGATTCACTCTTTGTGAAATACAGTTTCCACTGAGTAGGCCTACTTCGATGTTGGAAAACCTGTCCCGTGAGGTGAAATCGAGGCCATTGCTATTGCATGAAAACAATACTACTCGCCTTTCGCCAGTTCGTTTCATCAAGAAATCTCAGCATTTTTGTCTCGGCCCTACTGACGGGTTACTAAGCTTGGTGCAAGAGACGATTATCCACGAAATCCACCGTCAGTTTGCAGTTCGCCATGTATTATAGGAAACGCATGAAATTTCGACCTAAATTTACTACGAATGGAAAGTTGCCAAGTGTTTTATAACGCGGTATTCTGAAGTAGGAGCTGCCGAAGACTTTAGCTGTTGGTTATAGGTTACCTGCAATGATCTTCATGTCACGAATATGACTTTTTATGAAATTCAACTGCGCAAGGACTGGGTCACATAAATAAAAGAAAGTAAGAAATTAACATAAACATAAACGATGGAAATACTGGGATCAAGTAAGTGGGATGGTGTTGGCTGGCTCCGTCCATTTCAGCAAGCATTATTACTAGGGCAACCTATTTTTTGACCTAAAAACGTAAAATTTTGACTTTACAATTTACAAACTTTGACTTTATTTTGACCTATACATTTTCTGCGTTTGTAACTGCAAAATAATTGAGCCGTAGGTGTTGAGGTTAACCCAGAAGCATATTCATGCACTGTAGTATGCTCCGAAATTTTAATATATTTGGTTGTTTAACTTTGGGGATGATATATTGATAAGTACATAAATAACAGTACAGACAAACCTGAGAACATCATAAATTTGAAACCTTATACGCATAATGGATTGAGCATTTACCAAACCAGGTACTGTAAGACCACGTTTCTTGCCTTACCATGCCTATTCTACATACTATTCAATCGTCCAGTAGTGGGTAAAATGGCATTATTGCGCCAGAAGTCGCAACAAACCCACTATTATTGCAGAATTGCAACTAAACTTGCAAAAGCATATCAATATCTGTTGTTATAGTTTCACTAAAGCATCGGTGAAGAGAAAAAAACTCTGCTGCAAGAAAATTTTGACCTAACGATAAATTTTGACCTAATGATAAATTTTGACTTTTTTTTGACTAATAACTTGGGATTCCCTCATGGTATGAGCGTGAAATTCGCTTGTGGACGTTTCATGAACTTTCAGAACGACAGAAAAAAGTTTTCTGTTGTAGTGGAAAATAAAGCCAGTTTTAAGTTGTTACAGTATCATCTCCAACACCTTGGAAATTCCGTTACATGACCTAATGCATGTATCTTGCTGATACAACAACAGTCCACGTGTACTCTCTGATCAATATGCAAGATTTTGTGATTTTAACTTCAGTGGTTTAATGGTTCCAACGTGAAGGCTACTTGCATGCTATCTACAGTAGTCAGAGTGAAAATAAACTGACACTTCAGGCAAGACCCCATTTCTGTCTGTTTATGGCGTACGCCCTTCGTTTGCCATTATTCCGTTACTGTTACGTTGGACCTCCCGGTGCTGTTTCTGTCCTGTTGTTAAATAACTCAAGAAAACCTGTTAATACCATTTTAGTAAAATCTCTGTAAATGTCTCATAATGTGAAAGTGCTTTAAAAGCAATAATACTATTGCAAATGGTTAATGTAGCAAAAACGTACCTAAGGTAGGCTCTGTAAAAGGAATCACCCTTTGAGGATGCCAGTGAGCTACCTTCAGTGTTGTGACCAGGGGACCATTTGTGAAATGGAGCTATGAAACCAAAAGCAATGACCCCAAGCCTTCCTGAAAATGTGCCGGATATGCCAAAAAGTGGCCCGTGAACCACAGTGCAATGGCACTCGTAAACGAAAATTCGTATGGTGAAAATCAATGAAAATAGCGAGCCCGAACCGCATATTTTCACATAAATGATGTAGCGTCTGCTGAAAAACGTCAACAGAATCGAGTTGATTTTATTTTCGAACATTGACAAACGTTTTTTTCATGGTAAATACGCAACCAAGACCAATTGCGGGAATACAAGGAGTAGTAAACTTGCTTACAACAAACTGCTTTAGATAAGCAATGATTTATCTGGAATGTTGAGCTCCCTGTGCAAATTTCAAGGTCTGAAATTGCCTACTTTACAAGTTGAGTATATGTGATATGACTAAACGTGTACCTTTTTTAACAATATTGCCAGTTGGTTAGTGCTTATACTTCAAAGGGAAGTAGTCATTTTACTCTTGTCTGAGCCGTACCGGTCAAAGACAGATCTGATGTTGGTCAACTGAAGAAAGTAGAATACGCTAGGGTTTAGGCTGGACCAGGCCAGGTGGATTATGGTGGTTTCATAGTTTTTTAGTATGCAAGCTAAAATTTCCGAAGCTCTATCATTTGTATTTATTACCGTTTGGATTGACTTACTTAGGCGCTGGACATCTCCAGAAGGCGGCTAATGCGCGTCAAGCGCGATTGAATTGGTGAATTCCGCGCTGAATATTTCATGCGTAGTCCATGTCTGCACGCAGGTTCAGCGTTTCAAGGTGTATTACTTGTTTTCTAAGTATTTCTTAAGCAGTGCGTTGCGTGTTTTTGAACTGAGATGTCCGAACCCAACGAGGGTGCGGACAATGCGAGCGACGGAACCCTGGATGAAATAAAAACAGAAGTGGATGCAGCAAATGAGGTGATGTTTTTTTATTTTTGTCAATGTTAGCGAGTATTTAAACTGTTTGAATTTCATTAAAAATGCATCGACATGTCCAGAAAACAGCAAAACCTACGTAATTAATCTTTATGCCAGACGCAGTGTCCGACAGACCTTTATGAGAGCGCACCATATGCAGCCGCCCTGCATCAGTCCACGCGGCAGTGAACATGTACAGGAACCTCCAGAACAATAACCAGCTGCATATTACTTTGTTGAATGTTTACGCGTTCTAATAAAGTAGCCTGGGTATAAATCGCAAATCACCGACAGGACTTTCGCTTTATTTAAGGTTGAAAACAGCTGCATTTGTTAGACCAGTGGTTCTCAAATGGGTGCCATTTCCCTCACTCGGGGAGAGATTTTGTTCTCAGGAGGAATTGCGGAGGAAAAACGGTGGATGAAAACATCTTACATTTTTGTTNATGGTTTATTCAAAACATAAAAAGCTGCACGAGGTTGGTTTAGATGGGAATGTCTACAATACGTAAGAACAAGCTTCTCTAGCTGTAGCGACTGACGTAATTGAAAGAGTCAGTTTGGTTAATGATCGTCTATAGCTTCTTCACAGTAGGTGATGTGAAATTTTTGCAAATACGTTTTTTGTGATTTTTGTTGGGGTGGAATTGACAGTGTCTGGATTTGTAAGCGGGGAATATGAAAAAAGAATTTGAGAACCACTGTTTTAGACGATGCTTTTTCCAACGCTGATATGAATTTAAATTGGAGTCAAGGTGGAAAAAACATCACTGCAATCAGAAGTTTTTGTCTATTGGATATTAACTTAAGGTTGAGTCTTTGGCAAGGAAAAACATAACCTCTGCAATACTGTTAACAATTGGCTGTGAATCACGTTGCAAGTCATGCAATAAATAATTAAAAGAACAAATGCATGAACAAATACCTAGTTTCCTGAGTAACTACGGATGATGTTTTCATGTTCAGTGTTAGTTGTTTTGTTTATTAATACAACACCCAGCTAAACGACTCTGGAGTCGTCGAGGTAACCAGAATGTACGGTAAAAACAAACAGAAACAGCGCAAAAGAAGAAACAACAGAAAGAGAAAACACCAAGCAAAAATAAACCCTCAAACAAACAATAAACAAACGCGATTTCCGAGGGCCATCCTGCAACGTTACAGGTTGCAAGAAACCGGTGCCAGCTCATGTGTGCCCGGTTGCGGTCATCGCGTCTCCCCACACCAAAACATGGCCTAAACGCCTTACCATAAAAGACAACGTGAAGTCCAAGATCAATTCATGAAAATATCAAGTGCTTTTCAGCACTTGTGTCCACAAACCAACTTGCAGCACAGAAACGACATTAGCGCAGTGACGGTCAATGGCGAATACAAAAACCAGGGGTCTGCAGGGACGATGTATTTGCATCGTACTGAATCAATCTTGCGGGGCCGGTCTGCCGCTGGACTTGCCGTGGCCGGTCAATCTCCATAAACTCGTCATAGCATCTTCACAAGATACACAAGATTTCAAACACGATCAACGCCTATTGCAGTCGAAGCAACACGGAACTTTGAAACGTTCGTTGCATTAATTTAACGACTAGTGATTAAGGATTTAGAGCAGGGGCCCTTAAACTGGACTCCAGGAACCCCTTAAGTGTCCATGAATTTGTCTTAGGGAATCCGTAAACCAAAATCCAACCACGAAAATCCGCTAGTTTTTATTCGCCCATTCGGGCCATTATTCATCTTAATCGCACCACGACTGTAGTCTGACATGCACTTCTGAGTCTAAATAGGTAATTCCTGTACTACCTTTATGATGTAATAGTTCACACTGTCCACGAAATTTTACGTGCATAGACGTGAATAAAGACTTCTATATTTCGTTCTTATGTAGGCCGTTCATTGTTCTATTCACTGTTTAGAGTATTCGGGATCCGCAAAAAATAAATATATGACTTGGGAGTCTGCGAGAACGAAACGTTTGAGAAACATTGATTTAGGGACTTTCAAGTTTACAATCATGCTTTGAAACGACAAAAACCGTGCTGCATAACGCTGAGATACCCACTTCTCAACTTCAACAACAAAATAACAATGAACTACAGACGGTTGTTGTACATATAAAACAGTCGATTGCCTTCAGTCGGGTCGTTGTTAACCGGTGTTTATTTAAAGTTCCTACAGTTAAAATTAGATTAGTTTTACTTCAACAGANGAAAGATATCGATCCTTTGATAGCTCNAAATGACAACCAGCACTTAGCGTTTTTGTGTTTTCCAGGTGATTAATTTGCATATCCCAACTAAAATTGTGGAAGTATTTTGTGCAAAATGTTTGGTGCTGTAGCAAAATGGAACAATTTTCAGAATCAGCAATCACATCCGCGTCTCAGCAGTCAAAAGTTTGTGGTGAACTCTAGCAGTGCTTTTGAGAATATGTTGTTGGCCAAAAACTTTCAGAATAACACGTCACATTTCCGTTTTTTTGACAAGTCATTGTTGCTGCGAACCTTCGTGATAAGTAATTACACAGCAAAAGTACAAAAACCTGTGTGTTTGTTATATTTGTGCGGTTCTGTGCTTGTGAAACAAAAGCCTTTTAGAAAATTTTACCACGTACATGCGGCCAGATTTGCATTGAGAAAGAGGTCACCTTGCGGTCATAACCTGGCGGTTGTCCAAAATCGTGCAGACAGTGCCGTTGAAAGGAAGTTGAAGCTCGTAAGCGATAAGCGTTTTTGTCTTTGCTTTTTAATCGTTGTTGATTCTTTGTCAGAATAAGTATGAAATAGAAATGCTGCTTCCGAGGCTAATTTTTCGCTAAGACATTTCCGTCATTTGTCTCATGAACTTGCCGTAACAGTATTCCCTGATTTATATTTTCGGACATTGTGACCGAATTGGCGTAATTTTTTCGGTCTATTAAAAAAAAATTCGGTCTATGACCGAAAAAAAGGTTGATGCTGCCAATGTAAAGCTAGGCCAGTCAGAAAATTTGAAGTATCTTGTTAGGATGGTATGATGCATGCTGACGTGAAAGATTTCCCAGAGCTGTTGCCAGTTTTAATAAGACCTTTTTTTGTTTGCTGAATGCAGTGTACATTGTGCGTTTCCTTCTGTGAAATGTGCAATGCTATGGAGAGAATTCAAAGCAGCAAAATGCACTCCTGCTTTTTTACATTTTTACCTCGACCTTTGTTTTCTTTTCCTTCTTAACTCCGTACAGATGTTTTTCGGTTTTTCGAACACTTCTTTCAAATTTAAAGGTGCCCGTTTTCTTCGAAAAATGCCTATCATCTTGCCCATATGGTTATACAGTTATTGTTTCAGCGCCTAAGAGCGACTTTGGCAAGAGTGTTTTCAATAATAATTCTTTTGAGGTTTTAAACAACCCTGTTTCACACATTGACTGCAGGGTATGACAAGCATTTTGTCTCTGTTGTTTACATTATTTTGTGCATAATGTTAACATTTTTATACATTGTTAACACCAGGAGTTGCATCAGTGGCAATACAAACTCTGAGCTGTCTTTGGTATAAGTGATCAACGCTAAGTTCTAATCCAGCTATGTCTAACATGCTGCCGAGTCGAAGGTTTTGTGTGGCCATATTTGGGTTTGCGTTGTAGTATAAGTAGCCTACATAATACCAACCTGTCCTTATTTTGATAATCTTATATTGGACATTTTCGATGCAGGTGTACCTCAGTGCCACTTTATCGCATCTGCGCTGCGTGCTGGGAGATTTTCATACGTCCACTGATACGTTGTTGCAAAACTTTTTACTACCTGTAGTTTTTTGATTTCAACCCTTGTTCCATTGGCACAAAACTTTCCTATGAAATCACACTTACGGGGTGGTTAAAGGCGCTATAGAATTGTTACCACTGCAGTTAGGATTCCAACGCTTTCAGTACATTAGTTTAAACTAAGTTTAGTTTGCTAACATCAAAAGCTCAATCATTCAATGCGCGGCCCTGGTTAAGATAGCGACATAATTTTTGGCTCAGTAAGAAGTTTCGGTTTGACATAGCTGTTCTAAACTATAAGCCATAGTCTCTGTTCAAGTTTTGAAACATCATTTGCTGTGACTGCAAAACGTGTTTTCAATAATACGCTTAGATGGCGTTGCAGGGACTGACCGAGTTTAAGGGGGGACGGGGCGACATGTCCCCTCAACGTTTGGGCAAAGGGGACACAGTGTCTTTGTTCCTTCCAATATTTTGTGATGAAAATAATGTAGTTGTACAAATTTCGCTGCCAAGATATTGCCAAGGAATTTGTGAGGTCCGATGATGCAAGGTGCCGTGTGTTTGGCAAAATTTAAATACAGTTATATCCCGATGTACTTGACACACAACGGTATGATTTAGGCGTACGTTTGGGTGATTGGCCATGCCATTGAATCTCAGAGATACATGTTCGCAATTTCTATTTTTAATGTAGTTTGTGTTTCAAAGAACAATTGGACTGATCTGTTTGTTTTATCCGCTTTGACAAATAACTTTTCAAGTGCTAATACTAAAGTTTTGTGTACTTAGTAAAAAAGCAAATACCTAGTAATCATTGTTAAGTAATAGCACAGTATAACACTATGGGCGAGCCAGGAGATCACATGGGCCATGGTCGCCATAATATATCACTAGTCGAACTACGGTTGAGTGAACATGGTGACGTCATCGAAACACAAACAATAACACATGCATATCACACAAAGTTTGGCCCCTTCAAAGTTCTCTGGCAAACTCGACCCTGTGTCATTGTCATAACGAATTCACATTTTTGCAAATGTTGCAGTATTGATCTGCTTTACTGCTGGTTCGTGATTTGGCACACTCAATTCTCATTTTGAAAGATCACGCCTGTTAAAGCTACATGTTTCAAATGAACCGGCTATGCGAAATTATTGTACAAACTTCACTGTGGTGTCCTCTTGAGTCTCTGCAGTGAATCATAATCTGGATCGATACTGGAATTTGATATTTTAAAATGTTTTCCAAATGTTTCTCAGTACGAGAAGAACTTGCCTGTTTTTATTGAAATTCAATGCTGAGAAAATTTTCTTGTCTATAGAAGCGCTCGCAAACAAGTTAAGCAGTTGTTTGCCAATATAAGGAGATTTATGTATTTTTTTTCAAAGATTTGTAGAAGTCTTGCAAACTACTTTCTCTATGCTTTCTTTTGTATGCAGATGAAGCTTACAGGTCAATATTCTGAAGCCTCCAACTGTGCATGTGGAGGTACTTACTTCTTCAGGATATATTGAAAATGGATCTTAAATAAGTTTTAATTGCAAATCGTCTTCGCATGAAAGAGAAAGTCTGTTATCAAATTCCTTAATTGATTCGATTTGTCCAGCGTAATTAACTCCTATAACTTAACTAAAGCCTCCCTGGTGAAATATGTTGCAAAATGTACCATTAACCCCTTCAAAAGTTGAATTTTGAATAGTTTCAACTTTGTCTCGAACCCGTTTATAACAGCAAGAAGGCATAAAATCGGCTCTCGTTTACCTTGGAGCTTAATACTGAGTTAATACTGAGTTCAATCAAGTTAGACGTAATGTCGCAATTCCTTCCATGATGAATCCTTTAGTTCAAGAAACGTTTTCGGCTTTGTTTCCAAGTACCATGCTATCTCATCTTCCAAAGCAATGAACCTTCATTACTTTTGCTTGACTTAACCACCTGATTTGAATGTGATGAACTAAATCAGTGTATTATGCACCAGCCTCGAGGATTGACGTAAATGTGCGATGTTTCAGATCCCTACTTTGAGTGTAGTTCACAGTCAAAACGATGACGAAAAGTACACCATCAAATTCCAAAGTCTTGTTGCAGAAAAGCTGCCGGTGTATGATGCAGTGGTGAGTGATGAATTAATTATGTTCTTTTTCCGAATATATTCCTACGGCAAAACCACTGCTCCATTCTTTTTTCCACGCACAGAAGGAACACTGTCAGTGCATGCTCCAAGCAACTTCTTGAAATCACTTAATACTTGGTATAAACACGATCAACCATTTTGCTGCATAAATATTTTCCAGTTGTTAGACCTTTTATGGACTGCATACCAGTAACCTCTTCAATTATATTGATATTCTCATCACTGCTGAAAAACACCAAACCTTGTGCTTTGTGTGTGAGATCTGTGCTTTCATCAACAGCGAAGGAATAAGAAAATTGCTTAACTTATGAATCAGCTGGTCAGCTAATTTTGCCGTAATATCTTTTCTTCTAATCTTTGCACGGTTGTACGAGAAAGAGTGGGGGGGGGCTTTGAATCTTATATCTGTAGGACAAATTGAAGCAACTGCACTCAACATGCATGTTTTAACAAACTCTCATTCAGTGCAATTTTTCCTGCCACTGCAATTTTCTTTGGTATTTGGAAACTACCTGTAACTCTGGTAACAGTAACATTTTCATTATCCGGAAGCCTTGAAAAAGTTAATTTAGAGGGAAGACGCTTCATTAAACTCTCTGCTTTTATGCTCTTTTTCTTTTCTGCGTCACATTTATAGGCTGCAAACGGGGCCATACCGCATTTTGTGAGCATGAGCGGAAACGTCCGACACCAGTGTGGGGGAGGATTAAGCCGGACCCACGCTGTCCTTGGTAGGGCCATTCCAGGAGGGTGGGTGCCGATATCGGGGATGGAAGTACTGAGTCTCGTAGTGCTCTCCAACCAGTCCGCATTCCATCGGTGATACGCCCAGAGCGCCGCACTTCTGTTGTCAGATGAACTGTCGAGTTGTTGTGCGGCGGGCACAAATGGGTGTCTCTATGTGAGTCGACGTGCGTTCGCACTCGGTGGACAAATGAGCGCTGAGTGGAGCAGATGTCCAGGCTCCATGGCAGGGCGTGATAGAGATAGCGTGGCTACTTAGCGAGGAAGCTCAGCAGGCTGGATGCCTGCGAGGACAGAAAGATTGTCCGCTGGTGTAGGAAACAGGCATCTGGTCACAATTCGCAAGGCGTCGTTGATGGTAAGGTCAATGAGGCGGGTGTGAGCACTGAGGCGACAGGTAGGTGCGCAGTACTCTGCAACGTTGGTTGAACCAGGGTTAAGGTGGCTATTCGCAACGTCGTAGCTTCAGCGCCCCAGCCAGAGCCATGCAAGCCGCTTCAAGAGTGCGACGCGTGATGTAAACTTTTAGCGAAGTGACTCAAGGTGTCGGCAATGCGTGCGCGACCTGTCCAACGTTATTCCGAGGTATTCACTCACGGTGCAGAAGGGCAGGTTTTGTTGTTGTAATTGACTTTTAGCTCACGTTTAGCTTCCTTGTTGATGAAGTGGAAGACTGNGAACACCGTTTTTGTAGTGCTGAGCGTTAGCTTCCAAGACTGGAGATATTCATCTATGGTTGCCATGTCTTTGCTCAGCACCCCTTCCGTTGCTTGCCAGTCTCCAGCAGCATGCATGATTGCTAGATCATCAGCATTTATATGCTTTCTGCGGACGGTGGTTGGCAGGTCAGAGATGTAGATGTTGTAGAGAAGGGGTTCAAGGACCGATCCCTGTGGGACGCCGTTCCTGATGCGTCGTAACCTGCTCCGTTTCCCGTTGCCGGTAGTGAGGGTAAAGCTGCGATTGTCAACCAGCTCCATGACCATGCGCACCACGTGTCTGTCATGTAACAATCGCAATAGCTTGCAAGTGAGGCCGCGGTACCATACAGGGCCGTAGGCACCTGTGAGATCCACAAACACAGCTCTGGCCTTCATCGTAGCCGAAAAACTATCCTCGATGTGTTGTGTCATCAGGGTGACCTGATCTTCGGTCGACCTTCCGTTCCTAAAACCCGGTTGTTCCTTCAATAGTAATGGGTCGATGATTGGTTGGACACGAGCGTGTATGAGAGTCTCTCCAGGATCTTGAAACGGTCACACATTAGAGATGTAGGGCGATAGCTCTTTGGGTCCCCTAATGGCTTTTCCAGCTTAGAGATCGCAACTATTAGTGCTCTTCACCAGATCTTTAGAATTTTGAGTTAGCGCATGGAGGAAGTGAGGAAATCGCATTACCCAGGATTTGAGAGCTAACCTGGCGTGGAGTATGAACTCCGGGAAAATAGAATCCAGACCCAGAGGTTTTCCTGGCTTCACGTGCTTGAGGGCGGTAGCAAGCTCCTGTAGCGTGGAGGTTCCAGAGATACTACTGTATTTCCCTTAGGTGTTGGGACCATCTGTAGGCCGGACAGCTGCTTGTTGATGAGCCTGGTGGATTGGGATTCCCGGTCTTGTGTGCCCCGTTCGTCACGAGTTGTAAGGCAATGGAGTTTGATGAGAGGGGGAACAGACGAGTGGAGTGTCCAGTCCTGCCTGTGGGTTTATTGATAGTGCTCCACGTTCCGCGGCTTGTTCACGCCACAATGGGTTTACACATGATTTTGTTTGAACCGTAGGACGTCTTCAAATTATCTGACGGGGACACCAAGGCTTTCACGAGCCCTATGTTGTGCAGGCCTGATAGTTACTCTAAGATATATATCTTGGTAATTACCAAACCGCATCTTGTTAATCGATGATAATAATTCACTAGTCAACGCACATTTTGGTGCCAAGAAAGTTTCGGCGGGCTTAGGGTATTTTGATGTCGCTAAATCCGAATTGACTATAGTTTTGGAGATATTCCGCATTTCGGTTTCAAAAAATTTCTGAAATTATGCAAATGTATGCATTGGTATTGTCTTTATGCTAAAGTTTGAGGCTGTATCTGTCTTTCCAAGCATGTCCATACAGTATTCCTTCATTTTTGATGCGATGTCATGAAAGGCGGCAGTGGTTATCGCAGAGAACATTCTACCAGCAGATCATGTTTCTTGTGAAAATCAAACAAAATTCCCACAATTAGGTACTATTTGCAGTAAAAAATAGATCTTTGTAATAACAAAACAGGTGACGTCAAAGCACAAACATTGCTTTACGAAATGTACTTCACTGTCAAAGAACATTAATCAATTGTTTAATACAAGAAGATTAGTCGATGTTTACAAATGTCCTTTTGTAAGACTTTCCGGAATATGATGTAACCAAGCAGTCTCGTTGGAGACTCCAACAGTAGTAGGCCATCATGTGGCTATCCCACCTACCCCTGGTACCTCTCTTCCGTGACGTTAATGCACTGGTGGAACCGAATGTGCGCTTCAGTTAGATGACCAAGGTTAGCAGGAAAACGATCTATGTTTCTGAAGAGATATTGAACATTTATGCTTATTTTCACATCTAAATCTTTGAACTTAGAAAGCATATCCTCCACCAGCTCTTGTAATTTTCAGCTTTTTGGTATCCAAGGACGTTTGTGTGACTATAACAAACGATTTACAAGTAGCGGACACCATGTCTGTCATAGACTGTACAAAACATATGTTTTATGAGCTTGCGGATCTGAGCACCTTAAAATTGCCTGCTTTCAACTTGTCGATGGTCAAAGCAGGAAATGCTCTGCATATATAGTTGAAGCAATCCCCGTTGCAGGCAAGGCTTTTACAAACTGCTTCATCAAACAAGTTTGATGCGCTGTGGTGGAACGATGATTTTCTCTCAGGCAACTAAAGGTTCACTGATGATGTTAGCTTCACCAATTCTCATGGAATCTGTAGGTGGCCACCCTTGTTTCATCCATTGGACATTACGTGCTTTGCTGCCCACAGGCGGATGAATCATGAATATTTGGTATAGCCGCTTTGCTGGCCAAGCAAAAGTTTGCCATTTTAAGTCTACACAGATTATGCATTCATTAGAGTCGTAATCCGGTTTCTGTAATACCGTTTTAATGTTGTTGTACTCTTCGTGGTGTTGAATGGCCAATTGGGAGGGATGCATATCAGTTACCGTTACGTGGCAATACACATTTTTAACTGAACTTCTTTTCGAATTGCCTGTGAATAAGCGCCATGCTTCAGCTCTACATTGATGACCCTCCTATATTCAGCGAAAGCCCTTCAATGCCTTTGTTCTTCTTGTTAGCAAAAACAAGAAGGTTTTGCTCTTGTAGGCTTCGGTAGATTGGTAGAATGTTATTGAAGCTCCAGCTTCAACGCAGTTTTCGTCTTTCGGGCTGCCACAATTTCTTCGAGATGCTAAAATTTCTGCCGCATCTTAAGATATGATGAAATTCTTGATAAAATCACTGAGCTCCTGCTTGAATGGCTTTTCTGCATTACTTTGGAATACACTTCCACCGCTGTCACTTGCAACATCATATTCCATGAATGTGCCAGGTAAGTTACCGAATTTAAGCACAGGTACTCCTTCACAGTGGGGCACAAGTCGCCGAGCAGATTCTAAACCTTGGTAATTCAAAGTATTTTTCTTGGGACGATTAAGCCCCTTTAGTTCCACCAAAAGACGCATCAGGCGTTAAAATGGATTTTGGGTTCTCTCCAAACTATCGGCACACCGAACTTAATATTTTTAAGCGTACCTTTAGTCCACTCCCTCAAGCTTTCCACAGATGCTTTGCAGAAAATATGAGGTACCCATGGTTTATCTTGGTCACCAACATTCGCTTTAAGATACAAAAGATATGCCTTTCCCACAAGATCTGTGTTGGATTGCCTTTGGTCTTTATAGGTAACAACTAAAACAATATGTAAAATTCAATTTCCAACGTACATGTAGATATGTGATTAAGAATAAAAAGGTTGTCTTGTCAATTCAGTCACGGGGGAATACATCCTATACAGTGAAAAACCCTAAGCATATTGTCAAACCTTTACTAATGAACTGAATTCTGACAAAACCCTCCATATTTTCCAAACTTTAGTTGTGTAAGCATGAGCTCAGGCTAGCCTGGTGGTATACTTTTCTCTGGCTGCCGCACTATTAAACTTTGATAACAACATCTAGTCTACAAAAATATAACTGCACTATGAGATACTGACATGATGTGATAAGTAAAGGCAGTACTGTACTCTGTACATGTGGTGACGGATGCCGAATGCAGCTTATCAGAACGATGTTGCTCTCCCATCATCTGATTTACTTTCTGATGATTTACTGTTTGCAGAAAGCTGAAGAAATCACTCGTAAAACTATAGATATACAGTAAAACAACATACATTGGCTGCAACTCAATACTTATGCTGTGGAAAATGGAGCACCGGTATGAAGTATTAAATCTCAGAGTGTTTTCAATACCCTATTACTGACGTGTAATGGGTTGCTACAATACCAGTTAGACTATTGGAGTATCTGGTCGCATATAAGGAATGCATACTACCTAAGAGACACTTCTAATAAGCACATCACTCATACTTGTGTTCACATTTGGCAGATACTACAGCTCACGGTTTTTCCCTTGTCACATTAGGTTTTCATTTTTTGATGCTTAGTATAAAAAATAAGCGTATAGTTTTGTGTTGTATTTCTTGGTGTCTACATTCGAATTGTTTTAATTATATTATCATGTACTTCGTATAAAGGGACAAAACGTAGAGTAATGCACTCTTCCTCAGTTAAAAAAACTTAATTGAGAATCGGAAGAAAGCAGAGAAACATATTTGGCAATCGAGCATTGGTGTGTCGCGGTAATTTAGTAATATACATCGAGAATATTCATGAGATGTTTTGCAATCTCCAAGTTTTATCGTTTTTTTGCAGCAGCACGATAATGTTGATAATTGCCTTAGAAGCCTCCTTGCTAATGCAAACTTCTTTGTTAAATTCGTTGATATGTGCGAGTATACCGTTGGATTATTTGACGGACGTGGTATCAGCTCAAACTAAATAGCCCTTTGATTGTATTTAAAATATAGCGTTTATTTCGTAAAATTTCGTGGATATTTTCAATATGTGGTTTCATGGTACAGTATTAAGCTGCAAAATGGTATAATAATCGGACGTTTTCGGGACAAAAAATGATTTAGATAAAAGCAAACACTTCAAAACCACAATGTAATGATGTAGTACTTAATTACGTACTCTGCAACCTCTTACTGAGCCTAGACTCGATGAATTTTAGAACTCTTGACACAGGAGCAAATTTTTTTGCAATAGAAAGAAATGTCAATTACTTTTATGCATTTTGTGATAATCGAGACTGAAAAAATTTTCGTTGCATTGCTTCGCTCCAATCAAATTCCCTGATTTAATCCAAGAAAACAAGCACAAGCATTTTTCAAAATTTCATTTATGATTAGAAATGAGTTTTCAAAACATTGCTAGTTCGGAAGCGTATTCTGCACCGACCCCACAGTACTGTTCCTTAATTGTTTTCATTACGAAGTAAACTGAATAGCGTCGACTTGAGTTTGGAGTGCTAAAGCTACGGATCACATAAACGTCGTCACGAAGAGGAATCAACCAAACTAATTTCGGGCTTTTGATTGAACAGCAAACGACAGTGGGCTATAGCTAATCGGATGATGTCAACAGTGTTAGAACCTTGAGTCTTTTTGACGTTCAGTATTGTGAAATATTTGACTTCTACTCATTGCGGTGCACAGGACACGCTACCAATCAGTTTATTCTTAACTGCTTCTTAACACAGTCGAGCGTTTTACCTTTAACCACCAATGGAGTAAAAATACAGGGTGACACAAAAAAACGGTCATCACCAAAAATCGAATAACTTCCAAAATTGTGTTTAGATTGAACAAAACTTCAGCTACATTAGGTCAATCCTGTGTAGCAGACATCTCCAAAGTTATTCTGTACTACAAAAACTCTTTGTTTCACTGGCGCTCAAAAA
>JGI24158J21664_10005312_pt1 | contig 16817 bp, 12 predicted proteins | sample Ectturendosymbi3_FD_21664 | JGI IMG/M metagenome (IMG submission 21664)
ACTGCAGCAGGTCGAGGAGTTCAAATACTGTGGGTGGTATTCACGAGTCACTGAAGGCAGAACAAAGAGATTGGCACAAGTACCAGCACAGGAAACCTGAGCTTCACCATTCACAAAATGGTAGCTTCACGAGGTTTCACAAAAACATCGCGAGACTTTCGGTTTTTAAGTCGGTCCTTGTTTCGATTTTCATGTAGGGTCATTGACCTTGGAACCGAGGGAGTGCGGTCTCAAGTTCAAGCGGCANACACGAAATTTTTGCACAGAGTTCACGGCGTGACACTTAGCGACAGAATGTGCAGCTTGGAAATTCGTATAACCTTGAATGAATATCGAGGTATTTTCGTCCGAATTGAGTTTCGTCACGTGACCACAATACCTCATGAAAGGTTGATGAGACAGTCTTGTTGCTAGTTCACCCACAGGAAAGCGACGCACAGACCGCCCAAAGGCCAGGTGGTGTGATTACTCTCCAACCTGGTTTGTCCGCGCCAGCAGAACTGTCAGAAAGTTGTTCGAAACCGTGAGGTGTTTCGCGTCCTCCTAGACGTGCTTCCCTTGAGACTCTTCCGTAAAAGCGGGTTCGAAAATGAATAATTGAATAGCTGTTGTTTGTAAGAACAGCGCAGGAACTGAAAAATTGACACAAGAAGTGCGTAAACCGCCCCGGTGTGGAGTCATCCGAAAGCGTTGAATTAAAAATGTGGGTGTTTTAACAGCTCTACAAAGTACTGTAGGTTGATTTCAGAGCTTCAGAGTAACGAAAACAAAACATGTTACGACTGATGGTTATTTCTCTGATGATTGATTGAAAACCAAACACACGTAAGAACTTAGTCTCTGGTCAGCCAGAGGAACACGGTCTGCCTTGAGTCTAGACTTCAGTCAGAATAGCATATTGCAGCAATGTTCTCAGTGAAAAATTCAGGTCCAGTCTCTATGAAAATATAATTTTTAGAGAGTATCTAAATATTCCACACGGACAAATTGTCAGAACAACTTCAAATTACTGCACAAGAAGAACCGCATGTTATTTACAAAACGTACCTGTGTGAAAGCAGTAGTTGCTTTAATGATGCGATTTCGTCCTTCAAAGATGCAATTTCGTTCTGAAAACAAGAAAGTGATTCATGAGATGGAGAGCGATACTTACGACACAGCGACCAGCAAATGCTTCGATTTAACAATACATGCATGTATGTATACGAGGTCTGTTCAAAAAGTACCTTCTCTCCTCCCACCTAAAGTCAAGCCCATGCCACCAAAGTGGTCTGACGGGTTGGGATTGCAGTTACTGTACTATGCAGGTGTGCAAAGGTACATGCAGATTGGTCGTGTCGTTTTCTATCTCATATGCCTTGAACGTAGACGTGTAGTGTGCGTGTGCGCTCGTCAGATTTTTACTGTCAAGCGAAATGACAGAACGCATCGACTCGAGATTGATGTTGCAACTAGTTCTGTCAAAAGTTGCGTGATCGTCATGGTGGAACAATCCGGAAAATTTAACAGGCGTATGGAGATGTTGCGTTAAGCTAAACTCATCGTTTCAACCATGACCGCATCTATGTGAAGAGTGAGACTCGCTCAGGCAGGCCATCCGCAAGCAAAGCTCGCCGAATAGTTATTGAAAATCGTCGTTTAAACATTCCGGGAAATCGTTGTAGACGTAGTGACCAGCACAGGATTAATTTCTTCCATTTCAGCTGAGAATTTACGCTGGCGGTGAGTTCCTTTCCAAGCTGCTGCTGAACAAGCAACTGAAGCAACTCCACATGAAATTGAAAATCACCCAGGATTTGTTATGATGGGCAAAGAACAAGGCATAATCTATGAGGATTATCGTCTTTGGTGATGAGACAATGAGACATGGGTTTTGGTTACGACCTAGAAACAGTTTCTATCCTCGCAATGGATAGCACTCAGATTTCACCGAGGCCTTCAGCTGAAAACTACCGTGAAAGGGACATGATTTCAGTCACGAGAGGACAATACGAAAAAAGCGACAGCGGAGCTCTACAGTATTCAATCGTTGAAGAATCGCTGCCAAACGTGGCAGAGCCGCTGGGAATGTTTGAATCCGGAGCCCAAGCGATTTTGGATGTCTGCAGCCGGAGCCTGAAATTTGGGTTCCCGTTCCACATACATAGTTTGTGGAGCAAGCGAGTTGTGCAAATAATACAATTAGTTGTAGTTTTCAATGCGTTCAATGTTCTGGAGCCGGATCCGGAGCCAAATACTTCTAGATGTTGGAGTCGGGGTCAAAGAATTTAGATGCCTGGAGCTGGAGTTTGAAATTTGATTTCCGGCTCCACAGCCGTGGTTTGAACTAGCAAGGGACGATGTTAAAGGCGATTCAATAAAATTTATGAAATTTATTAGGTTGTGTTTTCTACAGCCAAGTGTCGGATACTTTTCGGACAGGCCTCGTATACAAATATTTGATTGGATACGAAAATATCTGTCCACGATGTAAGATAGCTACATTTTCAAAGGAAGCGCTTTATTAGGAAAGTTAATCACAAAACATTATTTCTGCAAAATCAGTCTAGTCTTGCTCACACAGAGAGAGTAGCAAGCCACACGAACACATGCACTGAAATCCAAACTTCCGAAAAGAAGCCATTGCCAACAGCGAGTTACGAACACCATCGGAATTTGTTTCTTTTTTTAATCTAATTTAACGCCTGCACCACACACTTTCTCCACCACACGCAGTAGTATTCCAGAGGAATCGCAGCAAAGCGCAACATGCTACCCAAGCGTAAAACATTGCGACAGTCGAAAACCGCAAGTCAGCGACAGAGGTTTTCGCCCTGACACGAACGCTCGTTTGCCATCGCCGAAGGCAAAACACATGACCAAGGCTCAACGTGATATGGCTCATCCCGGTTAAAACCAGGCGTGCACGCAGCGTAAGAAACACGCCTGCGAACGCAAAACATCGTAGTGTCCCGGACAGAATTCACATTTTCGATCAGAGTCAATGCGGCAAAATCCTCAGCCGACAGTAGCAAATCGAATATAGCAGAAGATCTGCATTTTTTGCACTAGCCCTTTACTACAGCAGAGAAGCTCGGGAGACGATCAAAATGAGAACTGATCCCATCTCATCTTCAACCAAACTGAGGCGCAGTGCGACCAAAAAATCGGAAAAATTTATTCTGCTGACATTTCTTCGGAATCAACGTAAGGATGGCTTACACCTTTCGTATCTGGTCGCTTTTGCCGCATGTTGTTAGAAGGAAGAAACAAGTAAACCAATGACAACCACAAATAAAATATAAAATGCAGTTTGAAAAACACAAGATTAATGCTTGACGCTAAAATTGCAAAACAAACTAATTTTCAACTCTCCTAACGAGTGTTTCTTTCAAACTTCAATGAAGCACTATTATGAGTTTTAACGATGTTGGAAGTTACGCGTGTCCTTGTCCCGCGAGGAACTGCAGCGGCTTTCAATGTAATCGAATTAACCGTTCACTGATCCCGACTTCGGCGAAACTCAATCAGTGGCCGACGAAACTAAGAATTAACTGGGCCAACTCTATCGATCGAAGAAAAGGCGATCAGTACAGTTTTAAGAAGGGGTCAGTGTTGTAACAATACCGATTTATATTCTGCAGGGCGTTTACGGCGTACATCGAATNGCTCCGTGCAAANACCACGCGCTACATCGCGCATTGAAAACCAAAACAGCGAATGACTGAAGATTCGGCCCGAAAATTGGGTGAGTTACAAACAGGTACCAAGATAGAATGCTGCAGTGGTAACAAAACCTGACCGTTTCTGTTGATATGATGAACAAGAACACTGACTGGAAGATGAAAAAAGGGTGCATCTACATTCACTGCACGAATTAATTAATAAGTGATGTATGTCAAGACTCAATAGTTCCGAGCTGTTTTCAAAACAAAGCAGCAACTACGTGACGTAGAGTTTGCAATCTGTTCGCCACTGGTTGCAAAAGTGCATGGTTAAACGCAAAAACCTGCACAAGCATACCTGCAGCTGTATGTTGAGCTGTGTTAAAGCTTTCGCCTTCGTCTCCAAACCGCTGACCCACTTCTTCTTCTTGATACGACACCTGTAAAAGCAAGTTGGAGATGATGGCGCAGTCTCCAACTTCCAGTCCTGCTAAGAGCATGTCGCCAAAAACAACCAGTGTCGATAACCGCAGACAGCACAACCACTGCAATTTAGACGTTGAGAGCACACAGTACACCCAGTGATTGCAATGACGAACGGATTGCAACTGAAGTACAGTAATACCGAAACGGTAGCGAGTTACATTAAGTTGGCCACAGAAGCCTCCCACAAACCTGAGGGTTTCGACAACGCCATAGAAAAAAGCATTGATGCAACAGGCCAAGTTTATTCGGACTAAAAAAGTTAACTTTGCCGAAAGCATTTGTGTGTGAAGGAGGCTCATCTGAACGATGTAGCTTCGATCAGACTTTCGAATAGCTTTCGGCAGTTGCAAAAACATGAATGCCGCACAGACGTATGCGTTCTTGGCGAAAAAACGCCAGAAGGGGTCGCATGGCGGTAAACAACACGGACAATGACATCCATATAGTACTGAATGCGTTAATGAAAGGGTGTTCTCGAGTCTGGTTCCCATCTTGCTGCTTGAGCTGCAGCGTCGAATCTCGAATCGACGATAAGATACCAAAGCTGGAAGGCTGCGATTCGACGCGAATGATCTTTTACGTTTTGAGGTGGTGCAACCAAAACAGCTAATACAGCTTGGAACGAACGTCCGTATACTGTCAAGTGTTCATTACACCAAGCGGTCTGGAATCAAACCCGCACACTGAGGCTTCCAAACGTGCTCTTTTTTTCTTAAACGTAGTGAGAGAAAACTTTTCTCTTAAACGTAGTGAGGCTTATTTGTCTAGCCGCTGACAGAAATTGTGTCGAAAGAATTGCTGACTCGGGAAAAACTGTAAGTTTCCGAAGCAAGCAGCTAAATAGCACGTGCTTGGCAGCAGTTAAAACCATAAAACGATGCTATTCTTCACAAAATTTAAAAAGGGCAAACAGCCGGGCGAGAACCTGCTGGCAGCTGCTCTGTTCCTTTCCAAAAATCGTTGCCGCTTCACGTCGGGATCGATGTCCTGCTGCTGTCTTCCTCTTCTGCGCGTTGCTGGCTTGCTCTCTTCTGACGATGTTGGCAGGCTTGGAGAATCGTTCGAGGTCCTTCGCTGTGTCTGCGCGAAATACAAAAAACGCTTGATTGTAATAGATAGGAAAGGTGCTTGCGAAAACAAACTTGCTAAATATCGGTGGATTTGCTTGCAATTGATTTCAGAATCGTTTGAAATATTCAAGAAAATATTCAGTCTGTCCTCACTGGGCTAAAACGTCATTATAAAAACTATAGCCACGCCCATCGTCACTAATCGAATCATCGCGCAATTTTCTTGGCCCAACGGCAGCAACGCGACCGGGTGCAGGTGACTGCTGCGAAACAAGCGGGTATCTCGGTTCCATTCAGAAGTAAGAGTCCGTGAAACTATGTGCAAGCGTTGAAAGCACATAGTCAGCATGAAACATGAGTAGAGTGAACTGGCATTGCAGTAAAAGTAAATATTGAGAAAACTGGTTGCGAGTTTTGCTTAAATTCCGCGCCTTGACCACGCCCACTCAGGACGCGCTTTCTCGGAACGGATTATCCTGCCTTGCTGCAGGTCGACTACTTCACCAAACACAAATACCCAGTTCTTCGTGCGCTTCTCCCGCTACGAAAAAAAGGCGAACCAAAAGTGCAAAAGAACAAAATCACCATGTTCACATTGAAATTACAAGCAACGAAAAACACTGGCGTCCGCTTATCTCTTGAAAAAAAAAACTTCAAAGCAAAAACACAGTTGACCGAGCTGTTCTAAGAAAAAGAGCTCCCGCAGCTTTTTCAACTTGAAAATGCGTCGTCCTCTCCGCGGTGTTAAACCACGCCCACCAACGTAAACACGAACCGCCGTTTCAGCTACAATTTTGGCGCGTTACATGCAGGTAAGCGCGTTCATTGAACGAGCTGTTGACAGAGTTCAGAAGAAAAAATGGCCTCGCATTCATTGACAGACATACCAGACCAAAGACATTTCGAGAAAGCACCTTTAGTTTATGAAACAAGGTAATACGTACAACCTACTATATTAGAGGGAGAAAACAAAAATTGCTCTGATTTCATTTGTGCAGTAGGTATCTTTACAATCTGAATTAGCGCCTATCTCATAAACACAGTTTCGGAGAAAGCGCACACGGAAAACATCACCTTTGTTCCTATCTTGTGAGGAAAAATGGCGATCGGGTCAAGAAAAGCCGCAACAAAGCACTACGGGGAACGATCTCAGAAAGTCTGTAATTTACGCTTAGCGATCGCTAAGCACTATTTGGTACCTACGACTTTCGCGCGAGGATGACAGTAAGTTTGCCGCCGCTGAGCGCTTTTTCTCAATGGTACCGAACACGAGGTTATAAACGGTATTCAGGATTCATTCAAATTTTCATGACTTCCAAAGGGTTTTCAATCACTTTCTAACGGTTATTAATAATTTCTAGGAAAGTATATTAACAGTCACAAACTAACAGATCAGTTATTTTTCGCTTTCACAAACTGTGCTGGTTGAAAATATTGTGAATGCAAAAAATAAGACCAAAATAAAAAGTTTAGCGACACAAAAGCCATGTACCGAATTGCCCGGAGTACACCATATTAATATTCCATATTTCAGTTGACTTTTAAGTATTGAACAGCCAATGCAGCAAACACTGGTAATTACCTTGGAGCAATATTACCAATCGTTACAAACGACATTTGAAAGAAACACATAGTATCAGGTTTGTTACTGTCTGCGCATGCACTTAATCGCAATATAGTGATGCAGAACTGGGATGGATAGGAAACTACAATACTGACGAGCTACCAGCAGTAAGAAATTTACTATCAAACAACAGTTGCAACACCACTGATGTATCATCATAAAGCCTAGAGCGAGAAGAGCTACAAAGCACATGTGTAAAATAATATTGGAATTCGAAAAGGTTCCTCCATATCATTGTGAACTTACGAGAAACTTTTTTAGTTCCCTCGGCTCATCTACCAGCTTTGTTTTCTAATGTTCGTCTGTTTTACTTTCAAAAATGATTGATTTGGCTGACTAAATGAAGTCCTGCATTTTTCAGCCATCTCAGCAAAATTATCTGTCTCTCTGGCGAAGTGGTTCACCGTGTCCTCTATCACCCTTACGCTGAAAGCTTGCTCATGTATTATTGTAAGAATCTGAATGAACTTTTGATTTTTCTTAAAACTACATACAGTATAGCTCTCTTTGGAATTTGGTGCAAGACTAAAGCACAGCAAGTAGATACCCTTCTTAAATCTATATGTAGAATTTTTTTGCTATTTTACTATCTAGAAATATCTCTGCAAACAAGTGCTTCAGATTTTGACAGGAATTAAATGAATAGTAGCTAGTACCTTCCAAATCCACGTCATTTCTGCTTGGAAGCCAGCCTCACTAACAAAGCTACTAGACCTTGATAAGCTTCACGAGTGTACATCCGCATTTGACAAGTTAACATTTTTCCTGGCTGTGCTGAAGTGTAGCAAAGAAGCAGGCGATGGGCTGTTATGGTTTGGTTTGCGCACTTCTTGTTTTTTCTTACAACCTACTTTTCACACTAACCTTCGCCAGCAGCAACTCCCATACACGAAAGTCCAAACATTATTTTGCACGCACAACAAATTGCTTTCTTTCTACTTTCTTTTATATCCTTCAACCAACCAGCAAACTGTGGATCATCTTAACGAAAAGATCGAAAAAACATTTCTTGCTTGACATTTTCACATAATTGTTCTGCTGTATAAACTTACTTCGTTAACACATATCCTTAAAATTCTGATGTAAATCCAGTAGCTGTCAGAACGACGAAATTAGGCATTGTTATTATTTAACATAAAACATAGTTTGTACACAANTATGACAAGCACTACAGNTCAGTTCAGTTTATTTATGCATCCCGACCAAGCACAAAATGCTTTATCAGGAGTACAGGGACTACATTTATTTCGTCGTGGCAGTATTACAAAAACTTATGAAAGTTGTTATAATGGAAAGAAGAATGTAGCGCATAATTTTGTTATTAAGTAGAGAAAATTTGCTGTTAAGATTTTTTTCAAAAAGGTTACGTATCCCATCCACTACTAGAAGACGGTTTAATTAAATGTTTGCCCAGGTGTGTTTCTTGAGGTGGGTAGTTACGCGCAAATGCCACATGTTTCAGTGATAGCTTAAAAGTCGCAGAAAAACGTCGAAGACATAATGCAATACTTTTCCCAAGCACATGATGCTTTCATGCTGACAGAACAAAGGAAAAATATTTCTGCGTCAAAGTCCGCATTACCTGCACATCTGCATCAGAATATGCGTTTTTATTTGCTGATCTTGATTTCAACGAAATGTATTGCATCTTTGTGCCCAACAAGGTTCTGAACTTTCTCAAATACCAAGAGAAGTTTTTGACATTTACTTGCAGTTTGAACTCTGAAACGCTGCAATGTTAAACAACGCAGTTGCGTAAGTTTTCCAGTGTATATATGCCTTAATTACTCACTACTAAAGTCCTCAGTCAAACTCTGTGTGACATTTCTGTTGAAATCAATCTATAAAACTATTGCCATGCAACCTCAGCTGCTGCAATGTTAATACATATAAAAAGGAAGTGTTTATGCAACAAGTCATTCAAGACGTATACACCANGAAGTTCATGNAAGAGGAAATGACAGCACATGAAAAAGTCAGTCTTCCACAAGTGAGTGAAAAACATTTTGCGTAACAGTGTACCTTAAGCAGGCACATAAAAACAGATTCGCAAGCATTACTTGAAAGTTCATATTTGAACCAGATCCTTAAGTTTTCAAATTCAGCGGTCTGTCAACAAGGTGCCCCAAATTTAATGAGCTCGGAAGACATCTTTTCAATCACTTTTGATGACTGCATGAGTCAGGTTGGCAGCATTTACTTTATTTCATGCTTGCAGCTTCGGCTTTCCTTTCTCTAACAACACAGTGGTTCCTCCAATAATTTCCCAACTTCTGAAATGCCCTTGAAGAATTTTCACTCAAGCGGAACTCCAAACTTCCAAACCTCAATAAAATATCTTATAGTTTGTGTGTGTGTGTGTGTGTGTGTGTGTGTGTGTGTGTGTGGCCAGCCTAAAATTGAAACTGAGTGTCATGCGTAACCACGAAAATTATGTTTGAATGGACTGCAATAACAAACGGCAATCGCTTTTATGATCCCCAGCTCTTCGTTAAACTCATCAAAAGTCAACATCCTGATTCGTTATCTGATATCTTTTTCTATTACTAGACTATTATCTTTTCTATTGCGAGACAACCGTTTATTGGCACCTCGAAAATTCCAACCGGTTATGTATCTTGTGACGCCAACCGCCTTCCTTCACGTGTTACCGTTTGCAACTAATCCTTTTATTTACGACCAACACTACTGACAAAGGTAAAATACAGGGTGGTCCAAATAGATGTTCTCATTTATGTTAAGTAGCATTTTGTATTGAAAGGAATGCATTTTTTTGCACAGGCATGTCTCACAGAAACGTACGCTTTGTGTGGTGTAAGTTTTTTCTTCGTACACCACAAATTTGTGAGAGCAGCTCATTAGTTTACATCGTGCTCGATCCAAGCTCCTTTGCACTGAATCATTGTGGCTACTCGCACACTGAAGTTTGTAGTGACCCTGTCCAACATCTCACGGGAAATTCTTCTGATCTCCGTTTGAATCAGCACATGAATAGTTTGGGAATTGTTAGCGCAGACCCTGTCTTTTAGGTATCCCCACAGAAAATAATCCAAAGGGGATAGGTCTGGAGAATGTGCAGGTCAAGGGTGGTCCATACGATTGGAACTGAGCCTGTCTACAGGGAAGTAACGATGTGCGTATTCGAGTGACGCAATGGAGCAAATGCGGTGTTGCTACTGCTGATAAAACACATTATCCATGTCCACTCCTCGCTTCCGCCTCAGTGTCAGAATAAATTTTCTTCTCATTAGTTCAATGCATCGCTCTGTGCAACAGTTACCAGACATCCATCAGCATCTTCGAACCAGTATGGCCAGATAATGCCACTGCGTCCCAACACGCACCAAACAGTCACTTTCTCCACACTAAGTGGGCGATACTGATGTTCATGAGACTGAGCCTGAGCCTGAGCCCCAAATCACATATTATGTTTGTCCACGTGACCACTTCGGTGGAAATTTGCCTCATCACTGATGAAAAGAAATCAGGATAGTCCTCGAATCGTTGACTGATGGCTTGCCCAATGGCACGTCTCTCAGCTTTATTTGCATCGGTCTAAAGTTGTAAAATCTGCATTTAACACGGAAACAAGTGAAAATCCTGGTGCATTACACGCATAACTAAACTTCTTGAAAGATCTGTCTCCTGGGACAAGCGTCTTGTGGATTTCCTTGGAGACTGTTCCAAAACATTGTCTCACAGTCACGATGTGATTTTCTGTCCTGGATGACCGTGGCTTGCTACTGCGACCTTTATTGTTATCTTGCACACTTCCCATCTCCCAGGGGGCGGTTTATTGTAAGTATGGTCGGAGCGTTTCTGCCTGGAAAGCCCCTTCGAAATTGTCGCTGAGTTTGGACAACTGATTTCGTCGTGAAAATAGGTCTCTACCATCTTGATTCTCTCCTGCACCGAATATCTTGCTGCTTGATCCACTGAAGCTGCGAAGCAAAACTTCTGGAGTTCTAACTATGACTTACCTGGAAAAAGAAGCCTTTGAAATAAATGGTAGCGCTAATAAAATGGATACATCTTTTTGGACGATCCTGTATATTGGCAGTATCTTTTCCGCTAATAAGTTGTCTATCACACTACACTTTCACCTGGTGTGTTTTTATCAGTGAAAGAGTTTTCAAACTTGCGCTCGGCTTGACATGGCAAATGGGTTTTTGATAAAACTCCTGCCTGACACTTGTAGTCGTCAAGCAACTGAATAGACATATAACAAAACACACACAAGTTACTGTAAAAGCAAATTTACAAACAAAAAGATCCCGATCAGCATTACATATGCAGTGCCTCATTATTAAGAAATGGTGTGACACAGTTGAATTTGTTGCTTCTGCAGCAATCAAAAGATAACCATGTTTGGTATGTATTCCGATTCGCCAATATCGCTTGGCATGCCAGTAATAGGCGAGTACGACTGGAATTGAGAATGAGGCTGACAGAATATGTGTTCGGCATTCCACCTACACGCAACGTTTTTAAGTTCAGAACGGCAACAACCGTTTCTGTTTGTCGTGGCGTCATTTGTTCTGCACAAAAACGGGAAGTAACTGCTGTTTTTAGCCACCGCGTGCAAGTTTAAAGGTTTTCTATCCAGGTTTCCGGGCTCCTAAATTTGGTTTGCCGCAGAACAGTGCAAATCCACCTTCCCGCCACAAAACGTTCTCCTAGATGATAACACACGCACAAGCTGCAGTTCAAAAGATGGAAAATTTCTGCAGAAGACATTCAATGTCTGGTAAATGTGCTCTGCACATCCCACGCGATAATAGTGCACCGCGAGGCACAGAGCAGCAAAGACGCACCTCTGAGCAGAAAACACTTGAAAACGGGTGTCTAAACATCGCCATAGCTCGGTCGGTGCCGCCACGTTACAAATCTCGCCACTTTCTGTATTACTTCATTGATATTAGAGAAGCAGTGCACAAATGATAGCAGAGGCAGAGATGTCGGTACGTACGCGCGAGGCAAACAGCGTCCATATCAACAAACATTTTTAATGAGCACTGAACATAACACAAAGCGTCGTTCTGAATTGTACTAAAATATGTAATTCAAGATGATGATTCATGCTGCCGCCAAATGATAAAACCAGTTTTGCTTCCGATCTGTTTCAAAATCTAGCGCTCTGCTTCACTTTACATGATCGTTTCTGCTAAAAAAAAAACACAGATTCCTGTGCTAACTTTAAAGAGAAAAAGCAGCTTCTCGAACAAGTGTTAATCAACGTTTGCTTGATAGCAGCAAGACATGAATACGTATGTGATTTACAATGACCTTTGCGGACATCGTAGGATACAAATTAAGAATAAAGCGTTGCTTTTGTTAAGTTTGTACAAGCTCATGTTATGCTTGTAATTATAATTCTAGGACGTTTACGAGCACTTTCGGAAAAACACGGATGTTACTGAGGCAAGCCTTCACCACCAATAGTCAACACTTTTTCAAAAACATCAGAAGAGTGAAAGTTTCTCACATTTCTTTGCATAGAGTAAAACGAACCGCATTGCTTAATGCCAGGGGTCACCAACCTTTGTGAAACTGAGGGCTACTTATTGGGTACCAATTAACGCGAAGGGCTATTAATTTGATAAACAATTCTGAACAAAATTTTGCTCAATTTGCCTTTATGCTATTATTAATGATATTAATCTATATGAAGATACTCATCACCTTAATGCTATTTTCAAAACAGGCCCGCGTGCGACGAACGTGGTCCTCGCGAGCGACCTGATGCCCGCGGGCACCATGTTGGTGACCCCTGCTTTATACATTTTTAAGAGTACTAGAAAAAAATTGACAAAAAGCCTCTGCGAATTCAAGCCTTGTTGCGCTTTTCAAGACACCTTGGCAGACCTGATGTCCACCCAAAGTCTCCCACACATCACGTCTTGCCATAACTGCTCCCCAATTTGGCCAATACCACGCAATGTACCAGTCAAGGTCACCTGCAGTGACTCAAGATACTTCTTGTGAACCGATTAATGCGAAGGGCTACTAGTTTGGTACACACTTCTGAAATAAAAATTTTGCTGAATTTATCTTGAAGTATTTTAGTATTAATATTCGTTAATGTGAAGACATTATTCATGCTTTTTTGTGTTTAGAACAGGCCCGCGGGCGGCTTGGTGCCCGCGGGCACCACGTTGATGACCCCTGCTCTAAATCATCGAAAACATTGAGCAAACCTATGTCTTCATCATATTAGAAGTAACGGTAGCGTCAAAACCGAAGTACCGAGGTTTGATGCCCCGCTTGAACAAGAAATACGTGCCGGGAAGAAGCAGTGGAAAGGGATGCAGATGACTGAAAGGTTTCCGACAGCCGTGCACTATGCGTCAAACACGAACACATGACTTTTTGGGGTTTTGCAATCGCAACCAGAAGTTAAACAAAGCACGGACTCACTTCCGCAGCGACGGAAAGCTGGAGGTTCGGGTTATTGCTCGTTAAAGCTTCTTTCAATTTCTGCAGAAGCAAATGACAGGATGATTAGAATAGACAGTTGACAAATTCGGGCTTCAAAAGGCGAACGACGACATTTCAAATTTGAAACAAAATAACATAGAAGCGTCACTGCTTGGTATTAAAACGTGTCTCGGGATTGTGATTAAAATAAAAGATAAAAACAGTGCAATGCATCTCAAAAAGAAACAGCACAACACATCATAGCTTCAGGTCATCAGTGATGCACTCATGATGACGCTATAATCCTAGGATGGCTCGGTAAGTCGTTGGAATAAACAATCACGCGCTGCTATGCTAACACCAAGCGGTGAACACCGACTGAAGGTTTTGAGGGCCGGGGAAACCCAAGCCCAGGAAATCACCAATAAAAAGTAATAAGAAAGAACTACTTGTTTAACAAACGAGTGGATAAATATTGCAGCCTGTCGCTGGAATGTCAAAAAAGCAAATTAGATGATTGTCTCAAACGCGGTGGAAAACAAAAATGAAAGGCATGGCAACCTCACATTCAGCGCATCAAACCCAACCACATTATCCGATATCCCAAATGAACCACTGCCCGACAGGAAGAGACAAAATTGAAACCTTAAGCACAGGCCTTGCTATTCTAAATACCAAGAAACACATGTTCTAGTCAGATACAGATGCGATTGTTATTCAATCTGTGACGTCAGACTCACACAGGCTGCTTGCGTCACACTGCGTTCAGACACAGTTGAGCGGAAGTGGAAATTGATTACGCGGCAATTTGTCGTCGATTGGGAATCGCCAGTCGGCTTAATGACAGAATGCGGTGCACGACCTCGGTTCGGTAATTACGCACGGCGACAACCGCAGGAAGTTCAATGAAACGTAACCGACAAGGCTCGCGTCGAATCATCGGCTTTCAAGTGCTCGGTTCACAACTTCGCCCATCGCGNGCAGAAAAATCGATTGAAAATGGATGAAGTGGAACAAACTAACAATTCTCAGGACAGAACTCGAAAGCAGCACTTAAAACACGCCTTTCGGCTTCGGGCGCTGCTNATGCAGGACCCATGAATATGGTTGGGAGAAGATATGAGCTACGAAGGTTCAAGAAATCCAGCGTAGATCCGAACCCAAGAAGCTGCCATTAAGTGCTTCAGTCACAGCTAAACCACGCACGGCGCTCGAGCGGCCACAAGAACGATAAGAATTGGCAGGTTTCGGGCGAAGTATGCTTTGAAGACAAGAAATTTCACTTTCCGGCCGAAGTGATTTTTGAATGTCACGAAACGGCGCATCAGACAGAGACTGGGCATAGGACTTCACAGTGATTCCATATCCACCGCGTGTGGAAAACGACGAGTACTCAAAATTCTTGCGCAGTCAACTTGTGCGCAAATATACGATCTTCTTCACACTTGACTACTTCACATCTCCACTCGCAGTTGCGCAAGTCGCAGACGAAGCATCATAAACATCGGCTTAAATCCGAACCCACGAATCTTCTGTATGCTGCTTCAGTGACAGTTAGCACAACGCTTTACAGTTGGAAGGGTCTCCCAAACGATAGAAGTGGACAAGGCTTGCTCTTAAAACCAGAGCTATCACTACTCACGTGAAAAAAATGAAATATCAACGAGCTTGACAGCGCAGAACGAGCAGCAATTTTCAAATAACGCGATATTCACCATTTACCATGTGGTGAACACGACGACGCGTTGTTTCTATGATTCACGATCAGAGCAAAACCAACTTTTTCGCGAAGTAATGCTTTTCGACTATTGGACTTCAACTTTACTGCTTTATTATCTCCCCTAGACTTTCACGTCACAAACGAGGTGGCGGTTTTGCATATAAGTTTGAAGTGGTTTGAATGAAGCTGGTTTCCACCATTGCTGGGACCCTGTGTAAGACGTCAATCGACGTCAGGCAGAACTGGACGCCAATGTGAATCTTAAATTGATAAATTTGGCCAATTTACACTTTTCGAACAGAGATCAGTGGTCAAACACGTGTTTGAAACTGCGTCTCAGAAAGAGGCCCGAAGTCTCCGGGATTGCGGAATTAAAAGAGAATGTACTGGCGCTGCAAGGTAAAAATGATTTTAAAAGATGGTTTTCACCAATCACAGTTTGGTTTCACCGATCGCAGTGTTTCAAATATGTTTCGCAATTACAACGCTGCAGCATCGGCCCCAGCATGAAGCGACAGTTCAGAAAATTCAGAACGTCCCAAATTCATAAATTAAGTATCCCTTCGGTGTCTGAGAAGATGGCCTTGTGACTATATCACGAGCGTTTGATTTCCCTGATGCGAACAGAATTTCCCTGATGCGAACAGCTACTTGCTACTCAGGTCATATCGGAAAGGCAGTTAACAAAAAGCTCTGTGCAATGAACACGGGTTATAGATAACCAAGCACGTGAGCGACGCATGAGATGAGGCGATGCTGCAGTTTGCTGTCGTCAGCAACAAACCGTATTCACCTGTTTCGTAGCGTCCGATAAGTTGGACGTGCTGCCGTACTCGTTCGACGAGGTCCGACTTAAGCTCCCGTGCTCGGAATGCGAGTTAGCCTGCCGAAGTAGGAAGCAAATGAAAGGGTAATAGTGATTGCCATCGCTCATCAGAGCGCTCATGAAAAAACCTTGGTCTTAATCTCATCTTTTTGGGGACACAACGATTGCAATTTTACCTTCGATATTCTGACGTAATCACGGTGGCCGGCTACGTCAAGTGTTCACAAAAGCAGACCAACTTTTTTCAAAAGCTTTCCATGAATGAGCCGATCCTAAATCACCTGCATATCTTACAAACCTGAGCTCGTCAACATCCACTGAGCAAGAAATCATAGTTTCTGTTCCAATGCTCCTATACATAGGGGAAAATATTTGATTGCCCGGTTGCATCCCGCTGGCCAGATTTTGCAAGTACGCCACGAATGTCCCATGAGCACTGCATAATTTCGCAGAATATCCCACCCAATCAAGATAACGTGAAATGATAACTATCCACTTCATTCCTATACTTTAAATCGCTGTTCAGTCGCATTTTTCTCAGAGAACATCGAGNCCATTGAGATTCATGCAACTGTAGAAAGCACAGTAACCGNAAAAAAAAACNCGCAAACAAAGCTAGGAAGAATAACTTCGCAGCATGACGCGCAGAAAGCNTGCATTTCGTTGAAGGGAAATGCAAGTTAACTGAAATCGTAATAGCTTTTGGGGTCTACTACCAGTACAATGTGGTGCTTATTAATCCATTGAGGAAACGCACAAACACAGAGGTTCTTTTTCAAAAGGAGCCAATTTGAAAGAAAAAAAGAAAACAGCACACTTAGCATCAGACTGGTCTGAGACTAGGGTTGCCATACTGGCTTTTTTTAAGCCAAAAACCACAAATTTGGCTTTTTTTGAAAGCGTTTGGCTTGCGAATTTTCTTTTGGCTTTTTGATCATAGAAAATTTGAAATTTGGATTTGTCCTTTTTGTGATTTTCATTGTTTTAGAAACACTACATTGTGAATATTAAAGCCTGGCAACCCTACAAA